>ODAK010006476.1_pt1 | contig 11807 bp, 9 predicted proteins | sample 1539591 | NCBI WGS metagenome assembly ODAK01 (sample SAMEA3539303, study PRJEB22396) | soil metagenome | biome: tundra; feature: field; material: soil | place: USA | collected 2010-05 | depth 0.15 m | reverse complement strand
CGCGTGACGATCCCCCGGCGCACGCGTGGGCGATGGCGGTCGCCCTCGACTCGCTGCGTGTCCGTCTCACCCGGGTAAGACTAGAACGACGCCAGCACGCGACTTAAGCACGAACAGCGGATGGCGCTTTGAAAGTTCGTCGATCTGAGCGGGTGTGTTGGGATCACCGCCAGAACCAGGCACCTTCAACGAACACCGCGGAATACGCGGTGCGAGGGTTTACTCCCGTTCGCCTGCGCGCGCAGGCGCACCGCGGGCACCCGTAGCTCGATCGGCCCATTCGGCCTGTTCACGACACGACAACGGGTCGGTAACAGGCGCGTCACATGCGAGCGGGAGCAGGCGGCCACCCTGAGGTTGTGGCGACGCTGCCCTCGTTATACGCGCACCGCCTCGGCCGCGAGCCGGGGCCCGATTCATCCCGGGCAGCCCTGCGGGCAACGCTCGCTGGTCCGGTCGATGGTCTCGAGACCGATGCCTGTCTGACCGCCGACGGACGGCTGGTGCTGTTGCACGACCCGTGGCTGGGCAGCTCCACGACGTTGCGCGGATGGGCGCATCAGACGCCATGGAGCGATCTGCGCCACGCGCGCCTGCGCGACCGCGACGGCGCCCCGACAGCGCAGACGCCGATGCTGCTTGAGGAGCTGCTGGACGACGCGCCCGGTGACCTTGCGGTGCAGGTCGAGGTCAAAGCCCACGGCAATCCCGATCTGGCACGGGCTACCGCCGCTGCGGTGTGCCGGGTTGCGGGCGGGGGGGCGGACCACGGCCGGATGGAGGTTCTCTCATTTCATACGATTGCGTGCGAAGAGAGCGTGCGCCACGGGATGGCAGCGCGGCTGGTAACGTGGGCCGACTATGCGCCCGACGCGCTGGCGCGATGGGCAGCACGTGCGGGGGTCGGCGGCGTCTGCATCGAGCACTTCCTCTTGCACCCTGCCCTGGTCGAGCGCCTGCGATTTGGGGGCCTCAGCGTCACGACCGGGACGATCAACGACGCGGCGCTCGCCGCGCGAGCAGCTGCTCTCGGCGTCGACGCGATCACCACCGATCGACCGGCGGCGTTGCACCACGAGCTTGCCTCCATCTCGCACGCGGCTGATGGCGGCGGGATCATAGGGCGTGGTCAGCCGGCCGCTCGTAGCAGCGCGAGAATCCGTGGGTGGCCGTCGATCTCCCGCTCGTCGACGACCTCGACCTCGTCGAGGCCAACGATTCGCCCAAGTCGCCGCAGACCCTCCGGCGAGAAGCCCCAGTAGACGTAGTCATCGCGCGCGTACACGTCGCCCGGCTCGTGAAGCTCGATCGCGGGGGCGCCGGCGGCCACGCGCGAGCCGTAGGTCTCGAGCACGATCTCACCGCCCGGCGCCAATACGTCGGCGAGCGCTCGCAGCAACGCAATCGGGTCGGTCACCCGGTGCAAGATCCCGAAGCACAACGCAACGTCGAACCGTTCGCCGAGCTCGTGGACGTCCAGTGCGTCCATGCGTAAATACTTAACCCGCGATGCGACCAGCCCAGCGATCGCGCGGAACCCGACGCCACCCTCAAGCGTCACGCCGAAGCGAGCACGCACCCAGTCGGCGTACTGCTCATTGTCGACCGCGACAACGCGCCGCGCGCCGCGGACCTCCGCGAGGAAGCTGTAAAAGCCATCAAACGCGCCAACGTCGAGCACGCTACGGCCCGCAAAACGATCCGCTTCGAGCACCGCAAGCCGATAGCCGTGGTCGCGGGCGATCCCAGGCGTATAGATCCCCGGCGCAAGCGCGAACGTGTGAAACCATAGCGGAACCGAATCGCGGACGCACTCGGCGTCCGCAGGCGGCGCGCCGATCGGGTTGACGTCGGCGACGAGCCGCTCGGCAGGGGACGTCTCGGGGATCGGCTCGACCGCGATTGTAAAGTCTGGCACCCATCAGCTCCAGGTCTGTCGTTCACAGGATGGTCACACCAGCATCGCAGGTTCGCGGCAGCGGCTCTGGACGATCTGACCGTCCCGCCGTTACGCCCATCACGCTCTGGACGGCCGATCGCCCTCGCGAGGCTCGCCTTTAAGATCAGTCGGAAACGAGCTATCGCTAACGCGTACATGGAGCTGTGGCGCAACGGTAAGGTCGTCACGCCCGACGGCCAGAGGCCGTCTCGATACGGAAGGATCAGCGGACGCTAAGCGGGATTCGCGCCGCAGAAAGGGCTCGGGTCGCACGGGGCGGCGTGCGAAATCATTGCTGGATACTTGCGGAGAAGCAGGAGCGACCGGCGAGCGGGTCTGCCGGTCCTTGGTTTTGGGCCGACCGCCGAGAGGGTTGGAATGTGGTTTTCCAACCCTCTCGGAGCTTTCGCATCGGTTGGGTTGTCTTCCGTTTAGTTGGCTTGAGGTGCATTCGTTGGGTTTCTCTGGCGTTGACTCAGGTCGAGTAGATGATGGTGACGTTCGAGCCGCTCTTGCCGGCGGCAGCGCTGTGGACTGTGCCGTGGGCATGCGTGAACTTGCCGATGCCGCCGTTGAGCTGGACCGTCGAAAATGGGTTGCTAGAGGCGAGACTGACGATGAACTGGTTGGCCAGCAGCATCGAGCCGCCGATCGCGACCTGCGCAAAGCAGACCGCTTTGGGAGCGGTGGTGACGACGCACGCCAGATGAATGGCGGCGGTTGGTGTGTTGGCGTGGTGCTTGGAGTTGCCCGCGTAGCCGATGGCGGTGATGTTGATGCTGGATCCGGTTGGGGGAGGCGTGTTAGTGTTTCCGATCGGGTGCCCGGACGGGTCGGTAAACGTGTTGCTGATGCTCTTGTCGTAGAAGTGCAATGTCGTCGCCGCGCTCGCCGAAGCAGCGAGGATCGCTACGGCGCAGAGCGCTCCGAGGACGACGACACCGATGCGAACGCCGGTGCGCCGGTCAAATCCGTGGAGCTTTGTCTGCAACATGCTGGCCTCCTTGGTTGGTTGGCGCAAGACTCGCAGCGAGTGGGCTGCTTGTCGTCGTCGGGGAGTACGACCTGTCGTGGACTTTTGGATGATCTGGGTCGTACTTGAATAGGACCCGGTGTCCTACTCAGGTAGGACCCGGGTCGTCTCTGCGGAGGATGCGCGCTGGTTTGTGCGGCGGTAGCGTGCGCTTATGGACTGGGATCGCAGCGTGATCGCGCGTGTACGGGGGTTCGATCCCCGGGTGGTCGACTGGGTTCTGGCTGCGCTGCTCACAGTCGGTGCGCTCGCGGACGCCGCCTCGGAGCCTCATCGCAAGCTGGACGCGCTGGCGATCGTGTCGCTGATCGTGCTCACGAGCAGCGTCGCATGGCGGCGGCGCGACCCTGTTCTCGCGACGCTGGTTGCGGTCACTGGGCTGATGGCGTTTCAGCGCGCGAGCGTTTATAACGGGGACGGCTCGGTCGAGGGGGCGGTGATCGCGCTGAACTTCTACATGCTCGGGCGCAGCAGCGGGGGCCGCGAGAGCGCTTTGGTGTCTGCGGTCGTGTTCGGGTACTGGCTGGCGGGGGCTGTGGTGCTCGCGTACAGCACAGCCGGCGGGTCGGTCGGCGAAGTGCTCGGGCCGTGGGCCTTGTTTGGTGGTTTACCGTTCGCGATCGGGCGCACGCTGACCACTCGCGGCGCGTTGACGCGTGAGCTCGAGGCAAATGCGGCGCGCCTGGAGAGCGAGCAGGAGCTGCGCGCTCACCATGCCGCGGGTGAGGAGCGCAATCGGATGGCGCGCGAGCTGCACGACGTGATCGCCCACGGCGTGAGTGTGATGGTGATCCAGTGCAGCGCCGCGCGCAGGGTCGCGCGCGCGGACCTCGAGGCAGCTGGGAAGGCACTCGAGGTTGTTGAGAGCTCGGGGCGCGACGCTCTGGTGGAGCTGCGGCGGATCGTGGGTGTCCTGCGGCGCGGAAACGACGAGCTCGCGGGGTCCGCGGCGCCCGGGCTCTCGCAGTTGGACGCGCTGGTCGACCGCGCTCGTGCGTCGGGCCTGCCGGTCAAGCTGCGCGTCGATGGGCAGCGCTCGGCGCTGTCGCCGGGTCTGGATCTCGTCGCCTACCGGGTCGTGCAGGAGGCGCTGACCAACGTGATCAAGCACGCCGGTCCCGTGTCCACTGAGGTGAAGGTCAGCTTCAATGCTCGCGAGCTCGCGCTCAAGGTTTCAGACACCGGCCGCGGACCGGCGCGAGAGCGCGGACCGGTGCGGGAGCGCGAGGACCACAACGGGCCGGGACATGGGCTGGTCGGGATGAGTGAGCGCGTTGCGTTGTATGGCGGTGAGCTGAGCACGGGCCCACGTGCGGGCCGGGGGTTTGAGGTCAGCGCGCGGATCCCGTGGGACGCGACCGTGTCCGCAGCTCGAGCGCTCGGGGCGCCGGCCAGTGGCGACACGGTGCCGCCCGCGGCCGCCGATCAGGTCCGTTGGCCTTGGCTGGATCCGTTGCTCGCCGGGGCGCTCCTAGTCGTGTTTGAGATCGCGGTGCTGAGCAGCGGCCAGCGCCGCGGGTCGCTCCCCCTGAACCTGATCGTCCTGGCGGGGATGGCACTGGCCGCTGTCTGGCGCCGCCGGTCGCCGCTGTTGTTTCTGATCGTGGTCGCCGCGCTGGCGGCGGTGATGAGCGATGCCCTTACGCCGCTGAACAAGCTGCCGCTGAGCGCGACATATTTCCTGCTGGTTCCGACCTACACGGTGGCTGCATGGGAGCACCGCCCCAAAGCTGCGCTAGGGCTCGCGACATACATAGGTGGCTCAGCGGTCGGCAGCCTGATCGTCGACCGCGGTACGGTCGGCGCTTTCGCCGGCGCGGCGTTCCTGATCTGCGCGGCGTGGGCGGCCGGTCGAGCGATCCGCGCGCGTCGTCTGCTGACGTCAGAACTCAAGCGCACCTCCGCACGGCTAGCGGACGAGCGCGAGGACCGCGCGCGGCTGGCCGTCGCCGGTGAGCGCTCCCGGATCGCGCGCGAGCTACACGCGGTCATCGCGCGCAGTGTCGCGGCGATGGTCGTTCAGGCCGAAGCTGCACGAGGCCTGCTGGACCGCGATCTCGTGCGAGCGGACACCGCGATGGGGGCAATCGAGGACACCGGTCGCCAGGCGCTTGCCGAAATGCGGCGGATCCTTGGGGTCCTGCGCCACCCCGAGGACGTTGGTGAGCGCCAACCGCAGCCGGGCGTGCACCAGATCTATGCGCTCATACAGCGGTCGCGGGACAGCGGTCAGCCGGTCGAGCTGAGCATCGACGGTGATCCCGGGATCCTGCCCGCTGGTGTCGACCTCGGGATCTACCGGATCCTCGAAGCCGCGCTGAACAGCATCCACCAGGCGGGAGGTGCCGTCGGCGTGGCGCTGCGCTTCGGCGACGAAGACCTCGAGCTGCAGCTCACCGCCCGCTGCCAGGGTCCTAGCGGCTGGCCCACCGACGTGATGCGCGAGCGTGTAGCGCTGTGCGGCGGGCAGCTGCAAGCCGACGCCCGCGGCGAGGATGGCTGGCAGTTCGTCGCACGGATGCCACGCGGACTGCAGGGAGCGCTCGCGTGAGCGTTCGCGTCTTGATCGCCGACGACCAGCAACTCATCCGTGCCGGGTTCCGGATGATCCTCGCCGCCGAGCCCGACATCGAAGTCGTCGGCGAAGCCACCACGGGCGCCGAGGCGGTCACCCTGACCCGCGAACTCGGACCGGACGTCGTCCTGATGGACATCCGTATGCCCGAGCTCGATGGCATCGAAGCCACCCGCCGGATCCTCGCCCAGGACCGTAACCCAAGCCCTAAGGTGCTGATCCTCACCACCTTCGATTTAGACGAATACGTCTACGACGCGCTGCGCGCCGGCGCGAGCGGATTCCTGCTCAAGGATGTGCCGGCGCACCAGCTCGCTGCGGGGATACGCGCCGTCGGCGACGGCGACGCGCTGCTCGCACCCAGCATCACCCGCCGCCTGATCGAGGAATTCGCCGCCCCCCGAACGTCAGCCAGCACCGCCTCCGGCCTCGACGAGTTGACCCCCCGCGAGCTGGACGTCTTCCGGCTCCTCGCGACCGGAATGACCAACAGCGAGATCGCCGCTCAGCTGATCGTCGGCGAGACAACGGTCAAAACGCACGTCACTCGCATCCTGATGAAACTCGGCGTGCGCGACCGCGTCCAAGCCGTCGTGCTCGCCTACGAAACCGGCGTCGTCAGCCCGGGTCACAACACAGTGAAATAGCAGCCGCGGCTACCTCGCGAACTACTGCTCAGGCGTATGGGAGCGCTGCGTGATACACAAGCTGGCGTGGCTGGCGCGGGTGAGCTTGACGGCGGGAACGTCCGGGCGTCTGACCGCGACCGCAATAAAGTCGCCGATGAGCTACGAGCCCATTGCGCAGAGGGCCGGATCACGATGGAAGAGTTCGAGCGGCGCGTAGAGCAGGCGATGGCCGCACAGACTATTCATGACCTGGCCGAGGTCGTACACGACCTTCCGACGACCATCCCGCCCGACCGACAGCAGCACCGTGCCGAGCGTGTCCGGATCGGACCGCCCGGGATTCGCCCGTTCACGCGCCGGATCGTCGTGCCTGTGCCTTTGGAGCGCACACGCGCCATCGCGCTGGACACCATCGCGACGGGGCTCAACGGCTTGGGCTACGAACTCAGGCGTCAATCGCCGATAGCAATGGAGTTCGAACGTACCGCGAGAGAGCGGATCGTTATCGACTTTGAAAGACACGGCACGGCCAGCACGACGATGATCGTGCATGGCCGCGCAGCGCGAAGCGTCCGCAAGCATTTCGCCAAGCTCGACTTCGGATGACCGCTTAGGGCTTGCTTGCGGCTCTATCCGGCTGGTTCGCCCGCGGGAGCGGCTGTCAAGGCCGGGCATGCCGGCGACTCGATCTGCTGTCGTGCGTCTGGCCGGGGCTCTACGGGCCGCGGTGTACTACGAGTTTCGCGGGTGGTTCGGGCGGATGTGGACCGGCGGAGAGGGTGCTGCAGTGTGCGCGATGCCCAGGATTCCTTACGGGCGAGCTCGCCGGGTAAAGGGCGAGCGTGCGGGGATCGTGGCCTCGGCGTTTCCATTTCCGGTCCGTCGCGGGGTCGAGCGGCGGCCGGTGCTTGTGGTGGCCGCCGCAGCCATCTTCGCGGCGGTCTTCGCGCTGCGCCAGACGGGTGTTGAAGCGGACGGGCTCGCGCTTCTTAACCTGGTTCCGATCGCGCTCGTCGCGCTTGAGTTCGGCCTGCTTTCCGGTATTTGCTCTGCGGCAGTGGCGCTCGGGCTCGTGGGGGTGTGGGCGCTTGACGCCAGCACCGATCTCGGCGCGTTTGACATGTTCACGGTTGCCGTGGCGTACCTCGCGGTCGCTACGGTGGCGGGCCGTTTTGGTAGTCGCATGCGCGACGCGCACGAGCGACAGCAGCTGCTTTTGGAATCCGGCTTGACGCTCGCCCACCTGGAGGGTGCCGACGACCTGCCGGCGACTGTTGCGCGACACGCGCGGCAGCTCTCCTCATCGCGTGGGGTGCGAGTCGAGCTGACCCACGGTTCGGCGGTCGAGTCGGGCGATTGGGAGCATGACGGTGTAGAGGCGCGCGTCCCGATCGAGGTGCGCGGCGTCCGCTACGGAACACTCGCGGTGATCCGGTCGCGACAGATCGGGGTTGAGGATCGCGCGACGCTGGCGATCCTCGCTCTTCAGGCCGCGGTTGCCGCGGAGAGCAGGCAGCTGCTCGAGAGCGAGCGCGAGCGAGCCATGATTCGCGCGGAGCTGCAGGACGCTCGCGAGCACCTCGCGCAGCGGGGAGATCAGCTACGCGAGCTGATCGTTCGCCAGGAGGCCGAACGCCACGACGTCGCCTATGAGCTGCACGAGCAGGCGGCGCAGACGCTCGCGGCGGTGCTGCTCGGCTTAGGGGCACTCGAGCGCGAGCCGGCTTCCGGGTTGGCGGTGCCAAGATTGGAAGCGTTGCGGTTTGACATCGGCTCCACGCTGGGCTCGCTGCGCTCGCTCGCGGTCAGACTGCGGCCGCCAGCACTTGAGCTCGGCCTGCAGACGGCCCTGGAGCAGCTTGCGGACGGTGCCCGACACCGCGGCTTTGGGGAGATGAAGGTCGCGGTGCGGGAGGCAGACGGCGTCGGTGAGGAGGTCGAGACTATGGTTTACCGGGTAGTCGAGGAGACGCTTTATGCGGTGGGGGCGGCGCGCTCGGTGTCTGTGGGCATCCAGCGAGACGCTAGCGAGCTCGTGATCGACGTGAGAGGCCCACGGCGCGCGATCGCCCAAGAGCGGCTGGCGGTCCTCAGGGCGCGAATGGAGCTCGTTGGTGGAACGGTGGCGGCCACGGACGCTGAGCTGCGTGCCGTTATCCCGCTGGGCTAGCCGCGAGCCGAGTCGCAGCCTTCGCGAGCACCGGCGGCCGAGCTTTCGGCAGGCACACAACGCTGGCGGGGAGTGGGACGCTGTTCGGCGTGGGCGGATCTCCCTCGGCTCTGACCGTCCGGGGTGGCTGCGTATCTTGCTTATCTGACGGGCGAAACGGTTTGGAGGCGCTGATGTGGAGATAGTCCTGGCCCTGACTTCGGCGCTGCTGTTCGCGCTGGGCAGCGTGCTGCAGCAGAAGGCCGGCTTGGATGCGTCGTCCGCGGGGGCGAGCTCGGGGCTGCTACTGCGCATGGCGCGGCGGCCGGTGTGGCTGGCGGGAATCGCCTCAGACGGCCTGGGCTTCGTGGCCCAGGCGGCGGCGCTGGGCATCGGCCGCCTGGCCGTAGTGCAACCCCTGCTGGTCGCCAGCGTCGTGTTTGCCCTGCCGCTCGGAGTGCGGCTCAGCGGCCAGCGAGTGCGGCGCGGCGACGTGGCGGCCGCGGCGCTGGTGGCGGTCTCGCTAGTCGGCTTCCTCACCATCGCCAGCCCGTCCGGCGGACGCAGCGAGGCGCCGCTGACCGACTGGTTGATCGTCGCCATCGTCTGCGCTGCGGTCTGCGCGCCGATCGCGCGGCTGGCGCGCCGCGGCCCGGCGCCGCGCCGGGCGGCTCTGTTGGGCACGGCCACCGGAGTCCTGTTCGCGCTGTCAGCGGCGCTGACCAAGGCGGTCGTCGACGAGCTGCACAGCGGGATCCTGCACGTGATCGGAAGCTGGGAGCTCTACGCGCTGGCCGGGGTCGGCTACGCCTCGATGACGCTCAACCAGCTGGCGCTAAACACCGGCGCGCTGGCCGCCACGATCGCCACGAGTGGCGCGTTGGACCCGATCGCCAGCGTCGTGCTCGGGCTCACCCTGTTTCACGAATCGCTGCACGCCACCAGCCTCCAGGCGGTTGGCACGCTCGCGGCCTTGACCGCCGCTCTACTGGGAATGGCGGTGCTGGCTCGGTCGCAGGCGCACATCGCCCACCCCACAATGAGCCGGGCCGACAGCGAATGCTCAGCGTGATCACGCGGTGGCGGGCGGTCGAGTGGCCAGTTCGAGGAGTGTGATCCTCGTTGGCTTGGGCCGCCTGCCAGCGGCAACCACGTCAATCGCACTGCAGCAAGGCCTCCGCGAACAGCGAGGAGTTCGCCGCAGGAGGGCTTCAGTCGGCCGGAGCGCCGTGCGCGATCACTGCTGGATCCTCGTGGAGAAGCAGGAGCGATGCTGATGGCATACGAGGCTGCCGCATGCGTCCGGGCCGAACTTACCGTCAGGCGGCGACGAGCTGTCAGATCACGATCTCGCCATCGACCTCCGACTGTTGGCGCCTCCCGATCCTCTGTGTAAGGAATGAGCCAAAGCCAGCGTCATGTCTGCGAACATCAAGACCAGGACCTGTTTGGTGGAGACGGTTGGTCGGGGGTACTCTTCGATTCGCGTCTCGCGTGTCGCGTGTCGCGTGTCTGTCCGCCGAAGTCGTGCGCCGCTAGTGAGGCGAGGAGCTGATGAATTGCACACGCATGTGAGGTTGCAGGAGGTGGACGTTCAGGCCTTGGATGCGGCGCGGCTTGAGTCGTTGGTCGGGGCGGAGCGGATGGCCCGCTTTGAGGAGGCGGCCGATGCGGCGCAGGCCTCGCTTGCCGGACATGCGGTGCTGAACGTCAACTCGACGGCGACTGGGGGTGGTGTGGCGGAGATGCTGCAAACGCTGTTGGCCTACGCCCGCGGGGCGGGTATCGATGCGCGCTGGCTGGTGATCGAGGGCGATCCTGAGTTCTTCGCGATCACCAAGCGGATTCATAACGGGCTCTACGGCTCCCCAGGTGATGGCGGCACGCTCGGCAAGGCTGAGAGAAGTCATTACGAGCGGGTACTGCGTCAAAACGCCGACGAGCTGCTCGCCCTGGTCCGGCCGGGTGATGTGGTGCTTATCCACGACCCGCAGCCCGCGGGCCTGGTGGGGGCGATCAAGCACGCTGGCGGCCGGGTCGTGTGGCGCTGCCACGTCGGGCGGGATGAGCCTAATGGGTGGACGGAGCGTGCGTGGGAGTTCCTGCGCCCGTACCTGCAGGAGGCCGATGGGTACGTGGTCTCGCGCTCGGTCTTTGCGCCGCCGTGGGCGGAACCTGGAAGAACGCGTGTCATCGCCCCTTCGATCGATCCGTTCTCGGCCAAGAACGAGCCCATGTCGCGCCGGAACGTTCGTCTTGCGCTGAGCTATGTCGGCCTGCTCGACGGCGACGCCAAGCCGCCCGTGGTTCCGTTCATGCGCCGTGACGGTTCGCCCGGCCGGATCAACCGTCACGTTGACATCGTGCAGAGCGGGCCTGCAACGCATGCCAAAGCCCCGCTTGTGGTCCAGGTATCGCGGTGGGATTCGATGAAGGACATGGCCGGCGTGATGGATGGCTTCGCCAAGTACGTCGATTCAGCGTTGGGCGCGCATCTCGTGCTGGCCGGCCCGGCCGTGACGGGAGTCGCGGACGATCCCGAAGCCGCCCAAGTGTATGACGACTGCATTCAGCGCTGGCGCGAGCTCCCGCACGCGATCCGCGGCAGGGTGCATCTGGCTTGCGTGCCGATGGCCGACCCTGACGAGAACGCCGCGATCGTCAACGCGCTGCAGCGGCACGCCAGTGTCGTGGTGCAAAAGAGCCTGGCCGAGGGCTTCGGCTTGACCGTCGCCGAGGCGATGTGGAAATCACGACCGATCGTCGCGGGCGCCGTCGGCGGCATCTGCGATCAGGTCACTGACGGGGAGCATGGGCTGCTGATCGAAGACCCGCACGACCTTCCCGCCTTCGGTGCCGCGGTCGAGGGGTTGCTGCGCAACCCTCAAGAGGCGGCGCGACTGGGCAGCAACGCTCGCACGCGCGCGGCAACCGAGTTCCTTGGCGACCGTCACCTCGAACAGTACGGCGAGCTGTTCGCGAGCTTGGGATGACTGCCCGCGATGATGCTCGCCGCTCGGTTCGCGCGGGTGGGCCGCGAGCGTCCACCACAAGCGGGCCTCTTCAAGTTCCGGCGGATCTGACCACTGAACGAGCATCACCCCGAGGTTGAACTGAGCGAGCGTGTCGCCGGCGGTGGCTGCCCAGGTCCACCACCGCACGCGGGGATGGCCGTCCTCGGCGCCGAGACTCAGGCTTCGCCGAAGGCGTCTGCGTCGGCAGGATCGGCGGTGATTCGGGTGTGCGAAAGGGAACGCTCAGCGAAAGTCGATCTGGCTCATGCGCCAAACGAGGACAGGTGGATGCTCCAGGATGCATCCTGCGCGCGGTGGAGGGCTGGGCGATCCACGAACTCGCGTCAATGCTGAAACACAGACCAGGGGACATCGAGTCTCTTAGCAGCCGGCCCGGGCTAGTGGACTTATGTGGGACTCCTCGTCATTTGGGGGTGAATCCGAGCGGTCGCGAGAGCCTGACGTGCT
>ODAK010006475.1_pt1 | contig 11808 bp, 9 predicted proteins | sample 1539591 | NCBI WGS metagenome assembly ODAK01 (sample SAMEA3539303, study PRJEB22396) | soil metagenome | biome: tundra; feature: field; material: soil | place: USA | collected 2010-05 | depth 0.15 m | reverse complement strand
CGGTCTCCTTCATTGGACTGCGACATGACTATTATTGCCCTAATGAACTGCAATTGGAATTAGCATCGCGGTAATCGCACAAACTACGCCGATTTGGGGACGCCGGCATCAGACGCTCGCGCAAGATCAGCGCACCCGGCTTGCCGATTTTCGCGCGGCGTGGAAGCCGACCGTCCCGGCCAGCACCGGCCGGCCGACCACGTCGGAAAAGCCCAACTCGGTGAGCGCGCTGGAGAGCTCTGCCACCGAGTAGAACATGCGAATGGCGTCGACGAAGTAGTCGCGGCATCCCAGCGCGGCCGAGCCGCTGCCGAAGGCGCGCGAAACCAGCGTCAGGCAGATCTTGAGGTAGAAGCAGTAGAGCTTCTCCACCAGCTTCACGTGCGGCCGCAGCATGTCACAGTGATAGAAATGGCCGCCAGGCTTGAGCACGCGGTGAATCTCCGAAAACACCTTGAGCGCCCGCAGGTGCCGCGTCGCCCACTGTAGCGTCACGACGTCGAAATGGTTGTCCGGAAAAGGCAGTTCGTGGACGTCGCAGATCACCGAATGGATGCGCAGGCCCTGGCCTTCGGCGAGCCGCCTGCCGACCCGCTGCATCGCCTTGCTGCGATCAATGGCGCAGACTTCCAGGTCGGGCTGCTTCTTGAGCAGGTCGATGCCTATGACGTTGGTTCCCGCACACACGTCGAGGACTTTCGCGCCAGGCTCGATGTCCATGCTGGACACGAAGCGGTGGCGCAGCGTTTCTATGAGGCCAAGGGTCGCGTAGATGTTGGCGCGGTCGTAGTACTCGGCCACGTCGGAAAAGACCGCATCGATCTCGTTGGTCCAGATCGACTGGAAGGCCTTTTCCCGCGCGTGCTCCATCTCGGTGTAGATGTGGTTCATCGCGCGTCAATCGCTCGGCCCGAAGAAGGCGCGGAGCTCGGCATGCGTCTCATCGGGCACCTGTTCCGCCGGGTAGTGCCCGCAAGGCAGCATTTTTCCACGGACGTCGATCGCGCGCTCACGCCAGGCTTCGATCGGCCGGTAGCTGCGATTGACGTGGCTGCGCTCGCCCCACAGCACGAGCATCGGGATGGACAGCTTGGTCTCCAGATCGGCTTCATCGTGGACGAGATCGATGCCGACGGCTGCGCGATAGTCTTCGCAAACCGCGTGAATGTTTTCGGGCGTGCAGCAGCGTATGTACTCGGCCAGGGCCTCGGGAGTGAATGCACTCATGCCGACGCCCTTCTTGTCCAGCTTTTTCCGGATGTAGCGCTCGAGGCCGTAGGCAATCAGCATCTGCTCGGGATAGTCGTAGGGCTGCGCCATGAAAAACCAGTGGTAGGAATCGACTGCCCATTGCTTCTTGATGTTGTTCAGCAGGTGATGCGTGGGCACGATATCGAGGAATGCGACTTTCATCACCCGACGCGAATGATCCAGCGCCATGCGGTGCGCGACCCTTCCACCGCGGTCGTGCCCGCATACATAAAATGAATCGAAGCCGAGCGCCGCCATCACCTCCACCTGGTCCTGCGCCATAGAGCGGAACGAGTAGCCAATGTGGTCTTCGCCGCCATCCGGCTTCGAACTGTCGCCGTAGCCGCGCAGGTCCGATGCCACGACCGTGAAATGCTCCGCGAGCCGCGGCGCGATCTTGTGCCACATCACATGGGTCAGCGGGTTGCCGTGCAACAGTAGAAGGGGCGGCCCGGATCCGCCGTAGCGCAGATTGATGCGCGCACCGGACGTGTCGACCTGCGTGTGCGTGAAGCCGTCGAACAAGGTTCACTCCATATGCTTGGCGCGCAGGTGCTGCGTAAGCTCGCCCACGTCCTCGAGCGTTTCGATGCGCCATACGAGATCGATCACCGTTCGCGTCTGCGCTCCGTCGAGGCCGCCCCAGGCCGCGCATTGCCGGAACTTCTCCTCGAGCTCGTCATCGCTCATTGGATTTGCGGGGCTGCCCTTGCCAAAGTCCGCAGCGCCTTTGACAACGGTGCCGTCGTCCTGCTCGATTTCGATGATCGTCGTCATCTTGTCGAAGCCGGCGGCTTCGGCTTCGGCGTTGACGCCGAATTCCACCCGCCGCAACAACGCCTGCACGTCGGGGCGGTTGACCACCTCGTCGGTGAATTGCTCGAGACCGGCCTTGCGCTCGATGAGCAGGATCGCCATGCAGAATTCCATGCTGAATTTCGCCTGCAACTCGTTACAGGGGCGATGATGGATGAGTGCATTCGGCATGTTGTGATTGGTGCCGACCGTGACCCGTTTGATCCGCTCCGGGCGCAAATCGTGCCTATGGATGAGATCCAGCATGACGCTCATGCCGGGATGCGTGAGGGACCCGCTGGGATGCGGCTTGATTGAGACGCCGGGAAAGGCGAAGGTCCACGGATTGCCGAGCTTACCGTCGATCATGTCGGCGCTGTAGCCGCCACCCGCTGCCCGGAAAAAACCGCGGTCGGCTTCGAGGCCGTTGAGCGACGCAGTGAATGCTAGCGCCGCCAGTTCCGCCGCCACCACTCCGCTTTCGGCGGCACGTCCCGCGTGAAAGGGCTTGGTCATGGTGCCGAAGTTTTCGCGCAATCCGCCAGCCTGAGTGGCGCCCAGACTCAATGCGCGGCGCGTGGTTTCCCGATCGAGGCCGAGCAGCTTCGCGGCGCCGGCGGCAGCGCCGATCGCGCCGCAGGTCGCAGTACTGTGGAAGCCGTGCTGATAGTGACGCGGCATGATCGCCTCGGCCACCTTGCATTCGACCTCGACACCGACCTGATACGCGGTCATCAGGTCACGGCCGCTTTTTCGATCCCTCTCGGCGAGCGCCAACACTGGCGGCAGCGCCGGTGCCGTCGGATGGGTGAGCAGGCCATAGACGCGATCCTTGGCAACGGCGAGCTGCGTGTCGTCGTAGTCATCGGCGTGGATGGAAATTCCGTTGGCGAACGCCGCGAAGCGGGCGGGCAGGCGCATGTCACTTCCGATCACTGTGCTGCCGATCACGGTGCTGCCGCCGTCGGTTGCAATGCCCAACGCGGCAAGGTAGCGCCGGGTAATGTGGCCGGTTTGCGAAGCGGCGCCGGCGAGCGCGAGACCGATGCCGTCGAGCACTGAACGCTTGCCGAGGTGAGCCACATCCGCGGGGACGTCCTGTCCGCGCGTGGTGACAACGAAGCCGGCAACATAATCCGTAAGGGACACGTCGTGGGAAGCGGCGGCTGCGGCTGGCGAGTCAGGCATGGGGGATTGGTCCTCTCTCTAGGGGAACGGTGCGGCAGCGGCAGCGTGGGCCACGGTCGCCCTGTTCCTGCGACCGGAGGCAAGGCGCGCGCCCAGTCGGACTGCCTGCTCCAGCGCGCCGGTCGATGCGCAACCCTTCCCGACGATGTCGAACGCAGTGCCGTGCGCAGGCGTTGTGAACACCGTCCGCAGTCCGCCGGTCACGGTGACGCCGCGATTGAAACCCTTGAGCTTGGTGGCGATCTGACCCTGGTCGTGATACATCGTCAGGACGCCGTCGTACTCACCGGCAAAGGCCTTGAGGAATATGGTATCCGACGGGAAAGGCCCCCGACACCGGATGCCGCGCTTGGCCGCCCGCGCGACTGCTGGCGCGATGATCTCGATTTCCTCGCGGCCAAAGAGGCCATTCTCACCGCCGTGCGGGTTCAACGCGGCGACGGCGATGCGCGGTTCGTCGAATCCGGCACCGCGCATCGTGTGGTCCGCGAGCGCAAGGGCCTCATCGATTCGTTCCGGCGTGACCTGGTCGAGCGCCGTCCTCAGCGAAACGTGCGAGGTCACTCGCGCCATCCACAGGTTGTCGAGAACGTTCATCTCGCCGAAATATCCCTGGTGCCCGGTGAGATGCGCAAACATCTGATGTTCGTCGTTGAAGCGCCAGCCTCCGGCGTGGAGCGCGGCTTTGCTGAGTGGCCCAAACGTGATGCCATCGATCCGCTCGTCGAGCGCAAGACCGGTCATGTAGGCGAGAGTCTCGCCGCTGATGCGGCCCGATTCCGCCGACACGCTTCCGCGAGGCAGCGTGGACGGATCGAGATTGCCGAGATCGATGATCGGAATTTCGGTACGCGACCAGTCGACGTCCTCGGGTGTCGCATAGCTCCGCACTGCGACGCTGACGCCCGCATCGCGAGCACCCTGTTCGAGCACCCGTGCGTCGCCGACGACCAGGAGACGGGCGGCGTCCGCCAGGCGTCGGTCCGCGAGCACACGCGCGCACTGCTCGGCACCGATACCGGTGTAGTCGCCGAGCATCAGGCCCAGCAAAGGCAAGCCTCGGGTCTGGCCGGTCATGTCGACCTCCGAACGGTAAAGTAGTTGATCAGCAGGATCATCGCGAATGTGATCAGCAGCATGGTAATGGAAAGCACCGCGATCGGTCCCCAGTCGTTGCTCTCGCGCAGATCGAACATGGTGACCGAAATCGTCTTGGTGCGCGCGGTGAAAAGCAGAATCGTGGCGGAAAGCTCGCGAATCGATCCGATGAAGATGAAGATCCAGGTGGCGATGACGCCGTTGCGTATCAGCGGCGCCGTGATATCGAACAGAGCGCGCAGCCGCGTGGCGCCAAAGATGCGGCTCGCGTCCTCGAGCTCCGGGTGAACCGCTTTGAGCGATGCGCCGATCTGCTGGTAACCGACCGGAAGCTCCTTCGTCAGATAGGCGAGGAAGATGATCGACAGCGTTCCGTACAGGACGAAAGGCGGTTCCGTGTAGCTAAGAAACAGGCCGACGGCGAGCACGATGCCGGGAATGGCGACCGGCGCCGTTGCCAGAAAACCGAGATAACGATGTCCCCAGACGAGCTTCCGCAGGCTCAAATAGCCCACGGTCGTTACCAGGACCGTGCCAGCGGTCGCCGCCGCAATCCCCAGGAGAAACGTGTTCTCGAACGCGAGCCTCGTCTGGCTGAATTCGAAAAACACGAAGCGCCAGTGTTCGAGCGAGAGATTGCCGGCAACGGGACCGGACCAATTCTTCACGAATGCCGTGCGTACCAGCACGCCATACGGCAGCACGATCGATGAGCCGAGCACGAAGACAAACAACGCCAGCGCCGGGATTGTCCATGCGCCGAGGCGAATCGGGCGTGTCCCGGTGCTCTTGCCGCCGATTACCGAGTAACCGCGGCGGCCCATGATCGCGGACTGTGCCCTCAGCAACACGACGGTGATGAGCAGCAGCGGCAACGAGACGGCAGCGGCCAATCCGAGCTGCGGTGGAAACTGGAACAAGCTCCAGATTTTCGTGGTCATCGTATCGATGCCGGCTGGCAGCGCCAGGATCGCGGGCGTCCCGAACAGCGTCATCGACTGCAGAAAGGCGATCAGGAACCCCGCCAACAGCGCCGGCATCACCAGTGGCAGCGTGATATCGAGCGCGGTGCGCCACGCGGGCGCGCCAAGAATGGCGGAGGCCTCCTCGAGCTCGCTGGGAATGACATCGAGGCTGTTCGACACGAAGGTGAATACGTAGGGAAAAGTGTACAAAGCCATGACAAACACCATGCCGCCTGCGGAAAAAATGTTGATCAGGGGCGTGGCTTCGAACGGCTTCAGTCCGAATAGCGCGTAATACCACTGGTTGATCAGCCCGGCGTTCGGGCCGCCTAGCAGGACCCATGCGAAGGCGCCGAGAAAAGGCGGCGTCACGAAAGACGCGAGGATCAGCGTGCGCAAGAGGCGCTTGCCCGGCAAGTCGGTCCGAGACACGAGCCAGCCCATCGGCGCCGCGGCAAGGATGCACAGCACGCCGACGGCCGCGGATGTCCACAGCGTGGTCAGTAACGGTTTCACGAAAGCCGGGTCGGCGAAGACCTGGCGATAGTGCTCCAGCGAAAGCTGTCGGGCGTCGCCGGTGAGGCTCGTCATCAAAAGCCGGACCATCGGCAGCAGCACCAGTACCGCGAGCAGCAGAACCAGGGCAATCGCGAAGGGCGCGGTCCAGTCGATGAACCGCGACCGTGTCGCCACCGGGCTCGGGGGCATGGCTTCGATATCCATGTTGCGCCCAGCGTTGTCGTTCAGGCCGGTCAGTTGCCGAAGAGTGCCGTGTAACGCTTCTTGATGTCGGCCACGAGCGGCAGCATGGCCGCCGGGTCATCGGGCAGTATCTTGATCTGCGCCAGCGGCGTTCGCCCGGGCGGGTCCTTCACATCGGGATGGAGCGAACGCGTACCGCCTTCGTTGACCGCCAATTGCTGGATCTTGGCGGTGTAGAGAAAATTCTGCAGGACGCGCGCCGCATTGGGATGCGGGGCGTCGGCAAAGATCGCCGTGGGCGAAGTCACGAATGGCGTCCCTTCCTTCGGGTAGATGATCGCCACGGGGCTCTTGGCATCGATCTCGATGAACATGTTGTATTCGTTGCCATCGACCATCACCGCCCGTTCGCCACTGGCGATGCTCTTCGGCGTCGCCGTCGTCGACTGCAGTTGCTGCACCCCTTGCTTGGACAGTTTTTCGAGATAGTCCCAGCCAAGTACCTTGACGATCGCGTAGGTGCCGGTCAGGCTGGTGCCGCTGTAACCGGGATGCGATTTGACGAGCTTGCCTTGCCATTTCGGATCGAGAAGGTCGAGATAACCCGTCGGCGCATCCTTTGCCGGCACCAGGTTGGTGTTGTAGCCCATCACGCTCAGCGTCGCACGCCACGCCGCGTAATAGCCCTCCGGATCCTTGAACTGCGCCAGGTAGCGTTTCACGTCGGGCGGGGTGTGCGCCGCGAGCCACTTCTGCTGTTTCCAGTAGATGAAATGCGAAGCATCGGACGAGTTGACGACGTCGACGTTCTTGATACCCGACTGGTACTCCTGGTTGATCCGCTGGAACACGCGCTCCGATCCCGATCGTTCGACCTCGATCTGGATATTCGGATATTCGGCACGGAAGGCCTTGGCGATCAACTCCGCGACCTTGACGTCGATCGACGAATACCAGACGACCTTGCCTTCCTTGGCGGCCGCCGCCAGCATCGCGGGCGTCGTCTCCTGGCCGGCTGCGGGCGCTGCGCTCGCGCAGGCAAACAACACGGCCGGCAACACCCTGACGCCCCAGTTCCACCTCATCCAGCTCATGGTGATCCTCCTTCGTTCCGGTTGATATAAACACACGCGGACGCCCGCCCATTTGCGCGGGTGACCGCTACCAGCATACGTATTTCAATTGGCAAGGCCGCGACATCGCTCCGCCCTGAACCTCACTCTCACCTTCGATCCGTTGGGGACCGAGAGTTCGGCGGGCGCGGCGATCAACACATCCTGCCCTACATCGACGATGTAGTCGCGGTGACTGCCGAGATACGCCTGGCCCCGCACGGTCCCTGGCAGTGTGTTGTCGGCGTCGATACTATCGCCCGCCAACAGCGCCACATCGTGCGTCTTGACGCAGAAGCTCATCGCCTTGCCGGGCCCCGCGAAGTTGCCCTGTCCGATGTCGAGGGCATGGCCCGCGACTTGGACCGTATGTCCCGACACGTGCGTCGCGTTGATGACATTGCTTCCTCCGAGGAAGCGGGCCACGAACGCCGAATTGGGACGCTCGTAGACGTCTTCGGGCGTTCCGATCTGTTCGATGCGCCCGGCATTCATGACGACAATGCGATCGGCCATGGTCATCGCCTCCACCTGATCGTGCGTGACATAGATCGAGGTGTAGTGGAATTTGTCATGCAGGCGGCGGATTTCGAAGCGCATGTCGCCACGGAGATTGGCATCGAGATTGGACAGCGGCTCATCCAGCAGCAGAATGTCGGGCTTGGGCGCCAGCGCCCGCGCGAGCGCGACGCGCTGTTGCTGACCGCCGGACAGCTCGGAAGGATAGCGCTCGGCCTGCGCGAGGAGTTTCGTGGCCTCGAGCAGGACATCGGTGCGGGATTGCCGCTCCGCAGACGGCATCGATTTCATTTTCAGGCCGTAGCCGACATTCTGCCGCACCGTCATGTGCGGCCACACGGCATAGCTCTGGAAGATCATGCTCATGTTGCGCCGCTCGGGCGGAACGACGGATCGGACCGATGACATCGTCTTGCCGCTGACGCGGATCTCGCCCGCATCGGGTTCGAGGAAGCCTGCGATCATGCGCAAAGTTGTCGTCTTGCCGCAGCCCGATGGACCCAGCAGACAGACAAATTCGCCGCGTTCTACTGACAGGTCGATGCCGTCGACGGAAACCACGCCCGGGTAGCGCTTGGTAAGGTTTTCGAGCTCGAGGTTAGCCATGTTGCCGACGGAACCTGCTGTGAACTGCCTTGATCCGAAATTCGATTGATGCAGGAAAGTCTAGCATGTGTGTGGGTGCCTCCTGCCCGCAGTCGACACCATGCGCTGGAACTCACACGTGCCAGACAATGTCGATCCATCGCAGACCTCGAAAGGAGGAAACGATCAGCATTTTTTGCACCGCTTGACATTCTCGGGGATGCGGGCACATACTTAACCTTATGGTTCACTATTCGGGGACCCGCCTCGATTCCGTCTTCGGCGCGCTCGCCGATCCTACGCGGCGCGCGGTTCTCGCCAGGCTCCGGCACGGCGAACGTTCGGTGGGTGAACTGGCCGAGCCGTTCGGCATGTCGCTGCCGGGGTTCATCAAGCACCTCGGCATTCTGCAGGATGCGGGGCTCATCGAACGGAGAAAGACCGGCCGCGTGGTGAGCTGTCAGCTAAGGGGCGGCGCATTGAAGGGTGCCATTGCGTGGCTGGAACGCCACGAGGAATTCTGGAACACGCAGCTCGACCGCCTGGGCGCGTTTCTGGAGAAAAAGGAGATCGAAGCATGGAAACAGCAATCGACGAAAAGACCCGCCTCCAAGTCCGACGCGTCTATAAAGCCCCCGTCACCACGGTCTACGCCGCGTGGACGGACCCCGAGCAGGTAAAACACTGGATGGGACCGAGCGACGACTTCGGCGAAGCGGAAGTCACCTCGGATGTCCGCGTCGGCGGCCGCTATCGCATCGTGATGCACGCCCCGAATGGCGAGTTGCACAAGGTCGGCGGCATGTATCGGGAGATCGTGCCCAACAAGAAGCTCGTGTACACCTGGGCGTGGGAGAGTACGCCGGAGCGCGAATCTCTGGTCACGGTCGAATTCAAATCCTCGGGCGACGGGACGGAGTTGCTTGTGACGCATGAGCGGTTCGCCGACTCGGAGGCGCGCGACAAGCATCAGCATGGCTGGAACGGGTGCATGGACCGGCTCGGACGTTATCTTTCACGCTAAGCATTTCTAACGAACGGGAGACAGGCAATGGCAAATCCTTTTGTACACGTCGAGCTCAGCACCAACGATGTCGCCAAGGCGAAAGCGTTTTACGGCAAGCTCTTCGACTGGAAGATGGAAGACATACCGATGGAGTCGGGCACCTACACCATGATCAGCGTGGGCGATGGCACCGGCGGTGGGCTCATGAAGCACCCGATGCCAGGCGCGCCCTCGATGTGGCTCGCCTATGTCCTGGTGGACGACATCGAAGCGGCGACGAAGAAAGCGAAATCGCTGGGCGGCACGGTGATGAAGGATGTGACGGAAGTGATGGGCATGGGCTGGCTGTCGATCATCGTGGATCCTACCGGCGCCATGCTGGGACTTTGGAAAGCCAAGGCCAAGGCGAAGTGACCTGCTCGGTCCCGGTGTGACGCCCTCACCGGTCAGACGCTCAGAACCGCACCCGCACCCCGGCGCGAAACGAAATCCCTTGCGCCGGGGTCTGTATCCGGGGATCGGTCAGAGGCTGGGTCGTGGCAATCGAGACGTCGCCGGGATTGAAGTAGGTCCCATACAGCGCGTACTTGCGATCGAATAAGTTATTGATGCTGCCGAAGACATCGACGTCGCGCGAGAGCGCGTAGGTCGCGTGGATGCTCGTGACCGTGTACGACGGAAGCCTCGGGTTCTGATTGGCGTCGTCCCCAACGTAATACTGACGGTCCACGAAGGCGACGTCGCCACCGATCGTCAACGCCGGGCTGAGTGCGTAGTCGGCGCCCGCCTTGAGTTGCTGGCGCGGTATGCCGGGGATGCGATCGCCGGGGGTAACGTGGATGTTGCCGCTGTCGTCGGCTTGGGGATTGTTCGGCGACGCGATGTCGCTTGTGAAGCGATACGTCGCTTCGATGTAGTTGTAATTGAAGTAGGCAAACCAAGGCGCCGCGCGATGCTGAAGTCCCATGTCGATGCCCTGCCGGCGCGTCGCGGGAACGTTTTGAAAGAAGCCGCGCCCCTGAATCTGGCTGGCGAGGCTGATGATGTCGTTGTCGACGTTGGTGTGGAAGACGGACGCTTGCCACTCGGTTCGTCCGCCAGCGAGATTCCAGTGGCCGCGCACGCCGAGCTCAACGGTCTTGGATATGACCTGGTTCACTGGCGGATCAGCGACGAGGAACCCTTCGAGGAGGCAGGGTTTCTGCGGATCGCCGCAGCCCAGCTCGAGCGGCGTCGGGGCCCGGTTCGCTTCCGAATAACCTGTAAAAATGGTCGTCGCGTCGGTGAGCTTGTAGGCGAGCCCTGCATTGGGGTTGAGCCTGCGGAACGTGTGACTTCCATTGAGCTCCGAGCTCGTCCCGAGCTCATCTTCGAGCGTGACCCGAGCGGCATTGAAGCGCGCGCCTAGCGTCGCAGCGAGCCTGGGCGTGACATCGATCGTATCGGTTGCATACACGCCGTAGTAGGCTGTGGTCGACCTGATGCGCACGGGAGCGAGTCCGATATTCCCGAGCGTGCGGATGATTTGCCCCGTTCCCGGTACCGAGTCGTTGTTGCCGACGAAAAGGTCCGGGAAGATATAGCTCAACGTGCTTCCTGCCGAGAAATTGACGCGGCTGCGGTCGACGCTGACACCGGCAACGAAATGATTCTGATGCCCTGCCAGCGCGGCGTCGCTGGTCGCTTGCAGCGAGCCTCCGAAGGTCTTGGCATCGATGGCTGTGCGGTCCAAAGTCCCATAAGGAGTGCCCGCATCGGCAACCGGGATCGGCGCGCCTTGCGGGCCGACAACGACGAACTGATCGCGAAACGCGGGTGTCTTGCCGCCCGGCGGCACCGGGAAGCCGTCGTCCTGCAGACACAGTGCCGTGGGATACGAGGAACCTGAGCTGCATTGCTCGAAGTCGCCGCTATTGCCGTCGACGTGCCCTTGCTTGAAGTGGCGCCCGTACACGTTGCCTTGCAGCGACCAGGCGTCGGACAGCGTCCTGGTTCCGTTGAGCGCGAGCATCTGCATGTCGTTGGCGGTCGTCTGCGGCCAGGTATAAACGGACCGCTCGTTGTCGGCGAGCATTTCAACCGGCGTGGGGCCCACGACACCGAAATGATTCGAGCCCGCGGACGCGACGAGATGCAACTCCGAGTCGGCGCTCCGCCACCCAAGGTCGCCGTAAAAGCGCGCGATGCGCGCGGGCGAATGGTCTCGCCATCCATCCTCGCTGAGCCCGTCGGCTGCCAGATACACGCCCAGGTCGTCGCGATGCCAACCGTATTGAATCGAGCCGTCGACGCGCCTGGCGGAGCCGGCCTGGAGCGAGGCTTCCCCCCCGGCGAAATCGAAGCCGGTCTTCATCTGCAAGTTAACCGCGCCACCGAGTGCGTTCAGGCCGAACACCGGATTGCTGGTCCAGGTATCGGCGCGATCGATGGCGATTCTCGGGATCAGGTCCCAATTCACGCTGTCGCCGAACGCTTCGTTGAGGCGCACGCCGTTCTGGTAGACCGCCAATCCTTGCGGCGTGCCTTGCAGCGGCGACGCGGCGAAGCCTCGGAAGCGGACATCCTGCGTGAAGTCGTTCCCTTGTGG
>ODAK010006473.1_pt1 | contig 11811 bp, 11 predicted proteins | sample 1539591 | NCBI WGS metagenome assembly ODAK01 (sample SAMEA3539303, study PRJEB22396) | soil metagenome | biome: tundra; feature: field; material: soil | place: USA | collected 2010-05 | depth 0.15 m | reverse complement strand
TGCCGAGTGATAGTGCCGCAGGCTGTATCCCCACAACCTTCGGGCGAGGAAGAAGAGTACGAATCCGACGACCGGCGACCAATGCGCCAGAACCGACGTCGCGCCGTGTCTCGGTGCGATGCCGAGGATCACCTCGACGGGGAAATAGGCGACGAACGCGAGCGGCAGCACGAATGTGAAGAGTCCCTGAACTGTCCTGGGCAGAATTGACAGCGGGTAGTTGCCGAAGGTTGACAGCAATTCGTCGACCCACGAGCCGAGAACCCGCGACCCGGGTGACCGCAGCAACAGACACGACAGTGTCAACTGCACCGCACCTTCGACGAGCGCGCCGGCGATGACGGCGACCGCGACATAGAGTCCCATCGCGACGGTCCAATGAACGTGGACCAGCGCGAGCGCGACGCCGAGAGTCGAGAAGCCGACGAGCAAATCGCCAATTGCGTTCACGCTGAACTGGCTGAGTAGCAACTGCATGAAGACGGGTAGCGGCCGTAAGAAGTAGCCGTCCATCCGACCCTCGTCGACGAGCAGTGGTATCCATGCGAAGTTGTAGAAGAACAGCACGTAGAGCCCGTGCGCGACGAGCCGCATACCGACGATCAGCAAGACGCCACTGCTCGGAAAGCTCCCCAAGCCACCCTTGAACCTGGTGAGCAAGACGCTGACGAACATCAGCGTCGATGTCTGCCAGAGGACGCCGAACATGATCGAAGCGACGAAGTTGCCGCGGTATTCCATCTGCGCGCGGAAGTTCAGCGCACTCACCTTGTAGACGACACGCAGTGTGTGTCGTGCGCGGCGAGCGCGCAGCTGCACGGCGGACTCGGTGATCGCGGTCATGACGTCATCCGCCCTGCACGGTAACGCGTCGGCCGGCGCGGCTCCATAGCCATCTGGAGATGACAGCCAGCGCGATGACCCAAAGTGCCTGCAGCGCGAGCTCGCGACCGGCGTGACCCATCGGGGTGCGGCCAACGTAGAGCGAAAGTGGCACGTTGATGCCGAAGCTGAACGGCAACCAGGTGGCAAACGTCAGGAGCAAGACCGGCATGAACGGCAGCGGAACAAACACGCCCGACAACAGATCTTGCACGAAGTAGTACATGCGGACGATCGCGCTATTGCTCACGAGCCAGAACATGGCGATGTCGACGATCTGTCCGAGGTAATACAACACCATCTGACCGAGCAACAGGCTCGCCGCGAACACGGTCGCGCCGCTCACGCCCTGCGGCGGTGCGATGATGTGAACGCGAAGTAAGACGACGTATCCGATGACGGCCCAGAACGCGCCGTACGCCATGTCGCCGGATTGCCGCCACATGTAGAACCTCGACGGTGAGATCGGTCGCAAGAACCAGTACACGACGGTGCCTTCGCGTACCGCGACGCTTAGACTGTCGCGCACATTGAACGTGCGCGAATTCCATCGGATCCGAGCGATCAGCAGCGCCATCAGCGAATACGTCAGCGTTTGGCGCAAGGTCAATCCGGCTGCCACTGTGGTGTGACTGAATACGGCAGTCCACAAGCGGTCGTATAGGTACAGCTGAACGGCGAGCGTGAGCGGAGCCACGACCAGCCGCACCCGGTACGCGCGTTCATTCAGAAGGCCAAGCCGCAGGATGCGCCACGAGCGGTGCGGCCGCGGTGCGTGGGTGACGGTGGGGCTAAGCGGAACTGCTGTCACGCCGGACGTCGATCGGTGGTTGTCTCGACGGCCCGCTGGTCGCCGTCCCGCTTATCGAGAGTCGAGAGATAGACGTCGCGCATCACGTCTTCGAGATTTGTCTCGACGACACCGATGTTGACCACCGGAAAGCGTGAGATGAGGGCGCGCACGACGTCCTCGGGAGTGCTCGAACCAGTCGGTGCGAGAACGGCCTGCATACCGTCGTGGCTCACCACTTTGGTACCAGGCACTTCGAGCGCACCGATCGGCTCGGAGAAGGTGACGTTCACGATCGGCTTGCCACCGTGTTCGGCCTTGAGCTCGTCGAGGCTGCCGTCGAACATCAGCCGTCCATGGTTGATGAGTAAAACCCTCTCGCACAGGCGCGCGACCTCGGTCATGTCGTGGGTCGTCAGCACGATCGTGCGGCCGCGCTCCTCAACCTGCGAGCGCAGGAACTGCCGTGTCTGTTCCTTCACCACGACGTCCATGCCGATCGTCGGCTCGTCGAGGAACACAATCGACGGGTCGTGCAGCATGGCGCCGGCAATCTCGCAACGCACCCGCTGGCCAAGGGACAAGTGGCGGACCGGCGTGTCCCAGAATTCTGCGAGCTCGAGGATCGCGTTGAAGTCCGCGAGCTGGCGGTCGTAGACCGCTTGCGGCACGTCGAAGATGTCGCGCAAAATCGCGAACGACTGCTTGACCGGCAGGTCCCACCACAGCTGGGTCTTCTGGCCGAACACAGCGCCGATGTTGCGGGCATTCGCGATCCGGTCCCGATTCGGGATCCGCCCGTCGACGAAGACCTCGCCGGCTGAAGGGGTGAGAACTCCGGTCAGCATCTTGATGGACGTCGATTTGCCGGCACCGTTGGGACCGAGCAGGGCGACCAGTTCGCCCTTCTCGACGCTCATTGTCAGATCGTCGACGACGGTGCGGCGCTCGTGGATGGGATCGATCAGCGAGCGGATGCCGGCGAACCGACCCTGGTGGTGGCGGGCGATGGTGAACGTCTTCGTCAGACCACGCGTAACGATCGCTAGGTCGGCGTCACTCACCCGTGTCGTACCTCCGGACTACTTGAGCCCCGACACCGCCTGCCGCCGCTTGTTTCGGTGCAACTCAACCAGTATCGACAGAATTGATGCAATAACGGCAAAGCCCACCACAGGCAGCGCGTACTTCTCGATATGCAGCTGAAGACCGGCGTAGTAGCCGGCCACCACGATCGCTACCGGCCATGCGACGCCGCCGACGACGTTCCACAGCGTGAACCGCTTGGCCGGCATCTCCAGCATGCCCGCCGCCGGGTTGATAAACGCCCGTAGGACCGGAATAAAACGACATAAAAGCACTACCCAACCCTCACCGAAGCGCTCGAACATGGGCTCGATCCGCCTGATCGAGTGCTCAAAGGTCGATCCGGGCTTGGTCATAACGACACTGCGGCGGCCAATCAGGAAACCGACCTGTCCGCCGGCGATCGCGGCAATCGGACAGCCCACCAGCAGGGCGGCGAGCGGCAGGTGCCGCGAATCCGACAGCGGAAGGGCGGCGAACGCGCCCGCAAGCGCCAGCAGGGTGTCGCCGGGCAGGAAGAAGCCGATCAGTAACCCGGTCTCGACGAACAGAATGACGAAGATCCCGGCGAGCCCGAAAGTCTTGATCACGGAGTTCGCATCGAGGACGTTGACTGACGCATGGACGCTGGCGACCTGGGCCAGGTGATCGATCATGGCCCGAGGCTATCCAACGAACCTGGCCGCTACCTGAACACCGACCGCCCGTTGCACCTGCACGAGACGCGGCCGAGCGGATGCGGGATACTTTCGATGCACAGTCTGCTCCAGCCGCCACCGTCCCCGGAGTATCGAGATGCCGATCGCCAGCCCTGAGGTCTATGCCGACATGATCGACCGAGCGAAGGCGGGCAAGTATGCCTACCCGGCGATCAACGTGACGTCGTCGTCGTCGGTCAACGCGGCGATCCAAGGCTTCGCGGACGCCGAGAGCGACGGGATCGTCCAGATCTCCTGGGGCGGTGCGGAGTTCGCATCCGGCCAGCGCGTCAAAGACATGGTCGTCGGCGCAGTTGCGCTGGCCGAGTTCGCGCACGTCGTCGCGGCGAAGTACTCGGTGAACATCGCGCTGCACACTGACCATTGCCCGCCCACCAAGCTCGAGGGCTACATGCGGCCGCTCATCGAGATCTCGAAGAGCCGGGTAGCTGCTGGCCAGGACCCGCTGTTCGGCTCCCACATGTGGGACGGCTCGGCCGTAACGCTGGAGGAGAACCTGAAGATCGCCCGCGAGCTGCTGGCCGGCTGCGCACAGGCGAAAATCCTTATGGAGCTTGAAATCGGCGTCGTCGGCGGCGAGGAGGACGGTGTCTCGCACGAGATCAACGAGAAGCTCTACACCACACCGGAAGACGCGCTGCGGACGGCCGAGGTACTCGGACTCGGTGAGAACGGTCGCTACCTGTTGGCCGCGACATTCGGCAATGTGCACGGGGTCTACAAGCCGGGCGGAGTCAAGCTGCGGCCCGCAGTACTGAAGGAAATCCAGGACGAGGTCGGCGCCAAGTACGGTCGGACGGAACCGTTCGACCTGGTGTTCCACGGCGGCTCGGGCTCTTTGCTGGAAGAGATCCGCGAGACGTTGGACTACGGCGTCGTGAAGATGAACGTCGACACCGATACGCAGTACGCCTATACGCATCCAGTCGCCGACCACATGTTCAAGAACTACGACGGCGTGCTGAAGATCGACGGAGAAGTGGGCAACAAGAAGGCCTACGATCCGCGCGCCTGGTCAAAACTGGCTGAGAACGGGATGTCGGCTCGCGTCGTCGAAGCATGCACGGACCTGCGCTCCGCCGGCACCAAAGCCTGACCTAGCTCCGCCGTTGCCCGGTAAGGCGCGGGAGGGCCTTTCGCCACCCGCCGACCCCGGGGGACGGGCTCGCATGCCCTTCCTCGTGGGTCTGAACCCCCTGAACGTGATCGACCCCCGAGGGTGGGCCACGATGGGCGGCATGACCAACCTCTTGGGCGAGCCACCCGCAACCCTCCTTCCGGACGACCCGATCGCGCGCGCCGAACTCGAACTCGGCGCCGATCCAGCCGCCGTTGCCGCCGCGCATCCGAGCTACGCAGCCGCCTGGGCGGAGCTGGCCGACCGGGCGCTCGCCACTGGGGAGCCGGTCGCCGCCTACGCCTACGCTCGCACCGGCTACCACCGGTCGCTGGACCAACTGCGCCGCGCCGGCTGGAAGGGCCACGGGCCAGTGCCGTGGGAGCACGAACCGAATCGCGGCTTTCTCCGTAGCCTGAACGCGCTCGGCCTAGCGGCCGCTGCCATAGGTGAGGACGACGAGGCTGTCCGATGTGCGGCTTTCCTGCTCGACTCAAGTCCGGCTGCCGCGGCCGCTCTCGCCGACTGATCGAAACGCCCGGCGTTCGGACGGCGGCAGCACCGCGGCGTCCGATCTGTTACGGCCCTAAGCCCACCCGAGGACAGGCCCAACCCCCCGAGGACGTGCCTGCGCGCCTGTCCTCGGGGGCCGCAACCCCCTGAACGTGATCGAACCCCGCCGTATCAGGTAGCCTCGCTTCGCAAGAGGCCCCGGTCGCGCTTGCGATCTCGGGGCCTTGACTCGTTCCAGAGAAGGGCCGACAGCCATGCCCGCGATCGTGCTCGTCGGCGCCCAGTGGGGTGACGAGGGTAAGGGCAAGGCCACCGACCTGCTCGGCGACCAGATCGACTACTGCGTGCGGTTCAACGGCGGCAACAACGCCGGCCACACCATCGTGATCGAGGACGAGAAGTACGCCGTGCACCTGCTGCCCAGCGGCGTCCTCACGCCATCGGTCACGCCGGTCATCGGCAACGGGGTTGTGATTGACCTGGGTGTGCTCTTCGGTGAAATCGACATGCTCCAGCAGCGGGGCATCGACACCAGCCGTCTCATCGTCAGCGCCAATGCCCACGTCATCGCTAGCTACCACCGCACGATCGACAAGGTCGGCGAGCGCTTTCTCGGTAAGGCGAAGATCGGCACCACCGGCCGCGGCATCGGGCCCGCCTACTCCGACAAGATGTCGCGGGTCGGCGTGCGCGTTCAGGACCTCTTCGACGAAAAGATCCTGCGGCAGAAAGTCGAAGGCGCCCTGCTGCCCAAGAACCAACTGCTGGTGAAGATCTACAACCGCGCGGCCATCGACACCAGCGCAGTCGTTACTGAACTCCTCGAGTACGCCGAGCGTCTTCAGCCGATGGTGCAAGACACCAGCCTGCTGCTGAACAATGCGCTCGACCGCGGTGACACCGTTCTCCTCGAGGCCGGCCAGGCAACCCTGCTCGACGTCGACCATGGCACCTACCCGTTCGTCACGTCGTCGAACGCGACGGCCGGCGGCGCGTGCACGGGCTCTGGCATCGGACCGACCCGCATCGAACGCGTCATCGCGGTCGTCAAGGCGTACACGACGCGCGTGGGTGCCGGGCCTTTCCCAACAGAACTCGAAGATGCGGACGGCGAGAAGCTGCGCGTCATCGGAGCGGAATTCGGCACCACAACTGGCCGGCCACGGCGCTGTGGCTGGTACGACGCGGTCATAGCGCGCTATGCCGCGCGGGTCAATGGAGTCACCGACTTCGTGCTGACCAAGCTCGACGTTCTGTCGGACTTCGACACGATCCCGGTATGCGTCGGCTACCGACTGCCGGACGGCAGCGTCATCGACGAGATGCCGATGACGCAGACCGACTTCCATCACGCGCACCCGGTCTACGAGGAGTTCCCTGGCTGGCGCGAAGACATCTCCGAGGCGCGGGAGTTCGACGACCTGCCGAAGAACGCCCGCAAATACATCGAGGCGCTGCAGGACATGTCCGGCGCACCTTTCAGCGTGATCGGCGTGGGTCCGGCCCGCGATCAGTCCTTGTTGTTGCGCCCGCTCACACAGTGAACGCCAAGTCGTGAACGTTCTTGTCATCGGCGGCGGTGCGCGTGAGCACGCGATCTGCCGCGCGCTCCGCGATGACCCCAACGTTGACCGGCTCGTATGCGACCCCGGCAATCCTGGCATCGCGGCGATCGCTGAAGTTCCCGACGTGTACGCCATTGAGCCGACCGATGTTGCCGAGCTCGCGATCAAGACTTCTGCGGACCTCGTCGTGATTGGACCCGAGAGGCCCTTGGTCCGAGGGGTTGTCGACGCCGTAACGGCTCGCGGCGTCCCGTGTTTCGGACCGAAGGGAGCAAAGCATTCGCGAAGGAAATCATGGCTGCCGCCGGCGTCCCGACTGCTGCTTCTCGTGTTTGCACCGACGCCAGACAGGCAGCCGCGGCACTCGACGAATTCGGGCCGCCATACGTCGTCAAGGACGACGGGCTCGCCGCAGGCAAGGGTGTCGTGGTGACGCTCGATCGGGCCGTCGCCCTTGAGCATGCAAGCCACTGCGCGCGAGTCGTTATCGAGGAGTACCTCGACGGCCCAGAGGTCTCCCTGTTCGCCATCACCGACGGCACGACAGTGGTTCCGCTCATACCCGCGCAGGATTTCAAGCGTTTGGCGGACGGCGATCAGGGCCCGAACACCGGAGGCATGGGCGCTTACGCACCACTGTCGTGGGCGCCACCGACCCTCGTCGACGACGTCATGCGCGACGTCCTCCAACCCACCGTCGACGAGATGCGACGTCGCGGCACTCCGTTCGCTGGCCTCCTGTACGCAGGGCTCGCGTTGACATCAAAGGGCACCCGGGTCGTTGAGTTCAACGCGCGCTTCGGCGACCCGGAAACACAGGTCGTGCTGGCGTTGCTGAAGACACCGCTAGCCTCGCTCCTATACGCCGCCGCGACCGGAACATTGGCAGACCACCCACCTCTCGAATGGCACGAGGGGTATGCCGTCACCGTGGTGATCGCGGCCCGCGGCTATCCCGACCACCCGCTCAGCGGCGACACCATTGGTGGGCTCGACAGGGTTCCTGCACCCGCATATGTACTGCATGCCGGGACATATCTCCTCTCGCCCGAACTCGTATCGGACGGCGGGCGGGTGCTCTCGGTGACCGCGAAGGGAGACACCCTCGCGGCCGCCCGCGATGCGGCGTACGCCGGCGTCGAGCAGATCACCCTCGAGGGTAGTCAGCATCGAAGCGACATCGCGCTCCTCGCCGTCCGGGGTGAAATCTCTTGATCGCCCGGAGGGCGACCAGAAGTAGCGCCTAGCTGTGCAACCTGGCATGCCCGCCGGCACCTGTAAGAGGGTGCAAGGCAAACGCGAGAGGGACCGGCGTGCGAGCAGCGGACGAGGCGGAGTTCAAGGCCTACGCGGCTGCCCGCATGCGCGAACTGCGCCGTACGGCCTTCCTGTTGTGCGGTGATTGGCACCACGCGGACGACGTCGTTCAGACGGTATTTACCAAGCTCTACATCAACTGGGACAAGGTCCAACGCCACGATCGGCTCGACGGCTACGTGCGCACGATGCTCGTCAGGGCCACATTCGACCGGCGGCGCCGCTCGTCGTGGCGACGCGAACTGAGTTCCGCCGCACCACCCGAATCCGCAGCAACTGCGGTCGGCAGTATCGAGGACCGACTGCTGCTGTTCGACGCGCTCGCGAAGATGCCGCCCAGACAGCGAGCTGTCGTCGTCCTTCGCTTCTGGCAGGACCTCGACGTCACCGAAACCGCACACTTGCTCGGCTGCACCGAAGGAACCGTCAAGAGCCAAAGCGCACGCGGGCTTGCGAAATTGCGCGAGTTGTTGGCACCCGAGCCCGCCTCTGCTGAACTCATGGAAGGACCCCACCGATGAACGACGAGGACTTCGCCAGGCACGCGTTCGCCGCTGCGTTCCGCTCCGGTCAAACCGGAGAACCACCAACACTGCCGGACGTCGAGTTGCTGGCGCGTCACGGCAGGCGCGCAAATCGCAACCGGCACGGCGCCTACGTCGTGGGGACGACTGCGCTAGCCGGTGTCGCGGTGGCCGGAGTGGTTACAGGGCCGTCGTTGCTTGGGCTCGGCAGCACGTCGCCGTCCAGCGTCGGAGCCGGAGCACAAGGGGCGGCCGCGAGCACGCCGCCGTCCTCACCGGCCCCGACAGGCTCGAGCTCGGCGCCCGACCAGGCGAAGCCGTCGCCCGGAGTCCCGTGCGCAACTCCGGCCACGATCAACTGGCTCAGCGTCGTGAGCGGGGCCCTCCCGACCGGTGTTATCGCGACCGCTGACCACTCCGCGAACTGCGTTCAGACCCCCGACGAGTCGCGGAGTTACGAGGCACTATTCAAGCTGTCTACTGGTGGCGTCGAGCTCCAGGTGAATGTCGGGACTGGTCCCGATATCGCGGCGAAGGTCGGTGGCGGAACGGTAAAGGTCGGCATCCCGCCGGCCAGTCAGTCAGCCTCCGAGTCGTTGGATCCCGCGGCGCTCGCGAAGCTGCGGGCGATCAAGATGGCGGCCGCAGGCGCCGGGAACTCAGCCCCCCCGAATGGAGCCGCACCCTCATCGTCGTCGCCTGACCCTGCCGCACTTGCCAGTCTCCAAGCCCAAAAGCGCGTGCTCGCGAGCGCCGCCGCAACCGCTTCGCCCGCACCTGGTGCCGCGAGCGCAGGTGGGATCAAGGGGGTCGCCGATGGAAGCTGCTCCAAGGTCGCTGCAGACGCGAACGCGTGTGTTTCGCACCTGACCAAGGGCTCGATATCCGTCGTCGACGTCGAGTTGCTGCGCACGGGTGGCAGTCCGATCGTGGTCGATGTCACTGCGAGCAACGGCAAGGACGACATCCCTACACCCGCCCCCGGACAGCTCCCCAGCGACGCGACCATGCTGGCGCTCGCGCAAGCGGTGGCTGCCCACTTCTAAGGACGACCGCGGCGCGGCGTCCCGCGGGCAGACGAGGGACGCTGCGCCGATGCGACAATGGTCATGTCATGGCCACTGCTCAGATTCCCGACGTGCTCGCGACGCGTTACGCGTCGGCTTCCCTGGTTGCGCTGTGGTCGCCGCGCGCCAAGGTCGTGCTCGAACGACAGCTCTGGATCGCCGTCCTGAAGGCTCAAGCCGAACTCGGCATCGACGTCCCCGCCGGTGTCGTCGACGACTACCAGCGGGTGACTAACGACGTCGACCTCGACTCGATCAATGAACGCGAGAAGGTCACCCGGCACGACGTGAAGGCGCGTATCGAGGAGTTCAACGCGCTGGCCGGGCACGAGCACGTCCACAAGGGCATGACGTCGCGTGACCTCACCGAGAACGTCGAGCAACTCCAGGTGCGCGAATCGCTGGTGATCATCCGCGACCGGATGGTAGCCACGCTGGCCCGCCTGGCGCTCCTCGCCGCAGAGCACAGCGAGCTGGTGATGGTCGGGCGCAGCCACAACGTCGCGGCTCAGGCGACGACGCTGGGCAAGCGATTCGCCTCAGCGGGTGAAGAGCTACTGATCGCCCTCGAGCGTGTCGAGCAGCTGATCGCGCGTTACCCGTTGCGCGGCATCAAAGGCCCGATGGGCACCGCCCAGGACATGCTCGATTTGCTGGACGGCGATGCTGCGAAGCTCGCCCAACTCGAGGCGAGCGTCGCAGGCCACCTCGGCTTCGAGCGGATGCTGAACAGCGTCGGCCAGGTGTATCCACGCTCGCTCGACTTCGACGTCGTCACCGCGCTCGTTCAAGCAGCTGCCGGGCCGTCGAGCCTCGCGACCACCATCCGCCTGATGGCCGGACATGAGCTGGTGACCGAAGGATTCAAGGCCGGGCAGGTCGGCTCGAGTGCGATGCCGCACAAGATGAACACCCGGTCGTGCGAGCGGGTCAACGGTCTCGCCGTCGTCTTGCGCGGCTTCGCAGGAATGGCCGGGGAGCTCGCGGGCGACCAATGGAACGAGGGTGACGTCTCTTGCTCGGTCGTGCGGCGGGTCGCGCTACCCGGCGCTTTCTTCGCAGCAGACGGAGTCTTCCAGACTTTCCTGACGGTTCTCGACGAGTTCGGCGCGTATCCGGCCGTCGTGCAGCGTGAACTCGACCGCTACCTGCCATTCCTGGCCACGACCAAGGTCTTGATGGCCGCGGTCCGGCACGGGGTCGGTCGCGAGGTCGCGCACGAGGCCATCCAGGAGCACGCGGTCGCGGTCGCACTGGCGATGCGCGAGAAAGGCATTGACCGGGGCGACCTGTTAGAACGCCTCGCCGCCGATGACCGGCTGCAGCTCACCGACACCGACATCGCGGCGCTGCTGTCGGCACCGCTCGCGTTCACCGGCGCAGCGACCGCGCAGGTCGCCGCGTTCTGCGATCAGGTCGCGCTGGTCACGGCTCGCTATCCCGACGCCGCCTTCTACCACCCGGCCGACATCCTTTAGATATTTGCGGTCTGACACACTTCGGCGAATGAGCGACTACACCTTCATCGCCTCGGGCAAAGTGCGTGACCTCTACGAGATGGACGACGGCAGCTTGCTGTTCGTCGCTAGTGACCGCATCTCCGCCTACGATTTCGTGCTCCCGACGCCAATCCCCGACAAGGGTGCCGTTCTGACGGCGATGTCGATCTGGTGGTTCGAGCAGCTTGCCGACGTCGTGCCCAACCATCTGATCTCGACCGACGTGCCGCCGGAGTTCGCGGGACGAGCAATGATCTGCGAGCGCCTCGACATGCTGCCGGTCGAGTGCATCGCGCGCGGATACCTGACAGGTTCGGGATTGTCGGATTACAAGCGCACCGGCGCCGTCTCCGGGATCCCGCTCCCCGCCGGACTGGTCGACGGGTCGCGATTGCCGGAACCGCTCTTCACGCCGTCCACGAAAGCGCCGATCGGCGAGCACGACGAGAACATCTCGCTCGCGGACGTCGAGGACACGATCGGCGCCGACGCGGCCGACGAGCTCAAGCACCTGACATTGGCGGCGTATGGTCGCGCCGAGGAGATCGCGCGCGAACGCGGCATCATCCTGGCCGACACGAAGTTCGAATTCGGACGGCGAGCTGCGGGCGCTGACGCGGGTGGCACCATCGTGTTGGCTGATGAAGTGCTGACTCCGGACTCGTCGCGCTTCTGGCCGGCCGACCTCTACGAGCCGGGCCACGCCCAGCCGTCCTACGACAAGCAGTACGT
>ODAK010006472.1_pt1 | contig 11811 bp, 10 predicted proteins | sample 1539591 | NCBI WGS metagenome assembly ODAK01 (sample SAMEA3539303, study PRJEB22396) | soil metagenome | biome: tundra; feature: field; material: soil | place: USA | collected 2010-05 | depth 0.15 m | reverse complement strand
GCGGCCGCATTCGGGGTCGTTCCCGAGCAGGACGTCGGCCGCCAGCACCGACTGGCGGACGTCCGCCAGAAGGGGATTGGTGATGGCCGAGGTCAGGCCGCTGGCCATCGCCATGGCCAGGAAGGCGCCGTTGATGCCTTCCCGGTTGGGCAGGCCGAAGCTGACATTCGAGGCGCCGCAGGTGCTGTTCACCCCGAGCTCGTCGCGCAGCCGGTTCAGGATCCGGAAGACCTGCCGGCCAGCCGTGGCCATCGCCCCGATCGGCATGAGCAGCGGGTCGACCAGGATGTCTTCGCGGGGGATGCCGTGGTCGGCGGCGCGCTCCACGATGTGGCGGGCGACCGCGAAGCGGACGTCGGGATCCTCGGAGATGCCTGTCTCGTCGTTCGAGATTGCGACGACCGCCGCACCGTACTTCCTGACCAGGGGCAGGACTCGCTCGAGGCGTTCGTCCTCGCCGGTGACCGAGTTGACCAGGGCCTTGCCCTGGTAGACGGCCAGGCCGGCCTCCAGCGCCTCGACGATCGAGGAGTCGATCGAGAGGGGCAGGTCGGTCAGGGACTGGACCAAGCGGATCGTGCGGGCGAGGATGGCCGGCTCATCGGCCAGGGGGATCCCGGCGTTGACATCGAGCATGTGGGCGCCGGCGTCGACCTGGGCCAGGACATCGCGCTCCACGCGGCTGAAGTCGCCGTTCTTCATCTCCTCGGCGAGGAGCTTCCGGCCGGTCGGGTTGATCCGCTCGCCGATGATCACGAACGGGTCGTTGGAGCCGATCACGACGGTTCGGGTCGCCGAGCCGACGACGGTCCGGGTCACGAGGGCGTCTCTGCGACCCGCTCGCCACCCGCCGCGACCAGGCGAGCCAGGACCTCCCGGGTGTATTGGTGCTCGAGGCGCGCGGACTCCGCGCCGACCTCGGCATCGAGATCGTCCCCGCAGGGACGCTGGGTCTTGCGCCATTCGGCGATGTAGGCGTCCATCTCCCGCCGTCCGGCCTTCACCGCTGCCTTGTCGATGGCGACCTGGAAGCGCGGATGGAGCACGACCTTCGATGCCCGGCGGGTGTCCTTGGCCACGACCTGGGCAGGGATGTCGCGCCACCAGATGATCGTCAAGGCGGCCATCAGGCGGCATCCCGGGCGGCGCCCGAACGGCGCTCAGAAACCGCGGGAGTGGCCAGCGCTCCGATCGACTCGGCCAGCTCGCCCAGGCCGGTCACGCGCTGCTCGAAGGCCAGGCCCAACCGCTCGGCTGCCCGACGAGCCGTTGCCAGCAGCGTCGGGTCGTCGGTCTGGGCAAGGTAGATGAGCCGGTGGTAGTTGCCGAAGTAGATCGGCAGCAGCTCGGGGTGGCGGTCGATGCCGAGCCCGCGGATCACGAGCCGGTCGAAGTTCCGGGCCAGGAAGTCGGTCAGGAAGAACGTCGCCGGATCGTCGTCAGTGATTCGGGCGAAGGCCGCCCGGCCGGCATAGAACTCGTAGCAATGGGCGCCGGCCAGGCGCTCGACGCCCTCCTCTTCGAGGACCCGGTCGAGCAGGCCGCCGGTGCCGCAGTCGGCGTAGGCAATGAAGATCGTGGCGTAGCGCGGCCGGGCGGCCCGGATCTTGCGCCGGACGGCGGCCGGGATCCCGCCGGGCCGGTTATGAAGGGTGGCCGGTAGGCAGGTCAGGTCGACGCGCTCGAAGCCCGGCCGGCGGGTCAGCTCAACCAGTTCGCGGGCCAGGGCGCCACAACCAATCACGAGCACCCGGGGAGCATCGTCGGCAGGAGAGCCGAGCCGCTCAGGCGACGCTGGCACGACGCTTGTCGATCAGGGACCGGGCCATCTCGGCGGCGACCCCAGCATCGCGGCAGTAGGCATCGGCCCCCACCGCGACTCCGAACTCCTCGTTCAGCGGCGCGCCGCCAACGAGCACGATGTAATCGTCGCGGATGCCCCGTGCCTTCATCGCCTCGATCACGACCTTCATGTACGGCATCGTCGTTGTCAGCAGGGCCGACATCCCCAGGATGTCCGGATGGTGGAGGTCCAGCGCGGCCAGGAACTTGTCGGCGTCGGTGTTGATCCCCAGGTCGAAGACCTCGAAGCCCGCCCCTTCCAGCATCATCCCGACCAGGTTCTTACCGATGTCGTGGATATCGCCCTTGACCGTGCCGATCACGACCCGGCCGATGGGCTCGGCGCCGGTCTCGGCCAGCAGCGGCCGGAGGATGGCCATGCCGGCCTTCATCGCGTTGGCCGCGAGGAGGACCTCGGGCACGAACAGGATCCCGTCACGAAAGTCGATGCCCACGATCTTCATGCCCGCCACGAGGGCATCATCGAGGACCCGCGATGCTGACCAGCCGCGTCCCAGGAGCAGGTTGGTCCCCTGCACGATCTCGTCCTTCATGCCGTCGTACAGGTCATTGTGCATCTGCTCGGTCAGCTCAGCGTCGGACAGGGCAGCGAGATCGACCTCCGGGTATTCGTCCTGGGTCATTCCCGACCGGGCCTCCTTGACGCGATTGCCGTGAAGGGTTCCACGATGCGGAACGATGCCGTATCATGGAACAGAGGTCAGCAGCGTAGCGGATGGGGCGGCCTGATGTCCATAGCCCGTGCTCCCGGCCGGCGTGAGAGCCGGGTCCAGTCGATCGAGCGCGCCTTCGCCGTGCTCTCCGCGCTTGCCGACGGTCCGATCGGGGTAACCGAGGTCGCCGACCGGGTGGAGCTACCCAAGAGCACGGTCGCCCGACTGCTCGCCTCACTCCAGCGTGAGGGAGCCGTGGAGCAGGAGCCCGGTGGCACGCGCTACCGGGTCGGCTCCCGGATCGTGACCCTGGCGGCCACGGTGCTGCCCACCCGGAGCATGGTCGTCCTCGCCCGGCCCGAGCTCGAAGCGCTCGCCCTGGCGATCGGTGAGGCGGCTGGCCTGTCGGTCCCGGACGGCTTCCGGGTGCACTACGTCGACCAGGTCGACACGCCCAATCCGGTCTCGGTCCGGGACTGGACGGGGACTCGCGTGCCGATGCACGCGGTGCCGTCCGGGCTGGTCTTGCTGGCCCATGTTTCACCGACCAGCCTGGAGCGCTTCCTCGCCCGACCGATGGAGGCGTTCACCCCGGCCACGGTCACCGATCCGGGCATCCTCCGCGAGCGGCTGCGCCAGGTCCAGCTGGACGGGTACGCCTGGGTCTTCGGCGAGTTCTCGGTAGGGATCAACTCGGTCGCGGCGGGCGTGGCCAACGAGGACGGCGAGATCGTCGCGGCCGTCCATCTCCACGGCCCGTCCTATCGCTTCCCGGTGGCCGGTAGCCAGGACCGGATCGGCTCGGAGGTCGTGGCCACGGCAGCCCGCATCTCGGCCCGGATCCGCCGCGGCATGAGCCCGACCACCCGCCGGAACACGGCAGCCGAGGTCGAGCCGGGTCGGCTATAAGGGATCGACGGGGGTGGAGAGGCAAGGGAGCAGCGTGGCCAGCCTGTTCATCGACGGCGCATGGACCAGCGCCACGACCGGTGCGACGAGCCTGGTGATCAACCCGTTCGACCAGGCCGTGATTGCCGAGGTCGATGTCGCCGACGACGTGGACGTGGCCCTGGCCATCGATTCCGCCCGTCGGGCCTTCGACGCCGGCGGGTGGTCGGGCACGAGCGCGGCCGAGCGCGGTGCCCTGCTCAACCGGGTCGCCGACCTGCTCCAGCGAGATGGGGAAGAGATCGCCCGGACCGAGACGCTCAACACGGGCAAGGCGATCCGTGAAGGCCGCTCCGACGTGGACGACGTCACGCGCGTCTTCCGCTACTACGCTGGGATGGCCGACAAGGAGGCCGGACGGGTCGTCGCCACCGGCTCGATCACGGCGGTCAGCCGGATCGTCTACGAGCCAGTGGGCGTGTGCGCCCTGATCTCGCCCTGGAATTACCCGCTGCTACAGGCATCCTGGAAGGTGGCGCCGGCCCTCGCCGCGGGCAACACGTTCGTCCTCAAGCCGGCCCAGGTGACGCCCCTGACCGCGATCCACCTCCTTCGAATCCTGGCCGAGGCCGGCCTGCCCAAGGGTGTCGGCAACCTGTTGCTGGGGCCGGGCGAGCGGATCGGTGCCGCGCTGGCCGAGAGTCGCGACATCGACCTGGTGTCGTTCACCGGCGGCGGGGTGGCCGGGCGCTCGATCATGCGGGCGGCCGCCGGCAACGTGAAGAAGGTCGCCCTGGAGCTCGGCGGTAAGAGTCCCAACATCGTCTTCGCCGACGCCGATTTCGAGACCGTCGTCGATTACGCCCTGACCGCTGCCTTCCTGCATTCCGGCCAGGTCTGCTCGGCCGGCTGCCGGGCGATCGTCGAGGACTCGATCTACGACGCCTTCGTTACCGAGGTGGCCCGCCGAACCGACTTGATCCGGCTCGGCAGCGGCTTCGGCGAACGAACCGAGACCGGGCCGCTCATCTCCGCCGAGCACCTCGCCAAGGTTGAGGGCTACGTCCGGATCGGCCGCGAAGAAGGTGCCCGGCTGGTGGCCGGCGGGTTCCGTCCCAACGAGCCGGAGCTGGCCAACGGCTTCTTCTTCCGCCCCACCGTCTTCGCCGATTGCCGACGGGAGATGCGCATCGTCCAGGAGGAGATCTTCGGCCCGGTCCTGACGGTCGAGCGGTTCAGCACCGAGGACGAAGCAGTCGCGATCGGCAACGACACGATCTACGGACTGGCCGGCGCGGTCTGGACCAACGACGCAGGCCGCGGCCAGCGGGTTGCCGCGCGACTTCGGCATGGAACGATCTGGATCAACGACTACCACCCATATCTGCCCCAGGCAGAGTGGGGTGGCTTCAAGCAATCGGGCATCGGGCGCGAGCTGGGCCCGGGCGGCCTCGACGAATATCGGGAGGCAAAGCACATCTATCAGAACACCGCGCCCGGACCCTCGGGCTGGTTCGGCGGCTGAGCCAGATCCGGTGGGCGCGCTCGTCGCCCGCCCACCGGATCCAGGTTCGAGCTACTCGGAGGGAATCTCGGAGTGGATTGCGCTGAGGTCGACGCCGTGGCTGCGCCGGTAGAGCCAGGCCGCAACGTAAACGACGATGGCCATTCCGTAGAGCACGCCCAGGTAGATGATCGAGCTGGGCGTACCCACCCCGATGCCGTAGATCGAATTCTCCAACCACTGGTAGATCGTCCAGCCCAGGACGAGGACTGTCAGGAAGCCGGCGATGCTGATCAGCGGGATGCCGGCCAGCTTGTAGCGGGCCATCGCCGAATTCTCGTAGATCTTTGGCTTCCACCAGGGCAGGATCGTTGCGGCGATCGCCGTCCCGAAGAACATCACCGCAATCACCAGCGATGCGTCGAGGGTCCACTGGACGAACGGCGTCCAGTAGGCATAGATGGCACTAACGATGATCGACGGGACCATGATCAGGGCAAGGGCCACGGTTGGCACGCCGCGATCCGATACCCGGGCGGCAGCCTCGGGCAGAACCCGGTCGAACGCTGCCGCGAAGATCATCCGGGTTGACGACAGGAAGAGCGTCCCAGACCAGCCCAGGAACCAGGCGCCGAAGATGACCACCATGCCGATCTGGAAGATCCGGTTGTCGACCAGGAAGGACACGAGGAGCGGCGGGTAGCCCCAGATCGGAATGACCGGCGTCGCCGAGTAGACCTGCGCTCCGGTCGATGAGTAGAACGCCCATCCGAACGTCTTTGCCGCGAGGGCCAGGAAGACGACGGCGAGGATGACGGTGACCCAGGTACCGCCGAGCATGCCCCGCAGGACCTTCTTGAAGTCACCCGACCCGCGGACCTCGCCGTACAGGGTCGCGCCCCAGTTCGGGTAGAGGATCCAGAACATCATGAACGGGATCAGTGTCAGCGTGCCCGACCCGATGCCGAACGGCATCAGGCTGGTGTTGCCATTCGCAGCGCCGGCCGCGACGACCGCGTTGTAGGCACCCGAAACGCCGAACAGGCTCGACGAGGCCCTGTCGAACGCATTCTGGAAGTCGGTCTGGGACGAGACCAGCATCAGGATGAACATGATTGCGAGGCCGACCAGCCCGATCCACAGGCTCCACCGCTGGATCCGGGCGTAACCGGCCATCCCGAGCGAGACCAGCGCGGTCGTCAGGGCGATCACGATCAGGGACGTGACGAACGAGCCATTGGCGGTCGAGAAGAACGACACCCCGCCGCTCCAGCCGATGAGGGCTGCCAGCGGCTGGAGGAACTCGACCCGCAGGATCGAGCCGTAGATCGGCGCCCACTGGGCGAGGATGAACCACCAGCCGGTCGCCGCCAGGACAAAGGCAAGGGCGCCCTTCAGGTAGCCGAGTGCCCCGCCGCCGATGATCCCGACAATTCCCCCGATCAGACCGAGCGAGCTGCCGCCGATGGCCGTACCGACGAGATAGCCGCCGACCCCCACCATGACCGCACCCGAGACGATCCCGGGAATGCCATCGAGCACGCGGCTCTGCCAGACGTAGTCACCGCCGGCCCGCGGCATGACGGCGATGAGGCCGGCGTACGCGACGCACAGGAACGTGACGGCGACACCGGACAGGACGATCGACGAGATCATCGAACCGTCTGCGGCGGATGAGACATACAGGAAGCTGAAGTACATACCAAGGGTGACGAGGTTCACCGACATGAACGAATAGGTGAACGCGTCGAAACCGGACCAGCCCTTGACCAGGCCGGTCGCGTTTCTCAGGAAGAGCGATGGAGTTTCCCGGTTTAGGGACGACATCGGTTTGAGACCTCCCTGCAATTGGCCCGACAGATACCGGCCTCAGCCGGTTGTCAACCGTTGATCAGCAGGTACCGCTTGACGACTCCCTTCTTCATGTCCAGGTCGACGATCGCTGCCTGGAGGACTCCGTCCTCGTATGAGCTGCCCGGATTGACGGCCAAGGTTGAGCCCAGCTTCACGGCACCCTTGCCTTCGTGGATGTGGCCGTGCAGGGAGAGTGGCGGAGCGTAGGCGAGGATGGCCGCGCGGACGGCGTGCGAGCCGACCGGGATGAGGGCCTGGCCGCCGGCCACGTACTTCATCTCGCTGTCGAGCTTGGGGGCGTTGTCCAGGTTCGAACCATAGGGTGGAGCGTGGAAGTTGAAGATCGCGCGATGCGGATCGGGAACCTTGCCAACGAGCTCGTCGATGCGCACGCGCAGCTCCGGATCAGGCAGCTCACGGAAGGTGTGCCAGGGTGTCGTGTTTGCCCAGCCGGTCGAGACCAGGGAGAAGCCCTCGAGATCGATCGTGTTCGCCTCGCCCAGTTCGACATGGCGGCCCGCCGCAATGATCGGATCGACCTCGAACATGTCGTCGTTGGCTGGTGACACGATGCAGCGAATCGAGCTGCTGCCAAGGCGCTCATCGGCCAGGGCGATCCAACGCTCGACCGTGCGCAGGATCTCGGCCTTGAAGCGGGCATCGACCAGGGTCGGCTCGCTGGCCCACGCATCGACCTCGTCCCGGCTCAATCGGACCGGGTAGTAGCCCCGGTCGCTGATCCGCTTCTCCATCGCCGCGAGCTCGGTCTCGGTCGCGAGCGCATGGTGCTGATCCTGGATCGTGACGTCCCAGCCGGAGCCGTTGGCCACGATGGGGACCATCGCCTTGCCGGTCATGTCGCCGCCCATCACCAGGACATCAGCCTTGTGGAACGTTCCCGCGTTCAGGAACTTCCGCCAGCAGACCTCCGAGCCATGGACATCGGTGGCAAAGAAGATCCTCATCAGGCGTGCCCGACCACTGCCGCCGGCGCGTACCACGACGCCCGTTCTCGCGGCCGCGCTCGGAGCGTCGGGCGGGTCGAGGTGAGGGGCAACGCTTCGTCGAGCGGGTCGGGCAAGGTCGTCGTGTCTGCGCGAGCGGGCACTTCCGCTGACATCGACCGCACCTCTGGCAGCGTTGTCCTGCCGCACGGCGGGACTGCACGGCAGTATACGGGCGCGACAACTCGATTCGACCCCGAAACTGGCAGTCGCGACGCGGGCTGGGCGAGGCAGCTGGGCGGAGGCGGGAGGCCTTCGCCGGGGTGGTGTCCGGCGCCCTGCTATCGTGGGGCCATGGACACGGCCGTGCGATCCGAGCTCGCCCCGGGCGCGATCGTCGGAGACCCGCCGGTCGAGTCGCGACCGATCGCCGTCCGCTGGCTGGGCCGGATCGACTACCGCCGGGCATGGGCGCTCCAGCGCGAGCTCCTCGAAGCACGCGCCGCCGACACCATTCCCGACCAGCTCCTGCTCCTCGAGCATCCAGCGGTCCTGACCCTCGGCCGACACGCCGACGAGGGCCACGTTCGTGCGCCGGCCGGGGAGCTCGAGCGACGGGGCATCGAGCTGATCCGGGTCGAACGCGGCGGCGAGGTCACCTATCACGGCCCGGGCCAGTTGGTGGCCTATCCAATCCTCGCCCTGGCGCGCCGGGGCCTGCTGATCCGCCCGCTCGTCCGGGCTCTCGAGGAGTCCCTTGCCGAGACTTGCCGGGACCTGGGGGTCGAGGCCGGACCGCGTGCCGGGCACCCCGGCTGCTGGGTCCTTCCGGAGGATCCGGATCCGCGCAAGATCGGGGCGCTCGGCCTGCGTGTGGAACGCGGCGTGTGCTTCCACGGGATCGCCCTGAACATCAACCCGGCCCTGGCCGACTTCGAGCTGCTCGACCCGTGCGGGATGCCCGGCGTGGTCTCGACCTCGATCGCAGCGGAGCTCGGCCGCCCGGCCGAACCGCCGTCGACCGCTGCGGTTGCGAACGCCGGCGCGATCTTCGCCCGGGCCTTCGCCGGGCGCCTTGGCGCGGAGCTGGTCGGCGCGCTGCCGGCCTGACCGTCAGATGGCCGCCGGCCTGTTCGAGCTCCGTCGTGACGCCGTCACCGGTTGGTGGGTTGCGACCGTCGTCGACCGCGCCTTCCACCGCGACCGGTTCGCCCGGGCGGCTGCAGCCGTGGACCAGGAGGACGGCTGCCAGAATTGCCGCGAACCGGCCGGCGAAGGAGTCCGACTGCGCATCCTCAAGGACTTCGCATTCCACGTCGTGGGCACCGAGGCCGAGGCGCGCCAGCTCGACCAGAGCCTTGCCCAGGTTGCCCTTGAACAGGCCCGTGCCTCCGGTAGCTGGCGGACCGTGGTTGCCCCGCCGGGCGAGCATCGCCCATTGCAGGCGGTTGGCGACGAGTTGATCGGAACGATGCTGCGGGTCTGCCGCGACGCGATCGCCGAGGCGAGCCGGGCGGGCCAGACGGCGTACCTCCAGGTCGTCCAGAACTGGGGGGCCCAGGCTGGGGCGCGGACCGACCACCTGTGCCTGGACCTGTATGACCTGCCCCAGGTGCCGCATCGCGTCGCCGAGGAGATCGGCGGGGCGGCCCGCTTCGTCATCCGCGAAGGTGAGTGCCCCTTCTGCCGCCTGGTCCGTGACGAGGTGGCACACGGCGAGCGCCTGCTGTGGGAGGATTCCTCGAGCGTGGCCTTCGCGCCGTATGCGTCGCGTTCGCCGTTCGAGGCGTGGATCGTCCCGCGGGTCCATGCCGCCGACTTCGGCCGGGCCAGCGACGCTGATGTGCTGGCCACGGCGGAGGCGCTGCGCCGGGTCCTGGGCCTGCTCGGCACGCTCGATGGGCCGCCCCACAACCTGGTCCTTCACACGGCGCCGCTGCGCGAGCGGATCGATGGGACCTACCACTGGCACTGGGAGATCCACCCACGCCTGCGCGAGATCGCCGGCCTCGAGCTGGGCACCGGCCTCCCGGTCAACCCGGTTTCACCGGAGGACGCGGTCGAGGAGCTGCTTCGCTCGGCGCGCGGTCGCGGGACTGGATGAACGGGTCGCGTCACACGCTCGCCGGCAAGGCCGTCTTTGGCCCGTGGACCAGATCGGTCGGCTTGCCCAACTCAGCCTGCCGGCGGAACGCGTCTTGACGGGATCACCCGCCCGGACCGCCGCCGATGCGTTCGTCGAGGAGCTCTTCCAGAAGCACCACGGCGAGATCTACGCGTACCTGGTCCGGATGCTGCGCGATTCGGAGCTCGCCGCCGACCTGACCCAGGACGCCTTCATCAAGGCCTACCGCGCTCACGGCTCGCTCGAGAACCCCGCTCACGCCCGGGCGTGGCTGTACCAGATCGCTCACCGCGTGGCACTCGACGAGATCCGGCGCCGGAAGATCGTCCGGTTCCTGCCGTGGACCGGTGAGTCGTACGGATCGGCACCCTCGGCCGAGCACCTCGCCATGGAGGGCCGCCTGAGCAGCGATCTACAGCGGGCCCTGGCCCGGATCCCCGAGCGCCAGCGGGCCGCCCTCCTGCTGGCCGAGCTGCACGATCTCAGCGGCCTCGAGCTCGCGTCCGCCCTCGGGGTGAGCCACGTGGCTGCCCGGGCGCTGCTGACCCGGGCCCGCGACAGCCTCCGCCGGGAGCTCGCGGCGGAGCGTGATGCCGAGGCTGCCGAGGAGGCCGGTGCGCCTGCCGGATCCGGCCCGAGCCACCCGGCCGGAACCGCCGGCAGCGGCTCTGATCGGCGGGCCCGGCGATGACCCAGCCGATGCGCCATGAGCGGGCTCGCCGGCTGGCCGCCGGCCGCCTCGACCAGACCCTCCAGGCGGCGGATGAGGTTGCCCTCGAGGCGCACCTGGCGGACTGTGCTTCGTGCCGGGCCTCGGTCGCCGGATACGAGGCGGACCGGCTGGCCTTGCGCGTGCTGCCCCCGATCGAGCCGCCGCGCGACCTGTGGGCCAGGGTGAGCGTCGCCCTGGAGCGCGAGCACGCCCGGCGCCCCCGGGTCGTCCGCCGAACACCTCGACGCTGGGGGCCAGTGGCGGTCCTGGGCAGCGGTTTCGCCCTGATCCTCGTGCTCGCGATGGTCGGGCCGACCCTGTTGGGCACGAGCCCGGCGGATCTGGGCGTGGCAACGTCCGGCGGCGGTGCCGGGCTCGCGGCGTCTCCCGCCCCGATCGTCACCCCATTGACCGTGCCCACGTCCGAGGTGACCTGGGTTGTCATGAAGGGGTCGGGCGGCCTGTCCCTGGTGACCGCCCGCGTGAACAAGGTCTGTCCGGCCGGCGACGAGCCGGACTGTGCCCCGTTGGCCGGGATGTCGCGCAGCCTGGCCAGCCTGCCGACTGTTCCAAGTTCGCTCGTCCTCTCGCCGTCGAATGCCAGTCAGGCCGTTGCGATCGCGCCTGCCCCGAATCAGGTTGGAACGACGCTGTTCGTGATGGCTGTCCCCGCCATCGCAGAGTCGAGCTCGGGACTGGGTTCGAGTCCGCTCGCGAGTGCCGGCGCCAGCGCTGGGCCGGCCGTCAGCCCGGTTCCCGGCTCTGAGTCGCCCGCGACGGCGGTGCCGACGCCGGCCGAGACGAGACCGGCGGCCACGCCCACCCCTTCTGCGAGCTCGGCCCCGGTCGGATCGGCGTCGCCACCTCCGATGAGCCCGGCGCTCCTTGGCAGCCCGGCTCCGACGGCGGCGGCCAGCCTGGCGATCATGAGCAACGTCACGCTCGTTGGTGATGAGGCGGCGTATAGCCCGGACGGCCTGTGGTTTGCCTTCTCGGCCCGGCCGGCCGGCACATCGACCGGCCCGGATGTCTACGTCTGGCAGGCCGGCTGGCCAACCGCCCAGCCGATCACGGCGGACCACGGCTCGGTCTTCTCAGGCTGGGTCGACGGCCAGATCCTGGTCAGCCGGGCGATCCCGGTCGAGGTTGATGGCAGCGCCGCGCCAGCTTCGCCGGGCGACTCGGCGTTCGGTCCGGCCGCCGCCCCGGGCAGCCTGACCGGACCGCCGCCCAGTGCTGCCGGGTCACTGGGCCCATCCGCGGATACG
>ODAK010006471.1_pt1 | contig 11812 bp, 16 predicted proteins | sample 1539591 | NCBI WGS metagenome assembly ODAK01 (sample SAMEA3539303, study PRJEB22396) | soil metagenome | biome: tundra; feature: field; material: soil | place: USA | collected 2010-05 | depth 0.15 m | reverse complement strand
CCTTCGGGCGAGTATGCTGTGGCACTTAAATGGAGCCGGCAAGCATAGGCTGAACGTTGATCAATAATGGGTGAAAAGTCGAAAAGCAGTTTCCAACTATAGCCTTAAGGTGGTTGGTTGAATGTCATTTTCTGCGACCCTTTGGTGTCGCGTTTTTTCGCTATAAGGGCCATAGATTTTGCGGAAAAAACAATTCTATACTACTATAGGCATGTTGCGAGTCATCCTGGCTGGCGCCATTGTAGTTTTAGCGGTTGGCATTGCGTTAGTGGGTTACAACGTTCTTATTGTTGGAACCGGACTGGTCGGCGCTTTCGCTCTACTTCATAGCTATTGGCGGGACGCCTTTTCCGATACCGGTACGACACAGAACATTCAATGGATGGCTATCGTAGTGGCGGGGCTTGCCGTCGCGTGGCGCGCCGCTTATCTGCGCGACGCCGATCGGCGCTAATAGCCGTACGTTGCGCGATGGCTGCGGCCTTCATGGATTCCTTCTAGCTCCGTGTAAGTGTACTTATTGCGATCAAGTCGGCCTAATTCATATTGCGGATTTGTTTACGGCTGCGCTGTTTCGTCCTGGCTAACGTTGACAAACCGCCGGAATCAAAGCATTCGCGTACGCGGAGGTGCTAACGTGACGAAGCGAGTTCCAACACAGAAACAGAATTTGAAGCGATTCGGCAGGTCCGACGAAGGACAAGCTCTGGTGCTGACCGCCCTGGCACTGGTTGTGCTGATGCTGATGGCCGGCCTGGGTGTCGATGTCGGATATCTGCGCTATCAGAAGCAGCAGATGCAGAAAGCGGCTGACGCCGGCGCCATCGCGGGCGCCTCTGCGCTCCTCTATGGTGGCAGTTGGAAGACCGCCGGTCAGTACGATGCCTCTGCCAATGGGTTCACCAACGGAAACAACGGGACAGTGGTTCAGGTAGACACGCCTTGGGAGGGCCCGTTTGCAGGTAAAGCCGGCTATGTGGAAGCCAGTGTATCCCAGCCCCAGCCAACCTTCTTCATGCGGGTCGGCGGCTTCACTTCGGTGCCGGTTCGTAGCTGGGCAGTGGCTTCCGCGAACACAGCCGGGGCGGGCTGCATCTATGTCTTGGATCAATCCGCGAAGAGTTCCTATACGGCAACGGGGGGTGCTATCGTTACCGCTAATTGTGCAATCTACGTTGATTCCGCTAACCAAAGCCCCGGTGCTTTTGATCAGAACGGAAGCGGCTGCACCAAAGCCAGTTCCATTGGGATTGTAGGCACCGTATGGCACGACAGTTGCTCTGTGCCAGCAACCCCATCAACCGGCATGCCCTATCAGGCTGATCCGTTGGCTGGGGTGGCAGCGCCAACGGTTGGAGCGATTCCTGGAACTTGCACCCCTCAGAGCGGAAAAATAACCGGTGGTACTGTGACGCTTACTCCGGCCACCTTTTGCGGAGGGATCAGCATCAGCGGCACTAACACAAACGTCACTTTCAGCCCGGGCACTTACATTCTCTATGGCGGTGGCTTAATCGTCACCTCTTCTACAGCGATCCTCTCCACCGGCCTACCGGCAGGCGGCAGCAACGGCGTGACCTTCTACAATACGGGCACCAAGAACGGCACCTACGGCTTCTCGCCAATTAGCATCAACGGTGGAACGATAACGCTGACTGCTCCCACCAGCGGCCCGCTTGCGGGAATGCTGTTTTTTGAAGACCGCGATCCCACAAAGACTGGCCAAATCACTAACACCATCACGGGCGGAAGTGGCAGCACCTTTACCGGAGCGCTTTATTTCCCCACGACGACTCTCAAGTATGCAGGGGGCACCGCGTTCGGTGGATACACCGTCGTCGTAGCCGACCAGGTGCAGTTCGTCGGTAACAGCAACTTCAGTAACGACTATTCCTCCCTTACCGGCGGACCGCTGATCCACGGTGTGGCCCTGGCCGAGTGAGTGAAATCGGCAGGCGCCGAATCGTTTAGCCCCAGCACCGGGCCGTAAGCGGAGTGCTGGGTGAGGTAAGAAATAGATCCGCGTCTCTCAACCACCCCAAGGAGCGCAGCTGTTGCGCTGGTTGGGGTGGTTGCGCGACGGCCCAACTCTCACATACCCTCCAAAGGCCGAGTTCCCCCGGAACGAAATTCTTCAAGCCTTCCTTCGCCATAAGGCGGTTCCAGGATTGGTGTACCCGTATGCGCCGGGGTACACCAATTGTGTAACTGCTCTAGCGCTGGCCAAATGCGGCACCATTGTGGCGGTCAACGCGGTTTCCGTGGGCCACCTTTTTTCTTGACAAACAGCACGAATCTGCTATAGGTCAACCGCGAGGTATGGCCGCTATGAAAAATCGCGTTCCGACGAGCAAATTAAGGCACTTGAGAAAATCGGATGAAGGGCAAGCTTTGGTGTTGACCGCCCTGGGGTTAGTTGTCCTGATGCTGATGGCGGGCTTGGGTGTCGATGTCGGATACCTGCGCTACGAAAAACAGCAGATGCAGAAGGCGGCTGACGCCGGCGCCATCGCCGGGGCCTCTGCCTATCTCTATGAGTCTACTTGGAAGGTCGCCGCTAAGAACGATACCGCCGCCAATGGATTTGCAGACGGAAGCAATGGGGTATCAGTTACCGTTAACGAACCTCCTTCGAGCGGTCCGTTTGCGGATCAACTTGGCTTTGTGGAAGTGATTGTGAAGCAGCCGCAGCCAACTTTCTTCATGCGGGTCGGCGGCTTCACTTCGGTGCCGGTTAGCGCCCGGGCGGTGGCTAACGCGAACGGGAGCGCGTCGGGCTGCATCTATGCCTTGGATCGTGGCGCGACGTTGTCGTTTGTGGCGCAGGGAACCATTACGCTCACGTCGGAATGCGGCATCCGCGTTCGTTCTAATGATCCAGGCGCATATGACGATGGCGGGACTAAATGCCTGCGTCAACACCGCCAATGATGGGATCGGCGTCGTAGGTGGCGTGAAGGGAGGGAGCGTCCCAAGTTGCTCTACAATCCCGCAAACCAACATGGCAACATTCGCGGATCCGTTTGCTAGCTTGGTCGAGCCAAAGGTTCCTGGGACAAAAAAGGGAAGGTACTTGTTTAGCGCCTTGATACCTCTTTTCACAAAGTAGTGGCGCCGAGACAGAGTGCGGTTAAGCTGAACGCGTGGAGACGGTTGCGGAACAGATCGCTCGCCTGGAGCGCGAGAATGCGGAGCTGAAGGCGAAGAACGAACGCCTGCGGCGCCGGGTGGAAGAATTGATGCGGGCTTTGGAAGAGGCCCAGCGTGCCGGGAAACGTCAGGCTGCACCGTTCTCGCGGCGAGCGCCGAAAGCCCATCCCGCCAAGCCGGGGCGTAAAGCTGGCGCGAAATACGGTCGTCGGTGCCGGCGTCCAATTCCGAAAGTCATCGACGAGACCCTGGAAGCAGAACTGCCGGGCTGCTGCCCGCACTGCAATGGCCCACTGGTGGAGACGGGGATCGAGAACCAGTATCAGACCGAAATCCCCAAACCACGAGTGGAGCGGATACGGTTTCACATCCACGTGGGCCGATGTAAGCGCTGTGGACAGCGAGTGCAGGGCCGCCATCCGCGCCAGACCTCCGATGCGGTGGGTAGCGCCGCGTCACAACTGGGGGCGCGGGCCGTGGCGTTGGCCGCCGAGTTGAATAAGGGATTGGGGTTGTCGTATGGCAAGACGGCGGCGGTGTTGGACACTGCCTACGGCTTGGGGGTGAGCCGCGGCGGGCTGGCGCAAGCCTTGCAGCGGCTGGCGAAGAAGGCGGAACCCAGCTACGAAAATCTGGTGGAACAGATTCGCGGCTCGCCCAGCGCGACGCCCGATGAAACCGGCTGGAAGGTGGGCGGACAACTCTGGTGGATGTGGGCCTTCAGTAGTGCTGCCGTTACAGTGTATTCGATTCAGCCGGGTCGCGGGTTTGAGCAGGCGGTAGCAGTGCTAGGGGCTGAGTTCGACGGGTTTCTGGTGCGGGATGGATGGATCGTCTACCGGGGCTTTTCCCACGCCATTCACCAAACTTGCGTGGGGCACCTGCTGCGGCGTTGTCGCGAAATGATGGTGGTGGCCCATTCTGGGGCGGCGGCATTTCCGCGCACCGTGAAAGAAATTCTGCAACATAGTTTGCGACTGCGGGATCGCCGGGATCAAAACGAGATCAGTGAGCCAGGGTTAGCGGTCGCCCGCGGCAGGTTGGAAGCGCGCCTGGACCGGGAGTTGGAACGTAGTTATCGTTCGCCCCAGAATCAACGTCTGGCCAACCATTTGCGACGGGAGCGGGAGGCGATGTTCACCTTTCTATACTGTCCGGGGTTGGAGGCGACGAATTACCGTGCCGAACAAGCCATTCGTCCGATGGTGGTCACGCGAAAGGTCTGGGGTGGCAATCGGACCGAGCAGGGCGCCCACACTCAGAGCGTGTTGGTGAGCATTCTGCAGACTTGCCGTCAACAACTACGGCCGGCGACCCCGTTCTTGGAACGACTGCTGCATTTGCCCAAGCCCCGAGTCTTGGATTTGACCCCTCCTGCTCCCCGCAGCCCTGAGCTAACCTATATTAAGGAAACTGCTGAGCGCAAAGACGGGTATTTCATATGGCGACAAGCAGTTGAACCAGCACACGCACAACTCGTGGCTGCAGAGCTTCTGTGATGACAAATCCAATATTGACGAAGAAAGGTTTTGCACCGCAGGCAATTGCCATCTTTTCCTACGCAATCCTGCTGGCTGGGATCATCACCATCGCCTTCTCCGCTTACCTGGTAGTGGTCACCTATTCGAGCCTGCCGGCCCTGGGACGGTTGGATCCAGATAAATTTCGCGGCTAACCGAGGAACCGCATCCACGCTCGCGTGGTTATGGAACCAGCACTACGACCACCGGCTTATCATTCCGAAACTCTTCTTGCTGGTCGACCTGCGATGGTTTCAGGCCCGGCAGGTGTTCCTGCTGGTGAGCATCTTCGTAATCCAGATTCTGCACTTGTCGTTGTGGGGCTGGAGCATGCGGATTTTTGGCGGGTGGAGCGGTGCGCTGTGGCGCACCGGTTTCGGACTGGCTGCGTTCTGTCTCTTTTGCCCGTCGCAATGGGAAAACCTCACTTGGGGCTTCCAGACTTGCTTCGTCCTGCCTGGCCTATTGGCCACTCTTTCGTTTGTCGGCCTGCTGCTCTACTGGGTACATTCTGGGCAATCATCCGGCGGATGGGCATCCTGGAAGTACCTTCTCCTATCTGTCGCCGCAGCATTGGGAGCTACATATTCACTGTCCAACGGAAATCTGGTTTGGCCGTTGTTGTTGGCTGGGGCTCTGCTGCTTCGACTGCGCCGAGTGGCGGTTTTGAGTTTGGCCATTACGGGCGCGGCGAGTACCGCGCTTTACCTTAACGGCTACACGCGCTCGTCGTCCATAGACTTGTCTCTGGGGGTATTAGTCACTCTTTTCAAGTACGTGGCTGCATATTTCGGAAGTTCGTTCGTCCAGACTACAAACGACGTCTTCCATTTGCCTCCGAGCAGTATCCGATATGCAGAACTCATCGGAATTATTGGGTTGATGGTTGCTTTCTGGCTTCTATTGCGAATGCCATCCTATGTTCGGAGTCATAGTCCTTTCCGCGTTCAACTTGTCCTCATGCTGCTGTTTTGCGTCGGGACCGGGGTGGTGACCGCAGTAGGCAGGTACTTTCTGGGTGTCGGCCAGGCGTTTGCCTCACGCTATCAGACCGTCGCTTTGCTGTTCTGGTGTTGTATTGCACTACTGTTGTTGGCGGAATATTTGTCTTCGCCTCATACGACGCAAAATGTTGCCCTGCTCCGATCACAAGTTATCCTGCTGCTCATCATGCTGGTCACCGCCCCTCTAAGCCAAAGCCCGCTGAACAGGGCGAGATTACGGGGATTCCAGCGTAATGCGGCCGCCATGGCCCTGATCACCGGTGTGCCCGACATGGAGCAATTGCGATGGGCCGACTACCATCCTGAGAACGTGCTGTCTTTAGTCCCATACCTGAGGCAGGAACGGTTGTCAGCTTTTGGGGAGCCGATTTCATCGCTATTGGGCAAGCCATTGGATTCGATGTTCAACCTGACTTCTCCCAATGAATGCAAGGGGGAACTAGAATCAGCTACCGTGGTAGCTAGTGCCTGGCCGCGATCTCTTCGGATTACCGGTTGGGCCTGGGACTCCAAACATCGCCGACCGCCGCCGGAAATCGCCATCGCGACCTATAGCGTTATCATAGGACTCGGTGCAGTGGGCGACTGGCATCCGATGAACAAGGCGGCCAACCCCTGGATGACGACCAATTTTATTGGATACACCGGATATGTTCAGAATGTGGAGCAGTCCAGTCCGATGGAGATCTATGCCATCCTGCGCGGTAGCCCTGCATCAGCCTGCTTGATTGCCACGGCAAAGTGAGGCGTCATCGAAGCAACGCAGGGGTCGCGACTCGTCAATACTCGTCGCAGGCAAGTCCGAGATCTGATTCGCGCAATCTGCACTCCATCGTTATGCGCTAAACAAATACAAGGGAAGTTGCGTCACCCACTCGGATGGAACAACGGAGTGTAGCCCAGGCCTATATGATGGAGGGATCCAGATCAACGCTGGCAGAACGTCACCTTCGACCCGGGCCTTTACATTCTCGCGGGCGGCGGCATGTCCATCAACTCTTCAGCGGTCGTCAACGGCACTGGCGTGACCTTCTACAATACTTTTGATTCCGGAGGCAAGAACTTCCAGCCTATTAAGATCAACGGCGTAAGTAATTCGGCGCTGAGTGCCCCTACCAATAGCAACGATCCCACCGGCGCACTCGAGGGAATTTTGTTTTTTGAAGACCGCCAAGCTGCAAAGAACGGCGGTGGCGCTACTATCAATAACAACATCAACGGCGGAAGTGGCAGCACGTTTGACGGGTCGCTTTATTTCTACTCGTCGTCTCTCAACTATTCAGGGAACAGCTCAACCAGTGGATACTCAATCATCGTAGCGGACCAGATATCGATCACGGGCACCAGCACGGTCAATGACAACTATTCCTCGCTAGCTGATGGGCCGCCGATCAAGGCTGCGGTCGTGGCCGAGTAAGCGGAATTGGTTGCTGGGAGTAGCTAAGAGTTGGTGGTTTCCTTAGGTTTAGAGTCGGAGGTTTCCTTAGGAGAGATCGGAACGTAGGCCCCACTGGGAACTAAGTTGCGAACTGCTTAAGAAACCCTGGGTGGGTCTTTCCCAGGGTTTCTTTTAACGCCGGACCAATGCGGGAATAGTGCGGTCGGCAAGGCGGTTTTTGCGGTCAATTTTCTTGACAAACCGCTGGAATCTGCTAAAGTTTAAACTGTCTCCACTATGGAAAGTCTGGGGCAGCACCTCAGAAAACCCATTTCATGCGGTCATCGTAGCGTACAAACTGACGATCTCGGGTGGCAGCTACCTCAAGGGCAAGTATTCTTCACTTGGCGGCGAAGCGTTGTCGATCCGTACTGCGGTCGTAGCCGAATAAGTGGATGAGGTGGATCAAATGGAACAGACAGCCACGAGGCAAAAGAAAGCGTTGGGCCGTCTGCCTGGGCGGACTGGACGGCGGCCCAAGGCCGCCGAGTCTGGGCAGACCTTGCTGGAGTTTGCGTTGATGCTGCCGTTCATGATGTTGCTTTTGCTGGGAATCGCAGAGATTGGGCGGGCGGCTTTCATCACCATTACCGTGACCAACGCGGCTACCGCAGGCGCCGAGTATGGTTCGCAGAACCCAGCCGATGCATCGGATGATACCGACATGCAAAAAAGGGCCCTATGCGACGCCAATGGTGAAGCCGGTGGTGTTTATAATTGCAACCCTGGTGGTATTCTCAGTCCCCCGAGTACTATCTGGTCGTGTCATGCTTGCGCCTGCGATGGCGGAACTGGGATCTCCTGCAATACCATCGCATGGCCTGCTCCCGGCACCGACTGCAGCACCACCAACAACTGCGCGGCCGTTTACGGCGCCTGCACCGGCACCACGAGTCACTTTGTCGAGTGCGTCCAAGTGACGACCCACGCACAGTTCAGCCCGTTGTTTCACTATCCCGGACTGCCCACGACGTACCAGGCCAACGGGAAGGCAACCATGCGGGTGCGGCAGTAGCCGAGCGAGCGCTATGAGATTTTTCTGGGCCAATCACGCCTAACAGATTCATGATGGCAGCGATGATGGCTATAGGCCCCAGGAAGGAGTGCTAAGATGATGCGAAGCGTCCGACAAAAAAATGGAGAAGCGGGTAATGCCCTGGTAGAATTCGCACTGGCGAGCGTGATAATCCTCACCGTGCTGTTCGGAATCATAGACATGGGCCGGGCGCTTTTTGCCTACGATTGGGTATCGAATGCGGCGCGAATCGCCACACGCTATGCCATGGTGAGAGGAACGTCGTGCTCGACCTTATTGCCAGGCTGTAACGTAGGGCCCCCGCAAGGGGCCTATCAATCTGACGTTGTCGCTTATCTCAACACTCAAGCCATCGGAATCGATCCCAGTAAACTCACCGTGACTGCCTGGTGCGATGCAGGCTCCTCCGCCTTTCAGCCCCTACCTTGCACGTCCCCCCAAGGGGTCAACGTCAAGGTGCAATATCAGTTTTCGTTCGTTTCACCCTTTATTCGCCACACTTGGACCATGAGTAGCGCTTCGGTGCGAGTAGTCTCACAATAGAGGGAATCTCCTGGCGCGAAGAAGCCGCGAAACAAGAGTGAGAAAAAGTAAGCTAGGCCAGTAGATCGTCGATGATCTTCTGGCCTAACTTTTCCGGCGTATAATACTCCTCGCCCATCGCCGCCAGCATTGCTCCGTTAGGAGAGAGAATCAACCTGATTGCAGCGGGTGCACCGGAACCCATAGTCAACGCCAGGGAGCTGGTGTTTTCCTGGTAGCTCAGTTCCGCCATGCTCTCTTGGGTGCGTGTAGGTCGAGCCAATATCTTAGCCGTACGGCTGCCGTCACCTCCGACCACACTTACCGCAAGCACATGACCGCCAAAGCTATTATTAAACTTCACTTCTATGTTTTCAAACCATGCAAAAAGCTCTCGGCAAAATTGACCGCCAAGCTTACGTTTCGCTGTCTCTTCATGAGCCGACCGTTCTTCCCGAGTCCGCTGGGCTTGATCCTTTTTCTTCGTCCTCTGTACGACCTTGTCGAGCCAATCAGTCATTTTGAGAAGATTCCTTGTGGAACTCAACTCACAGGACAAATAGGGCGATCGTCGGTTGTGTTCAAGCTGCGAACGGAGTTCGGAGAGTTACCAATGCGGGTTTCAAAGCTGCCGTTCCGCGGTGGGGATGGAGCATTCTGGTATTTCCCGCTCGCCGTTGCTCGATAGGAAGCTGGCGGTATGCTATTGCCCGTAACTAATGCTGTTTCCTCGAGGGCAAGCGTTCAATTGTCATTTCGGAGCGCCGATCATTTACTCCGTGAAGGACAATTGGTCCCCGACCACCGTTGAGGTTTGAGCGATAACACCCGCAGGCAGTTCCAGCACACAACGCGCCTTCCAATGAAGCCCGGTCATGCGAAAGGGGACCATCGCAGGACGTAAATGGATCACTCGCCAATTGCGGTCCACGAAAACAACATCGATCGCGAACCGCATGGCTACCGTATGTATGGCTTGCGATGGAATAATGAGCAGGCCCGTACCGGGTTCGAGGCCCCGTTTGCCCAATAATCCTACCAACCGGCGCAGACTCGTACCGGCGACCTTAATCTGCTCGCCAAGCACGGTATTCCTGGTTGTATTCAGAACTGCGACCGTCTCCGTTTCCATACTACTTTTTCGGAGGAGTCATCCGCTTGCCCGAAGCCATACGTTTCCGCCTGGTGATTACGATTGCCAGCAAAACCACCGCGATTACTGCTGCGGCAATGCGAACCAAAGTTACGTTATCCATAACCCTCCGTGTTTACTTATCTGCCAAGATCTTGGAACGTCTTCATCATGGAAAGCACTCCCGGCCCCAGCAGCACCACAAAAAGCGCGGGGAAAATGAAGATGGCCAAGGGAAAGATCAGCTTTACGGTAGTCTTAGCCGCTTGTTCCTCAGCCAGCATCAACCGCTTGATCCGCAAGCCGTCGGCAAACGTTCCGAGAGCGCGAGCAATCGGGGTCCCCAGCCGCTCGGTCTGCACCAGCATGGCGACGAACTGGCGGACGGTATCGAGATCGACCCGATCAGCCATGCTCCGCCAGGCATCGAGGCGCGGTTTGCCGGCCCGCTGCTCGCGGCCGATAATGGTCAGTTCTTCACTCAGCTCGGGGTGAATCATCTGTATTTCGCTGGCGATCCTGATCACCGCCTGGTCTATGCCCAAGCCTGCTTCCATACATATCACCAGCAGGTCCAGTGCGTCGGGTAGGGCCCGGCCAATTTTTGCCTTGCGCCGGCTGATGGCATTAAACAGCCACATATCCGGCGCAAAGAACCCCGCCACCGCCAAAAATATACTGTACAGGAGGAAGTTTTGCGCTCCGAAAAAAGTAGCGAGCAGTATTCCGACGACAGGACCCAGCAGCTTTAGGCTCAGAAAGGTATCGGCGTCTTCCGGTTTGCGATAGCCGGCCAGGCCCAGACGGAAGGACAGTTCTTCATCGTTCGATCGCAGCCAATTGCGGAAAGGCGCCAGCGGGCGCGTAACCAGCGCGAACGCATCTTGGACCTGAAACCTATCGGGCGCCTCGGCATCGTAGGCAGCATGAGACTGAGCCTGCAAGGCCGCAAGCCGATGTTCGGTCGGCGAACTCTTTCCTGCAATCGCCAGAAGAACCAGCGCGCTGGCAGCAAACAGTGCCAGGGCCGCGAAAATCGCAATAAATATCGTCATATCAGTACTTGATCTGAATGATCCGTCGTATAAAGAAAGCCCCCAGGGCCATGCTTATCAAGGTCACATAAACCATTTTCAGGCCCGTCTCCGTCTCGAACAACGGGGCTGTGTAGCCGGGCCTAACCAGATTCAACATAATGAAGGCGATGAACGGCATCGCTATCAGTACAGCCCCGGTCATCCGGCCTTGCGCGGTATACACTTTAACCTTTTGCTGCAGTTGAATGCGTGACCGCAGCACGGCTGCGGTTTTGTCTAGCAACTCAGCGAGATTTCCTCCGGTTTCCCTTTGTAGGAGAATCGCAGAGATAAGAAATTGCAGGTCCTGCAAAGGAAATCTGCGGAAAAGATTCAGCATCGCTTCGCGAAATGGCATCCCGTAATTCATTTCATCGGCGCTCCGGCGAAATTCCGGCCCCAGTGGATCGGCAATCTCCTCGGAAACAGTTACCAAGGCCATAGGCAGGGACTGTCCGGCACGAAGAGAGCGAGCGATCAAGTCGACAGCTTCGGGAAGCAGCAAATTAAACCGGCGGAAGCGCACCGAACGTCTGTACAGCACCCAAGCCAGGGGAGCCAAACCCAAGGCCAGCCCTGGAATCCATCCCGCAAAACCCAAGGGTATCCACCAGTGACCCACGACCGAACCCACCAACATCATGCAGGCCGAATAGAAGAAGAAGCGGCCAACCGTCCATGGCACCTTCGCCTGTTCAAGCAGTAATTGCAGCTGCAATGCGGCCTTAGTACCGCGAAGCGAGCGATCGAGCCAGGCAATGCGGCTGAAGGTGACCTGCTTTACGATTTCCCCTTGGTCATCCTCGCCACTGAGGCGGCGATCCAACCCGCCAAGCCGCTGCTGGATTCTCTTGTCGGCTTCCGAAGGCTCCGTGAAATAGGCAAGCGTAGCGAACACGGCCACCAAGACAATCAGAAATACCGTGATCATGGA
>ODAK010006469.1_pt1 | contig 11814 bp, 7 predicted proteins | sample 1539591 | NCBI WGS metagenome assembly ODAK01 (sample SAMEA3539303, study PRJEB22396) | soil metagenome | biome: tundra; feature: field; material: soil | place: USA | collected 2010-05 | depth 0.15 m | reverse complement strand
CCCGCGCCGAGGCCTTGCAGCACTTCCGCGACGCCGAGGGCATGACCCACAAGCCGTTCATCTACCTGTCGGCTGGCGTCTCCAACCCGGTCTTCATCGAGACGCTTGAACTGGCCGGCGAGTCGGGCACCAAGTTCAACGGCGTGCTCTGCGGCCGCGCCACCTGGAAGGACGGCATCGCCATCTTCGCCAAGAACGGCGAGGACGCTTTCCGCAGGTGGCTGGAGACTACCGGCGTCGAGAACATCAACAACGTCAACCTGGCGCTGGAGGCGGCAAGCCCCTGGTACCTGAAGTACGGCGTCAAGAGCATGGCCGAACTCGGCTAACCAGCCAGCACCTCAGTCTGCAAGCAACGCCGTGGCCCGGGGTCACGGCGTTGCTGTCTCTGCAGCCATACTGCTTGCATGACAAATTCGTCATTCTCCATCTAGAACACGATAGCGCTGCGCGGAGCGTCTAACCTGCAACATGAGTCTTCGACGCGGCCTCATCTTCGTGCTCGCGCTGTCGTCCTCCTCGTCGGTATGCCAGACTGCGCCGGGCACCATCCCGGCGGGCACGCCACTCGCCCTGGCCATCGATCGGAACTACCCCATGCGCAAAGGCGAGCCGATCAGCGCCCACCTGCTCTACCCCATCTACGCCGACAATCAGCTCCTGCTGCCCAAGGACACCATCGTCACCGGCAGCGTCATCGATCTTCACTCCGACCACAAGCGCCGCGTCAACGCAGCGCTCGGAGGCGACTTCACGCCCTTCCACATCCCCGAAGTGCATTTCGAACAGATCGTCCTCCCCGGCGGCGCTACCGTTCCGATCATCGCCAGCGCCGCAACCAATGGCACGCCCATCTATCGAGCGATCGCGCCGCCCGCGGTCAAGGGCGGGTTCCTGCGCCGCGAGTTCGACTCCGTCCTGAACGCCGCGCGCAGCGACCTAGCCTTCTACATCACGCCGGGCAAGGGCGACCGTTTCCTGCAATTCGTCTACGGCCGCATTCCCTACCACCCGCAGCGCATCGAAAAAGGCACCTCATGGACCATTGAGACCTCTGCCGCTCTCGATCTCCCCGCACAGCCCGCTTCCCTTCCGCCCGCCGCCGACCCGCAGCGTAAGCACCATTTCTGGGAGCAGCCTGTGCTGCCCGCCTCATCGCCGGCAAACGACACCGGCGCGTGGATCGTTCAGGCCAACCTCGCCGACGCCATCAGTTCCGAGACCTCCAAATCCGGCCAGCCCATCAAGGCCATCGTTGCCGAGCCCATCTACAACCCCGACCGCACCATCGCGGTCCCCCAGGGCGCAACGCTCATCGGCGCCGTCACCCGTGCCAAGCCCGCCCGCCGCTTCGGCCGCACCGGAGTTCTCAGCTTCAACTTCAGCCAACTGATGCTGCCCAACGCCGAAACCCAGACCGTCGAGACGCGTCTCACCGGCGCCGACTCCGCGCAGGACATCGCCCTCAACTCCGAAGGCCAGGCCCAGTCGAAGCCGCAGGACAAGATCGCCATCCCGCTCTTCCTCGCGTTGATGGCCGCTCGCCCGCTCGATCAGGACCGCGGCAACGCCGGCGGCACTGCCGGCCAGACCGGCAAGAACGGACTCGGCGGGGCCGCCGGTCTGGGTCTCGTGGGCACCATCGTCGGCCTCGCCGGAGGCTCCCCCTACGCCGCCGCCGGCATCGGCTACTGGGGCGCTGGACGCGCATTTTACAGCCGCTGGATCGCGCGCGGCCAGAAGGTCGCCTTCCCCAAGGACACGCGCATCGTAGTCGAGACCACGCCCCGCCACTCCGCGCCCATGACGCCGACCCGCCCGCCTGCTCCCTAAAACTCCGCACTCGTTGGTGTGGCAAGCAAATTTCTCTTGATGCCGGCCAGCGATGCTCCTAGCATCGGAAGCAAATGAAGCTTCTGAGCAGCGTGACCTTCATCCTTCTTGCCATCACCGGCCCATCCTTTGCGGCGTCGGCCCCTGCCGATCTCACCTACACTGCCGCGAAGATCGTCTTCAACAATCCCGGCCCGTACGCGCAGGTCCAGTTGGAAGCGGTCGAGGGAATCCACCCCGGTATGAAGTTCAAGGCAGACGACCTCGGCGCCGCCGCCCAGCGCCTGGTCGACAGCGGCTTCTTCTCCGATGTAGGCGCAACCCTCTCCGGCGAGGTGAACAAAGCCAACGTCCTATTCGACATCAAGCCCATCGACCGTGCGCAGATGCTGCACGTTGGCTTCGAAAACTTCGTCTGGCTCACCCACGCGGAGCTCGAAGCCGCTCTCCAGGCCAAAGCGCCGCTCTTTCTCGACTATCTGCCTGAAAACAGCCCGCTCGCAGACACCTTCAACGCCGCGCTCACCGACGCGCTTGCCGCCAAAGGCATCACAGCCAAAGTCACGCACTCCACAGCCGAGCCCACCATGATGCGGCCCGAGCGGGTCATCGAGTTCCACATCGCCTCGCCCTCCATCCGCGTCGCCAACGTGAAGCTCGAAGGGGTCGAGCCCGACCTCGCCCCGCTGATCCAGAAGACCCTCAACGCCGCCGCCAAATCTATCTACAGCGAAGACCTCGCCCGCCAGACCACCCAGGATCGCATCCTCGCGCCTCTGCTCGACGCCGGTTACATCCAGGCGTTCCTCTCCGGCATCATCGTCACGCCCACGCTCTCCGGCGACGCAGCCTCGGTCGTACTCTCCGCCACGCTCAACCCCGGCGCCATCTACCGCGTTTCTACCATCGCCTTCGCTGGCATTCCCCTGCTCTCAGCCGACGCCTTCGCCGCCTCCGCGAAGCTCCACCCCGGAGACCTCGCCTCGCGCGCGCTTCTGTTCCAAACGCTGGCCCCGCTCGATGACGCCTACCGCCGCCAAGGCTATATGGACGTTATCGCCGAAGCCATACCCGACGCGAACCCCGCCACTCATCAGGTTGCCTACACCGTGTCGGTCAAACCCGGCGAACAGTACCACGTCCACAATGTCACCACGAACGGCCTCGACTCCGCCGCGCAAGCCGACTTCGACCGCGGCTTTCAGATGAAGGCCGGCGCGCTCTTCAACCCCGAGTATGTCACGGGCTTTTTGAAGAACAATACAGCACTCCAGGCGCTCCTCGGGTACAGCGCAAGCTACAACGCCTACGCCGATCCCAACACCCACACCGTCGATCTCGTCCTTACGTTCGTGCGCGGCGCCGGGGCCAACGTGATAAGGATCACGCCCACTCCTTAGCGCCCCACCGTCTTCGCAGCCTCCGCGGGCAGCGGCTTGTCCGCCATCGAGAGCAGCAGGCTCACCTGCCACAGTTGCGTATCCGAAAGCGCCCTGCCGTAGGCCGCCATCCCGGACAGGCGGATGCCGTTTTTCACCTTCCAGTATGTCTCCCCCACCGGGTCGTCGCTAACGCCCACCGCGCCGTTCTCGTGCTTCACCCAGAGCTGCGGCGGCTGCGGGAACATCGTCTTTGCCATGACGGAAGGCTCATCCGCCGTTCCGTGGCACACCTCGCATTTGTCTTCGTAAATGCCCGCGCCGGCATTCAGGTTCTCGTCGCTGGCGGGAATCGGCGAACTCGCGGGCGCCTCGCGCTGGATGCGCGCGTTCAGCGGAATCCCGACGATCTTTGCTTCCAGCGGAAACGGCGGGTCCGCAGTCGCAACCGGCGGATGGCCGAAGGCCAGGTAGAGGTAGATGCCGAGCGGGAACAACAGAACTCCCGCAACCAGGCTCAGAATTGCCAAGAGGGTACATTTCATAGGGGCTCGCGTCATTATAGAAGACGACGCATGGCTGCCGGAAGACGCCGCGCGTCTGCAAATTCTGAACCGGCAGCCATTGGTCCCGGCCCGTAACATGGAGAGAGCGAACAAGAGTCCCGGCCGGTCCGGCCGCGGCGGATGGAGCAGCAGGCGTTGGCCACATTCGTAGCACCAGTAGAATCGCAGGTCGCCTCCGGGCAGTTCGTGTGCGCCGGCCAGAAGCGGGAACGCGGCTTTGCCGTGCTGCTGGTGAGCGCGCTGACGCTTTTCGCTCTGGCGGTGCACGGCTACCACCCGGTTGCGGAGGATGGCGGTCTGTACGTGGCCGGCGTGAAGTGGCTGCTCGATCCGGCACTCTATCCGCATGGCACCGCCTTCGTGCTGGAGCCGATGCGCTTCTCCCTGTTCGCGCCGCTGCTTGCAGAGCTCGTGCGCCTGAGCCATCTGGGCTTGCCGTGGGTGCTCCTGGCGCTGCATCTCGCCAGCGTGTGGGCGACGCTGTTTGCGGCGTGGATGCTCGCCGCGCGATGTTGGGCGCAGCGCGCAGCCCGCGCCGGCGCGGTGGTCCTGTTGTCGTGCTGGCTTACCCTGCCGGTCGCCGGCACAGCGCTCTTTCTGATGGACCCGTATGTCACCGCGCGAAGCTTCTCCACTCCATGCACGCTGCTCGCGCTGGCAGGCGCGCTCGACCTGGCGGACTGCAGCGGTCCGGAGAGCACGCGGCGGCGCGGTCTCTATCTTTGGGCGGGCGGCATCGTGCTGGCCGCCGTAATGCATCCGCTCATGGCTGCCTACGCGTTGTGGGCGACTCTGATGCTGGTTTGCGTACGGTCGTCGTGGCGCAACACGCGAGTATGGGCACCGGTCGGACTCTCCGTGGCTACGCTGGCGGCCGCGGCTTGCCTCGAGCGCATCGCGAAGCCCGAGAGCGCGGACTCGATCTGCGCAGCGCTGACCCGCACCTACTGGTTCCCTGCGATGTGGGCCTGGTATGAGCTGGTGGGCCTCATCGCGCCGCTGGCCATCCTGCTCGCGTTCGCCTGGGCAAGCTCGCCGAAGCCGCCACCGCACGACTCCACGCCAGAGAATTCCGCACGGCAGGCACTGGCGCGGATGGCAGTCGCGGTGGGCGTGACCGCCTCCCTGGTTGCATGGTTGCTCGCTCGCGCAGGAGCGGCCGCACACCTGGTGGCGCGCATGCAGCCGCTGCGTGCCTTTCAGATTGTGTATCTGGTGATGGTGCTTGCGCTGGGCGCGAAGCTGGGCGAGTGGGTGCTGCGGCGCAGCGTGTGGCGCTGGGCGGCTGCGATGGTGCTGCTTGGCGGCGTCATGCTGGCGGCGCAGCGAGACGCCTTCCCCAACTCCAATCACATGGAGCTGCCGTGGACAACGCCGCGAAACCCATGGGTGCAGGCGTTCCTCTGGATCCGCGGGAACACTCCGCAGGACGCACTCTTTGCCCTGGACGCGGACTACATCAACGCGCCGGACGAAGACGCGCAGAGCTTTCGCGCCATCGCCGAACGCAGCGCTCTGCCGGACTACTCGAAGGATGGCGGCGAAGCATCCATCGCCCCGGAGCTGACCCAGGCGTGGACCGTCGGCCAGGCTGCGCAGCAGGGATTAAGCAGCCGGCAAGAAACCGACGCACGGCGGATCGCGGCCCTCAGCCCGCTTGGCGTCTCCTGGGTTGTGCTCGAAACAGGCGCCGCTACGGGCTTCGACTGCCCCTACCGCAACGCCGCCGTAAAGGTGTGCCGGCTGCGTTGACGCGCTCGGATATCGCGCAGAGACGCGGGCGGCAACCGGCGACGGCGTAAACTTGGAGCATCCCACAAATGCACCGCGTCTCGCAGAAAGTGCCCTGACCACATGCTGGACATTGAATTTGCAGAACTCTCCGATACCGGACTATCCCGTCAGCACAACGAGGACTACGTCGGCCACGTGGTTCCATCCACCCCTGCCCAGGTTCATTCCCAGGGCTGGCTGTTCGCGATAGCCGATGGCGTTGGCGGCCAGGAGAAGGGCGAGGTGGCTTCGCGTCTCGCGATAGAAACGGTGCTCGCAGGCTTTCGCAAGATTCCCAAGGGCATCATGCATGTCTCGCTGCTTCCCAGGCTGGTGCAGGAGGCCAACCATGCTGTTTTTGACGCGGGCAACGCGTCCAGGCTGCGGCCCGATCCAGCCTATGTCGATCCCGGCGGAAATGTTATTCCCGACGGGACGCACATGGCCAGCACGCTTGTGCTCTGCGCTCTGCGCTTCGACTCCGCCGTCGTCTCGCACGTCGGCGATTCGCGCTGCTACCTCTATCGCAAGGGCAACCTCGCCCCGTTGACCCACGACCACACCATGGTTGACGAGCAGGTCCGCATGGGAGCGATATCCAAAGCCGACGCCGCAACCCACGCCAACCGGCACCTCCTCACCCGCAGCCTGGGCAGCGAGATGTTCGTCGCCGCCGACACCATCACGGTCAATATCATGCCCGGCGATGTGCTGCTGCTCTGCTCGGACGGCCTGCACGGATACGTGCCCGATCCGGCGATCCAGTGGATATTAAGCTCCACGCCGGATCTTAACCACGCTGCCGAAGCGCTGATTGCGGCCGCAAATCAGACCGGCGGGCACGACAACGTCAGCGTGCAGTTGATCCGGGTGCGCGCCGTCGAACGCATGGGCCTCTATCGCGGGCGCCCGTACCGGCTGCTGTAATCCGTTGTTGTGAAGCCCAACAGAGAATTGGCCTTTACCCTGGTTTGGTCTTGATCGGTTCAGTCGGCGTTGATCGGTGTTAAGCCTTTCACCTTTTCAGCGCGGCACAAACTCGTCCGCGTGGACGACGAACTCGGGATACGCACCCGCGCCTAACTCGCGAATATCCATCCCCTGCCAGTCGCCGTCGTTATCCACGCGATACCGAACGAAGTGGTTCAGCAGCAGATTCCCCACATAGATCAGCGGCAGCATAAAGCCGAGCAGCGCGGCAATGCCGACCAATTGGGCCAGCACATGCCCCGCTCGCGTGCCCTCGGAGAAATGTCCAAACAGCCCGACCGCGACGAGGCCCCATAGTCCCGCGCCCGCATGGACCGAGACCGCTCCGCCCGGATCGTCCACCTGCAACCGCAGCTCGGCGACTTCAATCATGTAGGTCGCCAGAACGCCCGCGATGACACCGATATCGATCGCCACAATCGGCGTCACCAGGGCGCACGACGCGCTGCCCGCCACCAGGCCGGCAATCCAGCCATTGGCGCTCAGCGACGCATCGGGCTTCCGGTAGCGCGTGCGGGTGACGACCAGCGCCGCGAGGCATCCTCCCGAAGCGGACAGCACCGCGTTGATCACCACCCAGACCACCTGCTGCGGGCCGGCTCCGTTGAAGAGAATCGAGGCCGCCGAATCAAGTCCGATCCACCCGACCAGTGCCAGCAGGCAGCCGCTTAGAACCTCCACAATGTTGTGGCCGGGAATTGCAGCCGGCATTCCGTCCGCGGCGAACTTGCCCTTGCGCGGGCCGAGGATCCAGGCGACCGATACCGCCATCAGGCCGCCCACTACTTGTATGACGCCCGCGCCGCCCACATCGACAAATCCTGGCACTCCAAAGTTTGTGCCAAGCTGCACGAGCCACCCGCCTCCCCACACCCAGTGGGCGAACAACGGAAAGGCAAAGCCCGCCAGGCCGGCGCTTGCAAGGCAGATCGGGGCGAGCCTCCAGCGGTCTGTTCCGGCGCTCAGCGGGATCATCGCCGCAAGTCCTGCGGCAAACATCTCCAGACAAAGGGTCAGCGCCCGGCTGAAGCCGGAATCCGATGCGTCCAGGCCGAGGCCGCTGGGGAACACCGGCGCAGCGCCAAGCCAGTCCCAATGCGCGCGCCCAGCCACAAACGAGTGCATCGCACCCCCCGCGACGCCTGCCAGGGAAGAGCCGATAAGCACAAACAGGATGGCGGAGATCCCCACCGCGCAAAGAGTCGCGAGCATGGCGTGGGCCGCGGAGCGCGAGCGCCCCAGGCCCTGGTGGATCAGTCCCAGGCCCGCAGCCGCCAGCGGCATCAGCATCACGCACACCAGGCAGAGCAACAGGTTCATCGCTGCTCCTTTTGCATCAACGTATACGCACGGGTCAGCAGACCCACGCCGATAACTTCCACGCCCAGTCCGGCTGCTACAAAGGCGAGCCGCATGGTTGGCGCTGGGAACAGCACAAGGGCCGCGAGAACGAGGAAAAATCCAGATGGAAGCAGCAGGCAGCCGGCCAGCCTCAAGGAGTCTCCTTTAATAATTGGATGTGATTGTCAGATAGAAGCATACCCGACTGCTTCCCCTGGCGGAAATGATTTTGCAACCGAATTGGTAGCAGTCACCCGCCAAACACCGACGGCCAGGGTGGATGCCCTGACCGTCAGCGAGACCGTGATAACCGCAGGCAGCTAGTACCTGTAATGCTCGGACTTGTACGGCCCTTCCAACGGCACGCCGAGGTAGTCCGCCTGTCGCTTCGAGAGCGTCGTCAGCTTCACGCCGATCTTCTCCAGGTGCAGCCGCGCCACTTCCTCGTCCAGCTTCTTCGGCAGAATATAGATGCCCACCTTGTAGGTGTCCTTGTTCTTCCACAGATCGAGCTGCGCCAGCGTCTGGTTGGCAAAGCTGTTCGACATCACAAAGCTCGGATGCCCGGTCGCGCAGCCCAGGTTCACCAGCCGGCCCTCGGCCAGCACGAAGATGCTGTTGCCGCCCGCAAATGTGTATTTATCCACCTGCGGCTTGATGTTCAGCTTGGTTACGCCTTTGCCGACCAGCGCATTCAGCGGCTCCATCTGGATCTCGTTGTCGAAGTGGCCGATGTTGCACACGATCGCCTGGTCCTTCATCAGCTTCATGTGCTCCACCGTAATGATGTCCACGTTGCCGGTGCAGGTGACGTAAATGTCGGCGCGTCCCAGCGTCTCCTCCAGGGTCGTGACCTCGTAGCCTTCCATGGCGGCCTGCAGCGCATTGATCGGGTCGATCTCCGTCACCATCACGCGCGCTCCCAGCCCACGCAGCGACGCGGCCGAGCCTTTGCCCACATCGCCGTAACCGCAGATGCACGCCACCTTGCCCGCGACCATCACGTCGGTCCCGCGCTTGATGCCGTCCACCAGCGACTCGCGGCAGCCGTACAGGTTATCGAACTTCGACTTCGTCACCGAGTCGTTCACGTTGATCGCCGGCACCAGCAGCTTGCCTTGCTCAAACATCTGATAGAGCCGGTGCACGCCCGTCGTGGTCTCTTCGCTCACGCCGCGCCACTCCTTCGCCACCGATTGCCAGCGCGCGGGGGTCTCCTTGTAGATTTGCTTCAGCAGGTCCTTGATCACGCTCTCTTCGTGCGAACCCGAGGGCGAATCGACCCACTTGTCTTTTTTCCCAGTCACGGCGTCCTTCTCCAACTCCACACCCTTGTGGATCAGCAAGGTCACGTCGCCGCCGTCGTCCACCACCAACTGCGGCCCTTTGCCGCCGGGGAAGCTCAGCGCCTGGTTCGTACACCACCAATACTCTTCCAGCGACTCGCCCTTCCACGCAAACACCGGAACGCCCGACGCCGCGATGGCCGCGGCCGCGTGGTCCTGGGTGGAGAAGATATTGCAGCTCGCCCAGCGCACATCCGCGCCCAGCGCCACCAGCGTTTCAATCAGGACCGCAGTCTGGATGGTCATGTGCAGCGACCCGGTAATGCGCACGCCTGCCAGCGGCTTGCCTGCAGCATACTTGTTGCGGATCGACACCAATCCCGGCATCTCATGCTCGGCGATGGCGATCTCCTTGCGGCCAAACTCCGCCAGTCCAATATCCGCGACTTTATATTCCGTCGCACCCAAAGCTGCCTTATCGATCGTTGCCGTCGCCATCCAAACACCTCATCGGTTGTCTAAGTTTATGGTTCGCAAGAGGCCTGAAAGGCCACATTCAGAATACCACCCCACCCTGCCCAGACCGACCCTCGCTGCGCGAATGGCGAACCGTTGCAGTAAGCGGCAACTGAGCGCTGCGAACGGTCTTTGAACAGCCGTCGGCGGTAGTCTGGTAGCAGATTTCGAAACCCACATGCCCGCCTTCTGCGACGTTGCCCTGCCCGTTCCGCTCGACCGCACCTTCACTTACGCCGTCAACGGGACCGTGCCTTCGGTTGGCGCGCGCGTGCTGGTGCCATTCAGCGGGCAGCGCCTGATGGGAGTCGTCGTCCGCGTGCACGATGACCGCCCGGCGGACGGTATTGAAATCAAGCCCGTGCAGCAGGTCCTCGACGACTCTTCCCTGCTCTCCGCTGAACTGATGCAGCTCGCCACCTGGATCGCGCAGTATTATGTCGCCCCGCTCGGCGAAGTCCTCCGCGGCATGATGCCTCTGGCCGCCGAGGTCCGCCGCCAGTACACCTACCGCATCTCCGAAGCAGGCCGTCGCGTGCTCTACGAAGGCGCGCAAAAAGGCGCATCCCGCCGCTCGCGCCTCCCCGCTGAAGACCAGAATCGCGAGTACGCCGTGCTGAACTACCTCGAAGACGGCAGCGCCGCCAAAGCCTCCGCACTACGCTCGGCGACGCAGGCCCGCAAGGCCCTGCTCGACGCCATGGTGCGCAAGAAGTGGCTAGTTCGCGAGGCGCTCGCCGAGGAGCGCGACGCACGCCGCATGGAACGCATCGCTGTGCTTGTCCCGGACGCGCGCATCCCCAAGCTCAACGACAACCAGACCGCCATCCTCGCCGAGCTCGCCGCCACCGGTGGCCGCATGCGTGTTGCCGACTTGCGCGAGCTTAACGTCCCCGCATCCACGCTCGCCACTCTGGTCAAGCGCGGCCTGGTCACCATCGAAGAAGCGCCGGAGGACTTCCACCTCGGCGGCCTGCCCGCCAGCGGCAAGAAGCACGCACACGAGCACGTGCTGAACGAGGCGCAGATGGAGGCCCTCGGCTCTATCGCCGCCGCCATGGCGCAAGGCGGATTCAAACCCATCCTGCTCTACGGCGTCACCGGCTCCGGCAAGACCAGCGTCTACTTCGCCGCCATGCAGCGGGCGTTAGACGCGGGCCGTTCGGCCCTGCTCCTTGTCCCCGAAATCGGCCTCACCCCTGCTATGGCCGGCGAGATGTTCGCCGCCTTCGGGACTGAAGTTGCGCTGCTGCATTCCGGCCTCACGCCCGACGAGCGCGCCGAGCAGTGGCACCGCATCCGCCGCGGCGAGGCCCGCATCGTCGTCGGCACGCGCTCCGCCGTCTTCGCGCCCATGGTGAACCTTGGCCTCATCCTGGTCGACGAGGAGCACGACTCCAGCTACAAGCAGGAAGAAACTCCGCGCTACCACGGCCGCGACGTCGCCGTCATGCGCGCCAAGTTCAACAACGCCGTCGTCGTCCTCGGCTCTGCCACGCCCTCGCTCGAATCCTGGGCCAACTCCGAGCGCGGCCGCTACCAGCGCATCGAAATGCTCACCCGCGTCATGAGCCGCCCGCTGCCCACGGTCGAACTCGTCGACATGCGCACCGAGTTCCGCGAGACCGCCCGCGAAGACATCTTCTCCCGCCAGCTCGTCGCCGAAACCCAGGCTACGATCGACCGCGGCGAGCAGGTCATCATTTTGCTCAACCGCCGCGGCTACTCCTTCACCGTGATCTGCCGGAGCTGCGGCGAGAAAATCGAGTGCGAGAACTGCGCCATCGCCCTCACTTACCACAAGCCCGTGCTCGGTTCAGACCTTCACGCGCATCCCGGCGACCGGCTCGAGTGCCACTATTGCGGCTTCCGCCGTCCCGTCCCGAAGAAGTGCCCGAAGTGCGAGAGCGAGCACCTCTACTACCTCGGCGCCGGATCGCAGCAGGGCGAAGAACGCTTGCAGGAACTCTTCCCCAACGCGCGCATCGGCCGCATGGACCGCGACACCGTCCGCGGGCGCGGCGATATGGAGCGCCTGCTCACCCGCCTGCACTCCGGCGAGATCAATCTCCTGGTCGGCACCCAGATGATCGCCAAGGGCCACGACGTTCACGGCGTCACGCTGGTCGG
>ODAK010006468.1_pt1 | contig 11815 bp, 11 predicted proteins | sample 1539591 | NCBI WGS metagenome assembly ODAK01 (sample SAMEA3539303, study PRJEB22396) | soil metagenome | biome: tundra; feature: field; material: soil | place: USA | collected 2010-05 | depth 0.15 m | reverse complement strand
GACCCGAGTTGTGCTGGGTGATTCGCCGAGGGAAGGGGACGGCTACCGGCTCGACTTCCAGGTAATGCCCCAGGCCCCTGCCGCTTATGCGGAACGGCTTTACCGGGAGCTTCATGAACTGGATGGCAAAGGCTACGACTGGATCTCGATTGAACTCCCGCCGGATACGCCTGAGTGGGCCGGTATTCGGGACCGCCTGTCGCGGGCTGCAAACGCATAGGTTCTGATATACTGCCGCGCATGCGCAAGGGTTCCGTGATCCGTTTTTCCGCAGCTTTGCTTCTGGCGGGAGGGCTGTGGGTCGCGCACACGCAGCAGGGCGCACCGCCGCCCGCGAAGCTCGACCTGGTGAAGGTGAAAGACGACATTTACGTCATTCACAACGACCTTGTGCCGGGAAATTCGACGGCGCTGATCACGAACGACGGCGTGATTCTGGTGGACGATAAGTTCGATTCCGATTACCAGGGCATTCTCACGCAGCTGAAGAAAGTTACGGACAAGCGGGTCAGGTATGTGATCAATACCCACCATCATCCGGATCACAGCGGCAGTAACGCGAAGATGCAGCAGATGGACGTGCAGGTCGTAGCGTCACAGCATGCACGCGAGAACATGGTGGACGGGAAACTGCCGGGACTTCCGAACGTGGTGTTCGATCATCATGCGCAGGTGTATCTGGGCGGCAAGGTGGCCGAGCTCTACTACTATGGCCGGGCTCATACTAATGGCGATATCGTCGTGCTTTTTCCGGCGCAGCGCGTTCTTGCGGCGGGCGATATGTTCACGTTCGGGCAGGACGTGCCGGAACTGATCGACTACTCCGGCGGGGGCAGCGGGAAGGAATGGACAAGCACGATCGATTCGGCGCTGATGCTGCCTTTTGATACCGTGGTGCCAGGCCATGGCCCGGTCACGACGCGCGCCGAGATGGCGAAATTCCGCGGCTCTACAGTGACGCTGCGGAATCGCGTGCACGACATGGTTGTGGCCAAAAAGTCGCGGGATGAAGTGGCAGCCATGTTGAAGAAGGACTTCCACTTCGCGCAGCTTCATCTCGACCGCAGCCTGGATGGTTTGATGGTCGAAATGCAGTAGACCCCGCCTTCCCTGCTATAATCAGCCTGGATGGTATTTTCCTTCCCCGCGTTATCGCGGCATCTTCGATTTTCACCTCAAAGCCATTTTCTTGTCCCTCTTGATTACGCTTGATGTTTGCCTTGCTCACAGTATTTCGAGGAGGTCGGACTCCAATAAATGAAAGCCACAGTTCAGGTTACCCGCGGAATTGAAAGCCTTTTCGGTACGCGCGATGAAAACATCCGTTTGCTGGAGACGGGTTTGAATATTCAGACGCGACTTGGCGAAGACACGATCGAGATTGAAGGGGAACCCGAAGCAGTTTCGCGTGCCGAAGGTATTCTCCAGGACTATTTCGCGCTGGTCCGCGAGGGCGTGATCTTCAAGAATGGCGATCTGAACAGTCTGCTGCGGGTAGTGACGGCGGATCCGGAAGTGACGCTTCGTTCACTCTTCAAGAGCGGGCAGCAGCGCAGTTTTGGCAAGAAGGTTCTGGCGCCGAAAACTGTTACGCAGCGCCGCTATCTGGAGGCGATCGAACGCAACGATCTGGTTTTCGGCATCGGCCCGGCCGGTACCGGAAAGACCTATCTTGCGGTGGCGATGGCGATTCAGGCTTTGATCAGCAAGCGCGTCACGCGAATCATTCTGACGCGGCCGGCGGTGGAGGCGGGCGAGAAACTCGGTTTTCTGCCGGGCAGCCTGCAGGAAAAAATCGACCCGTATCTGCGCCCGTTGTACGACGCGCTTTACGACATGCTCGAATCCGACAAGGTCGAAAAGCTGCTGGAGCGCGCCTCGATCGAAGTAGCGCCTCTCGCATTCATGCGCGGCCGAACACTGAACGACAGTTTCATCATTCTCGACGAAGCGCAGAACAGCACTTCCGAACAGATGAAGATGGTGCTGACCCGCCAGGGCTTCAACTCGAAGATGGTTGTGACGGGCGACGTTACGCAGATCGATCTTCCGAACGGCCGCCGCTCGGGCCTGCTCGACGCTGTCGAGATTCTGAAGGGCGTCGAAGGCATCTCGTTCGTGCAGTTCGATGAGCGGGACGTGGTGCGGCACAGTCTTGTGCAGCGGATCGTCCGGGCTTACGAAAAGTACAACGAAGGCATCGCGGGCCGCCAGCTTAGTTTGAAACTTGCCGTGGACGTTCCATTGGATCCTGCCGCGGAACCCGTGGGAACTCAGGAGAGTACGCAACTGCCGCCGCCGGCTCCTGCCGGTCCGGCCGCATCCGCTCCGGCTCAGGCCTGAGCGGCACACGATGAAATCCGACCCACTGATAACTTTCCGGCGTAAGCCGGCCACTCTCGATTGTCAGAGCCTGCATTCGTTTGCTGAAGTTCTTCGCAACCGGGTGGCTCGCAAACGCGATTTTCACTGCCTCATCACAAACGATGCGGAATTGCAGGCATTGAACGCCCGATTTCGCGGCAAGGATTACGCGACCGACGTTCTTTCCTTTCCTTCCGAAGGGCCTGCAACAGACGCCGAAGAGTCTGCAGCAGACGAACGCTTTCTGGGCGACATCGCCATTTCCATACAGCGGGCGCGGGCGCAGGCGCGGGAGTGGCAGCACCCGGCGGAAGAAGAAATTCGCATTCTCCTGCTGCACGGAGTTCTGCATCTGCTGGGCATGGATCATGAGACCGATTCCGGCGAGATGAAGCGAACCGAGACGCGATGGCGCAGGAAACTCGGCTTGCCGGTCGGCCTGATCGAGCGGGAGGCGTAAGTGGTCCTTCTGGCGGTGGTGTTGCTGCTTTTGCTCGTTACGCTGTTTACCAGCATTGAAACGCTGTATCTGGAAGGTATGCGGCTGCGCACGAGGGACCTGCCCTCGCTGCAGCACTTCAAATCGAATCTGGAGCCGCGGCTCAATCTTCGTTCTGAAGAAGGCGCGCTGACTTTTTCGCTGTGGAAGCACACTTGTCTGGTCACGTTCGGCGTGATGGTACTGGCGCAGGTGGTTGACGGCGGGTATCTGACGGCCGCGGCCCTGCTGGAAAGTGTGGTGGGAGCGCTGCTTTTGATGCTGCTGTGCGCTTACTTCATCCCTCAGCTGCTGTTTCGACGCACATCGGGAATGTGGGTCGGGCACCTGCTGCCTTTTTATTCAGGCGCGGCGCTTGTGATGCGGCCGCTGGTGCTGGCTCTCAATTTCCTGCACTCACTGCTCGACATCACAGGGCAGGAGACGGACCGCGATGAGCCGGCGACATCGGCGGAGAACATCGAAGCGCTGATTACGGCAGGCACGGAAGAAGGGCTCATTCAGGAAGACGACCGCAAGCTGATTCAGTCTGTGGTCGAATTCGGCGATAAAGTGGTGCGCGAAGTCATGACGGCTCGTCCGAACATGGTGACGATAGCGGCTGACGAAACACTGGAAGCGTTGCACAAGCTGGTTGTGACGGAGCAGTATTCGCGCATTCCCGTTTATCAGACTTCGATCGACGATGTGATCGGCTTCCTGCATGTGCGTGACATGTTCGAAGTTCCGGAAAGCGGCCGTCTGACGCGCCGCGTTCGCGAACTGATGCGGCCAATACGCTTTGTCCCCGAGACCAAACCTGTGAACGACCTGATGCGCGAGATGCAGCAGGAGGGCGCGCATATGGTGATCGTGGTGGACGAATACGGCAATACGGCCGGGCTCGCCACGATGGAAGATCTGGTAGAAGTCATCCTGGGCGAGATTCGCGATGAGCACGAACCCGCTTCAGATGTTACGGCGGACGGTGCAGGCGGTTACATCGTATCGGGCAATTTCGATATCGCGCGCGTTGCCGATATGCTGAACTTCAGGCCCGATGAAGATATCGAGTCGACTACTATCGGAGGCCTTGTCACCGAGTGGCTGGGGCGAGTGCCGAAGGCGGGCGAATCGGTCGAGCGGGACGGGATCCGGGTGGATGTGCTGGCCAGCGATGAAATGCGGGTTGAACAGGTACGGCTGAGCCAGTTACAGCCCAAACTGGAAGTTGATCAGGTTTCAGGCGCGGAGACGTAGCGGCGCAGGAAAAGAAAAAACATGAGTATTCATAAATCGGGCTTCGTTTCAATATTGGGACGCCCTAATGCGGGTAAGTCCACACTTCTGAACGCGCTGGTCGGGCAGAAGGTTGCGATCGTCGCGGACAAACCGCAAACGACCCGCACGGCTATTCAGGGCGTCCTGACTCTTCCGGATGCACAGGTTGTTTTCATCGACACGCCCGGGATTCACAAATCCGACAGCGCGATCAACAAGCGGATGATGGACGCGGTACGCGCGTCTCTTGAAGAACGAGACGTCTTCATCTATCTGGTGGATGCCACAAAACCTTTCAGCGCCGGTGACGAGAAGGCTCTGAGTATCCTGCGGCGGGGCCACGCGCACGAAGAGCAACCGGAACGAGTTGGTGCCGACCATAAACCGCCGCCGGTGATCATCGCGCTCAACAAGATCGATGTGTTGCCGGCGAAGCACGAGATGCTGCCTCTGCTGGAGGAGTATCAGAAGCGCTACGACTTCGCGGCGTACCTGCCGATATCGGCCGCGACCGGCGAGGGTGTCGATCAGGTGCTGGCCGAAGTTATTCGTTTGCTCCCCGAAGGCCCTGAGTATTTTCCGCCGGATCACTATACCGACCAGCCGGCGCGCTTTCTGGCTTCGGAACTGATACGCGAAAAGATTCTGCGTGCGACACATCAGGAGGTGCCGCATTCCGTCCTCGTGATGATCGAAAAATGGGAGGAACTGCCGCGGCTGATTCGCATTTACGCGACGATCGTGGTGGAGCGCGATGGGCAGAAGGCGATCGTCATCGGGTCGAAAGGCTCGATGCTGAAAAAGATCGGCACGGAAGCGCGCGAGGAAATGGAAGCGCTGTTCGATACGCGCATCTATCTCGATCTGCACGTGAAGGTGGAGACGGCGTGGCGCGAGAAGGCGGCATATCTAAACACAGTCGACTGGCGTACAATGACCGGAAGAGATGAAACTTAAGCGTATCGTTCTTCCGTTCGTTCTGCTTCTCACCCTTTTCACTACGGCTCCCGCAGCAAACAAACCGGTAACAGACGACTTTCTTGTGGATACCATCCGGCAAAAGCTGGCTGCCGATCAGGTCGTGAAAGGCGGGGCGATCGAGGTCGTCGTGAAGGACGGGGTGGTTACGCTCAAGGGCACTGTCGAAGAAGACAGGCAGAAGAACAAAGCCGAAAAGATCGCTAAAAAAGTGAGCGGCGTGAAGAGCGTAACGAACCAACTTACGATCGCGCATCCCTGATTTATTACCCCTGATTTCCGCACCGTTTGCCACTTCAACTTAACGACGACTCTCTCAACTACGAATCTGAAAAGATTGCCGGGAACCTGCAGTTTGTCGACGGTCTCGCGTGGTCCCGATCTGGCTTTCTGGCTGCCGCGGATGTTCGTCAGCGGAAGATTTTTCGATTCGATCCCGATCCACATCCCAAAGTGCTGCGTGACAGCGACGGTGGCGTGTCGGGTCTGGCATACGATCTGCAGGGGCGGCTTTACATGTGCGAATCGGAGACGCGCCGGATCACCCGTTTCGATCAGAAGGGCAAGCTCGAAACGCTGGCCGAAGGCTTCCAGGGCAGGAAATTCAACGCGCCGAATGATATCGCCGTTCGCAAAGACGGGCATGTTTACTTCACCGATCCGGCGTTTGGAAGCGCCAACGATCACCGCGAACTCGATTTTTACGGCATCTGGCATATTTCTCCGAAGGGCGATCTGGATGTGGTCGCGAAATGGCAGACGCGCCCCAATGGCATCGCAATCTCCGGGGACGGGAAGCTTCTGTTTGTCGCCGACTCAGACCGGCATGCGGTAGTGGCTCTGGATCTGGATCGTAACGGTGCTGGCGGCAACCAGCGTGACGTGATTAAGAATGTCGCAGGCGTGCCTGGTGGCATCAAGACAGATTCCGACGGGCGGTTTTATGTCGCGGCGAAGGGTGTCGCGGTTTATTCTGCGCAAGGCAAGCTGGAACGTACGCTGCTCGAAGCCGAAAACGCTGCCAACTGTGCGTTCGGTGAAGGCGATCTGCAGAGTTTCTTCATTTCTGCGCGGGGAAACATCTATCGCGTGAAGCTCGGTGCGAAGGGAGCGTTGCAATATTAGCCGCCAATATCCGCAACGCCCGATTCTCGGCGTCGGGGCTCTTATTATCGAAGGCGACCGAATTCTGCTGGTCGAACGCGGGCGGGAGCCGCTGAAGGGCTGGTGGTCGCTGCCTGGCGGCGTGGTGGAAACCGGCGAACTGCTGGAAGATGCGCTTCGTCGCGAGGTGCGCGAAGAGACGGGCCTGGAAGTTGGCAACCTGTTTCTCATCGAGATCTTTGAGCGCATCATGCTCGATAAAGTGGGCAATACTGAATACCACTATGTGCTGATGGATTATTTTTGCAAGGCCGCGGGCGGCGAGTTGTGCGCTGCCGACGATGCGAGCCGCGTGGCCTGGTTTACAGAACGTGAACTGGTCGGGTTAAAGATTACCCAGGGAACACCGATAGTGATTGCGAAAGCGTTCCGGCACGTGCGGGAAAATGGTTGAAGTGGAGCCGAGCGAGGAAGAACAAATCGAAAATCAATTCGCACCGGCAACGTCTTACGCCGATTCGGCTGCAGCGCTGGAATGGGAGCAGGTTCGCGCGCTGGTTTCGCGTTACATCGGTGGCTCTATGGGAGCGGCGGAACTGGCGAAAGTTGCGCCTTCCGCTGACAGGGCGCGAATTGAACGCGACCTGGCCGAAGCCGGTGAAGCTATTCAGTATCTGCGCGCTGCTTCGGCGCCCCAGCCCGTGGGACAAGGCGCCGCGATACGAATCAACCTGAATGGGCTGCCGGACGTCACGATTTCAATTCAGAAGCTGCATATCGAAGGCGCAGCGCTGGAGCCGCGCGAAATCTTCGATCTCATCGGTTTCCTCGATCGTGCCGCGGACGCTGCTTCATTTCTGACCGCGGCAGGCGAGAGGTTTCCGCTGCTGGCGGAACGCGCGCAGGGTATAGGGGACTTTCGACCTCTGCTCAAAGAAGTGGAAGGGAAGATCCAGGCCGACGGCACCGTTCTGGACAGTGCCAGCCCGCATCTGAATCGCCTGCGGCGAGAGATCGAAAAGCAGAAGAAGGGCATTCAGGATTCGCTGGAACGCTTCCTGCGCGCCAACCGGAACGACGGCATTCTGCAGGAAGAATACATCACGATCCGCAATGACCGGTTCGTGGTTCCGGTGATTTCCGGACAACGCCGCAAGCTGCCTGGGGTCATTCACGGTGCGAGTTCCACTGGCCAGACTCTGTTCCTTGAGCCGCTCGAAACCATCGATCTCAACAACGAACTGGTACGCCTTCAGGAAGAGGAGTCGCGGGAAGTGTTCCGCATTCTGCGTGAACTGACGTCGCGTCTGCGCATTTACAGTGAGCCGATCCGGGCTGCAGCCGGCATTATGGGAGCGCTCGATCTTGTCTTCGCCAAAGCGCGTTTTGCAGTGGAGTTCGATTGCGTGATTCCAGTGTTTGGCGATCGGCTGCATCTGGAAAACGCGCGGCATCCCCTGCTCATCGACGTGCTGCGCAGAAGCAGGAAGCGCGTCGTGCCTTTCACGCTGACGCTGGATCGCGATTGCCGTACGTTGCTGATCAGCGGTCCGAATACAGGCGGGAAAACGGTGACGCTGAAGACAGTCGGGGTCATTGCCCTGATGGCGCAGGCCGGGCTGCCAGTGCCATGCTCGGCCGCTGAACTCCCGATGTTCGAGCAGGTGCTTGCGGACATCGGCGATAACCAGTCGATCGAACAGAACCTCAGCACGTTTTCCGCACACGTCTCGCGTCTTCGCGATATGGCGATGGATGCCACGCCGGATTCGTTGGTGCTGCTCGACGAGATTGGGTCCGCGACCGATCCGGAAGAGGGCGGGGCATTGGGCGTAGCGCTGGTCGATCATTTCCGCGCAGCCGGCGCCTTCACTCTCGCGTCCACGCATCTGACGGCGCTTAAGATCTACGGCGCGAATACGAAGACCGTTCTCAACGCTTCGATGGGCTTCGACGAACAGACTTTGGAACCGACTTACCAACTCCAGGTGGGGCTTCCGGGGAAGTCCGCCGGCCTGGACATCGCGGCTCGGCTCGGGATGCCGGAGGACATCATGAAGCGGGCGCGTGCTTCTTTGAGCACGCAGGAAATCGAACTCACTACGCTGATCGCCAACCTTCATAAGAGGCTGGAGGAGGCGCGCCGTCAGGAGATACTTCTCGATCAGGAGCGTGCCGCACTGGTGGCTCGCGAAAAGCAAATCACGCACGACTCCGAGCGGCGGGAAACCGCGAAGCTCAAGGAGTTGGAGATCCGCTTCGATGAAATGCAGGGCCGCTGGCAGGAACGCAGTGACGAGATCATGGCGCGCATCGCCGAGACATCGGAGAAGCGCAAAGCCGTCGATGAAGCGCATCGCCAGACGGCGCGGGCGAAACGTGAGATGCGTGAGGACTGGGAGAAGATCGGCCCGCAGGCCGGGCCCGCCGTCAATCGCACGCTGAATATCGAAGAAGGAACCCGCGTGCGGCTGAAGGGGATTCGCGAACCTGCGCGCGTGCGACGGTTGATGGGGTCAGGACGCTTCGAAGTAGAGGCCGGGTTCATGAAGATGCAGGTGGGCGCGGACGATATCGAAGAAGTCCTGCCCGATATTGCCGGACCCACATCGTCGAAACTGCCGAAGAATGTGCGGTACCAGGCTGGCCCGGAACTCAGCCCCTCAGTGCAGGAACTTAACTTAATCGGCGAGCGTGAGGCGGAAGCCATCGAACGCGTCGAGCGTTTCCTGGACGCCGCGGTAATGGCGACGGCGGCTCGCGTTCGCATCGTTCACGGACACGGTATGGGTATCCTCAAGCGCGCCGTGCAGGACGTGCTGAAGAAGAGTCCGCATGTGGAGAAGTATTATCCGGCTTCGCAATTCGAAGGCGGCTCTGGAGCGACTATCGCTGAACTCAAAGAGTAGCGCCGAACTAAAGGAATAAGATAGTAAGCCAAATGGCGGCTTTCGGGCGCAGGCAATTGCCGGTGATACTTCGGGTGCTGGCTGGCGCGTGGATGGAAACCGTACTGCCTCCCATCGTCTGGTGGCTCGAAAAATCGGGACGTGCGGAGAAGGCGCTCGCAGCCATTAGCGATAAACGCGAGGCGGAACTCATCCTGAAAAATCCTTTCCGCGATTACGTGCCCGGACCGCAGGACGTCTTCGTCATGACATACGCCAAGAGCGGCACGAACTGGATGATGCAGATCGTGTATCAGCTGATTCATCACGGCGAAGGAGAATTCGAGCACATTCACTCTGTTGTGCCGTGGCCGGACGCGAAGCTGGTGAGCCCGATGATGAAGCATTACGCGATTCCACTGGAGCAGGCTACCGCGTGGCAAACGGCGCCGGAGAAGAAGCGCGTGATCAAAACGCATCTGAACTGGGAACTGCTGCCGTATTCACCGGAGGCCCGCTATATCTCGGTAATTCGCGATCCGAAGGATGTATTCGTCTCGGCCTATTTCTTCGTCAAAGACGGCGGCCTGGGGCGTGCCATGCCTTCCGTGAACACGATGTACCGCGTGTTTTCCGCGGGAAAGTTCTTTCTGGGAGGCTCGTGGCCTGCGAACGCTGCCGGTTATTGGGCGCAGCGCCACCGGCCGAATGTCAGGGTGCATTCGTTTGCCTCGATGAAGCGCGATCTCGAGGGGACGGTGCGGCGGGTGGCGGCATTCCTCGACATCAATGTGTCAGACGAAATCATTCGCAAGGTCTGCGCGAAATCTTCGTTCGAGTACATGAAGAAGATCGACCGTAAATTCGGTGCATTCCAGACAATTCCGTGGCGTGCACCAAGCGAGATGGTCCGCAAAGGGAAACAAGCCGGCGGGTCTGAATTGCTTTCGCCGTCGCAGCAGAAGGAACTGGACGCGCACATGATCGCCGAACTGCAGCGCCTTGGCTCGGATCTTCCGTATGCGGAAATCTGCGGTTCAGCGTCTGCGGCCGAAGCTGCGGCCGGGCATTCGGGGGGCTGATCGCGGCGTGCCGAAGCGCTGCCCGCTGCTGCTGCCGCCGAACTTCTGACCGTTGCTCCCCCCGCCGAATCGCTTGCCCGCGCTGCTTTCGGGTGCGCTGGAGCGCCCGGAGCCGGGTTCAGATGATCGCGCTTCAGGCCGTGCTGCGCCTGCGGACCGATTCGACGCATAGCCTGAACCCGCATAGCCTCCGGACTGTACGTAGCGGCTGCTGGCGTAACGCTCCGCGGTGAATGTCCCGTGACTGCCGTACTTCGGCGGAGCAGACGGCGTGGACTGGCCGTAGTAGACCCGGCCCGCACTGCGCGCCGCCTGAAAGCCGTTGTACTCGTTGACGTAGATCGGACGATAGCTGTGTCCCCACAGCAGTTCGCGCATGATCAGGTATTGCGGTAGGAAAGTCCAGACGCTCTCACCGCCGGAGTGCGTCCAATAGCCATACTGATTCGAGCCCACCGACGGCGGTGCAATGTACGCGAAACCCGGGGGCTGCGGCTGATTCTGCGCTTCGGAATCAAATTGCCCGGCGTCTTTATGGGCAATCGTCATCCCCAGATCGTTTTCGACCGCGTGATACGTGGGCGCGGGAACGTCCATCCACTCGGTGTCGCTTGAAATCTCGGTCTTCTTCGCTGCGACATCCGTGTAGTGCGTGCGAACGGTGTTCAGCTTCTCGCGGTAAACCGTTTCGCCGCCGTGGTGCTCCACGTCCAGATCGGCCAGTACTTTGTCCCAGGCGTTGTAGAGTTGCCCGCACCGCGCGCGAAGTTCATCCGCACCATGGGTCAGTTGATTGTCATCGCGCTCGAGTACATCGTTCGCTTCGATCAGAGTGGCGACTTCAGGCCCTTTAGCGGTACCGGCGGCTACATCCTGCCGGGCTGCGGCCGTGGCGCGCCATTGCGTCTCCGCGGCGTCGGGCAATTGACGCAGTGCGGCGAGACGCCCGTCGAGATCGGCTTTCTTGCCAGGCCAGTCCTGTCCGGCTTTTTGAACTGTTTCCGCGGTTGGTGTCAGATCCACCGCATGAATATCGTCGTATTCATGCTGCATGGTGGACAGATAGTGCGGGAGGTTTCGCTCGAAATCCAGCCAGCTGTTGGCGTCGGTGGCAACCGATTCCGATTCGCTGAGAGCTTTCTGCCGCAGGGTGCGCTCATCGCCCAACATAGCCTGCGCCCGGCGAACGTCTTCCGGACGTCCATTGCGTGCCAGCTTATCCAATTGCTGCAGATCGTCATTCGCCCTGGTCAACAAACCGCGTGCGGATTGAAGACGGGCGGGCCACGCCGTGGCTACAGAAGCCCCTTTGAACAAATCGGGTGAGTGCGCCAGGTCATCGCGAACAGTGTTCTGCGATTGCTGCAGCTGCTTTTCAGTGTGCTGCAGGCTTTCTTTTTCAGCCGCGATCTGTTCCCGCAACTCGCGCGGCAGGCCGCCGCAGTCGATGCACAGCGATGCTACGAGCAACATGCCACCCAAAAGCCCGGCAGTCGCGAAAGAGCGCTTGCGCGCGATCATATTAAGCCCCTCTGAATACTGTGATGTCCGTGGGTTCGACCTGGACTCTGATCGAGCCCGTGAACGATTCTCCAGATCGGAAGAGCGTCGTGTAGGGAAAGAGTGTAGATCTCGGTGGT
>ODAK010006466.1_pt1 | contig 11818 bp, 9 predicted proteins | sample 1539591 | NCBI WGS metagenome assembly ODAK01 (sample SAMEA3539303, study PRJEB22396) | soil metagenome | biome: tundra; feature: field; material: soil | place: USA | collected 2010-05 | depth 0.15 m | reverse complement strand
TCGGCCAGGCCCGGGCCGGAAAATTCCACGAACTTGTCGACCACGCCGAACTTGCGGAGCACCTGCGTCACGGTGAGCACGAGGTCAGTGGCGGTGCAGCCACTGGGCAACTTGCCCGTGAGCTTCATGCCGACGACCTGTGGCATCAGCATGAAGTATGGCTGGCCGAGCATCACGGCCTCGGCTTCGATCCCACCGACGCCCCAGCCCAGCACGCCCAGGCCATTGATCATGGTCGTGTGCGAATCGGTGCCGACGAGAGTGTCGGGGTACGCCGTCAGCGCGCCATACTGCTCGCGAACCTGCACGCATGGCGACAGGTATTCGAGGTTGACCTGATGCACGATGCCGGTGCCCGGCGGAACGACGCGGAAGTTTTCGAACGCGTGCTGGGCGAACTTGAGCAGTTGGTAGCGCTCGGCGTTGCGGTCGAATTCCAGCGCCACATTGAGCTTGAACGCTTCCGCGCTGCCGTAGTGATCGACCTGCACCGAGTGATCGATGACCAGATCGCAGGGCACGACCGGGTTGATGCGCGCGGGATCGCCGCCCATCTCGGCCATTGCGTCTCGCATCGCCGCGAGATCGACCACGCATGGCACGCCGGTGAAATCCTGCAGCACCACGCGGGCAGGCAGGAAGGGAATCTCGCCGCTGCCGGCCGCCGCCGGGGTCCATCCGGCCAAGGCCCGGACATGCGCTTCCGTGACGAACCCGTGGCCCAGGTGTCGCAACACGTTTTCGAGCAGGGCCCGGATCGAGAACGGCAGCCGGTCGAGGCGAGTCGCTCCGGATTGTTCGAGTGCTTCGAGGGAGTAGATGGTGACGTCGCGGCCGCCCACTTGGAGAATGCTCCGCGCCTGGATGGCGTCGGGGTGGCTCATCTGGATCCGCTCCCGGGGTAAGATTCCGTCATGCCTTCACAAGATAAGCGTGTGCCGAGGGCGATTCGGCGCCGGTCGAACAGCATCGAAATCGACTGGGACGGCGCCGGCGATCTGGTGCATCTTCCCGCCCGGATGCTGCGCCTGGCCTGTCCGTGTGCCGCATGCGTGGACGAGATGTCGGGCCGCCGGACGCTCGATCCGTCGACCGTACCGGAGGACATCCGGGCCGAGTCGTTGGAGCTGGTCGGGGCATATGGGCTGCGGATCCGATGGAGCGACGGGCACGGGACGGGGATCTATACCTTCGCCTCGCTCAGGGACGTGCGCCCGTGACCCCTTGGCCCCGGTCACGCCGCGCGCTACCGTTTCAGCAGTCTCCGCCGCCAAAGCAGCTTGTCCCCCATCCCAAGGTCGCTGATGATCGGCAGGCGCTATTGGATCTGGATCTGGTGGGGCATCCTGGCGCTCGGCGTTGTCGGCCTCGTTGGTGCGATTCACTGGAGCATCAAGACCCATTGGCGCAACCTGGAAGAAGTGCTGCGCGGCATCGGGACGGTCACTGTGTCCATCGGCATGCTGCTCCTGCTGCATGGCACCGGCGGTGGTGCGGGGGAGACGCTGCTCCTCGCCGCGCTGATCGCCTTCATTCTGGCCTTTGCCGTTGGCCGTGACCGGAAACCTGCGCCCCGCGACTCACCCGAAGACTCACCGCCACAACCTCCTCAGGACTCATGAGCAACGGGTTCCACCTGCGCCGCCTCGGGATGCGCGCATCGGTTTCTGGGCGGTTCATCGTCTCCGCTCTCGCGCTCTCGCTTCTGGCGTCCGGGGCGCCGTCCGGCCTCCCCGCCCAGACCGGCGGTGCCGGCACCGGTGGCCTGGCACGCCTGGCGCAGGAGCGCCGTCTCGCCGGCAACTGGCGCCGGGTCTTGATGATCGGCGCGCACCCCGATGACGAGAACACCGAGTTGCTCACCATTCTCGCTCGCGGGCACGGGATCGAGACCGCCTACCTGTCGCTGACGCGTGGTGACGGCGGGCAGAACTTGATCGGGCCCGAGTTGGGCGAGGCGCTCGGCGTGCTGCGCACCGAGGAGCTTGCGGCCGCGCGACGCATCGATGGCGGGCGCCAGTTCTTCACCCGGGCGTTCGACTTCGGGTTTTCGAAGACGGCGGAGGAAACTTTCCGCTTCTGGAATCGCGATTCGGTGCTGAAGGACATGGTGCGGGTGATCCGGCGGTTCCGCCCGCAGGTGATTATTTCCATCTGGTCGGGCACCCCGGCCGACGGTCACGGGCACCATCAGGCGTCGGGCATCCTCGCACCCGAGGCGTATCACGCCGCCGGCGATCCAGGGCGATTTCCCGAGCTGCTCACGCAGGAGCACCTCGCGGCCTGGCAGCCTTCGAAGCTCTATCGCGGCGGCTACGGACAGCCCGCGCCGGGCTCACTCCGGTTCGACGGCGGCGTGCTCGACCCGGCCACCGGACTTTCGCTGCATCAGATCGCGGTGCGCAGCAGGTCGCAGCATCGGTCGCAGAACCAGGGCAACCTCGAGGAGCTGGGATCCCAGTTCGGGGCGAGCGTGCGGCTGATCGACCGTGTTCCGGGCGTCACCGGCAGCGACGATTCGCTGTTCGCGGGGATCACGAATACCGAACCAAACCGCGACGATGCGCACGCCGTCGAAGCCGCGCTGATCGAGGCCGGTGTCGTGCTCGACGCGACGACCAACGACGACGAGGTGACGCCCGGCCAGGTGCTGCCGGTGACGCTGCGCGCATGGAACGCCGGGCGCGACACCGTTGCGGTCGGAATCGAGATGGTGGCGCACGACGGCTTCAGCTTCCGGACCGACGATTGCCCGTCGCAGCCGCGCGCGCTCCCTCCCGGTGCGATGGTCACCTGCCAGGCGACGGCGACGGTGTTACACGGCGCGCAGCCGACTGCGCCCTACTACTTGCAGCAGCCGCGGCGCGCCGGCATGTACCAGTGGAGCGGCCCGCCTGGGATATGGGGCGAGCCGTCCGCGCCGCCACTGGAGGCCTCGTTCCAGGTGAGCGTGCCTCACGCGGACGCGCTCCGCGAGCCGCAGGTCGTAACTCGCGAAGTTGAGGGCCGGTTCCGCGATGGGGTGCTGGGCGAAGTGCGGCGGCCAGTGATGATCGTCCAGCCGATTGCCGTCGATCTTCAGCCGAGTCGGCTGTTGTGGCCATCGGGAATGCGGCGCCGCCAGTTCCGGGTGGCCCTGGAACACCTTGCGCGCGACTCGACGGACGCCACGGTGTCTTTGACGGTGCCTCCCGGATGGGCCACGGGGCCGCCGCAGCGAGTGCAGTTCACCCACGAAGCAGAGCGCACGTTCGTCACATTTACGGTGACGGCACCGGTCAATGTCCTGCTCGATCGATACCGGATCACGGCCCGGGTCGTCGCCGGCAACGACACGTTGGACACCGGGCTCTACCGGATCCGGTACCCGCACGTTCGTGATCGCAACCTGGTCACCGCGGCACAGGCCAACGTGGTGGTGGCGGATGTGGAATTTGGGCCGGCCACTGCCATCGGGTATGTGCGAGGTGGCGGCGACATGGTCCCCGAGGCGATGGTGAACGCCGGCCTGCCGGTGACGATGCTCACCGGCGATGCGCTCGAGCGCGCACCGCTAGCCCAGTTCAAGGTGATCGTGATCGGGCCGCGAGCCTACGAGGTGGACGAATCACTCGTGCGGGCGCATCCGCGCCTGATGCGATGGCTCGAAGCCGGTGGGACACTGATCGTGCAATACCAGCAAACCCCGTACGTGCGCGGCGGATTCGCGCCCCGGCCGCTCAACATCGGTGCGCCGACGCAGAACCGCGTTACCGATGAGGAGGCGCCGGTCAAGCTGCTGGTGCCCAATCATCCAGTACTGCGCTGGCCAAATCCCATTGGCGCGCGCGACTTCGACGGTTGGGTGCAGGAGCGCGGACTCGACTTCCCGGCCACATGGGATCCCGCCTGGACGCCGATTCTCGAAACGCACGACTCCGGCGACGTGGCGCGCGAGGGCGGTCTGCTGATTGCCAAGGTCGGCAAGGGCACGGCGGTGTACACCGGGCTCGCGTTTCATCGACAGCTGCCCGCGATCGTGCCGGGCGCGTGGCGCTTGTTCGCGAACCTGCTGGCTATGGGGGAGGGAACGCGGACGGGGTCACCGCATTAGGGATGTCATCCTGAGCGGAGCGCGGCCATCGGCCGCGCGGAGTCGAAGGACCTCGGTTCCGCGGGCAACATGCGGCGTGGCGTACCGAACCGAGGTCCTTCGACGGCGCGACCGCTTCGCGCTCGCTCCGCTCAGGATGACATCGCTGTTCGGTGCGCTGTGCTGCCTCACCTCCTGTACCCCCGACCACCGCGAACATCTCACTCTGTATTCGCCACATGGACGAGAGCAGCTCGAACTGCTGGAGCGAACGTTCGAGGCGGCGAATCCCGACATCGACGTTCGCTGGCTCGACATGGGGAGCGAGGACATTGTCGACCGCCTGCGCTTCGAGAAACCGAATCCGGTCGCGGACGTGTGGTTCGGCGGCCCGACGACATTGTTCGATGCCGGGATCGCCGACGGGCTGATCGAACCCTACCGGCCCAGCTGGTGGCGCAGCGTTGACTCCGGCGGGGTCGGGCCGAACGACATGTACTGGCCGGTCTATCGCACGCCGGCCGTGATCGCGTTCAACGCGAACGTGATCAAGCCGGAGGAGGCGCCACAGGACTGGGACGACATCCTGCAGCCCCGATGGCACGACCAGGTACTGATCCGCGATCCGATCGCGAGCGGCACGATGCGCGCCATCTGGGGACTGATCCTGATGCGCAGCATGCAAGCGACCGGCGACACCGCACAAGGCATGGCCTGGTTGCGCCGGCTCGATGCGCAGACCCGGACCTACGCGCCCAACCCCGCCACCCTGAAATTCATCCCCGCCATTCTCGCACAAAAGCTGGCGCGCGGCGAGGGCACCGTGACGCTCTGGGACCTGCCGGACATGCTGATCTGGCGCAGCGAGGGAATGCCGTTCAGCTACACGTTTCCGCGGAGTGGGACGCCGGTGATCGATGATGCCATCGCGATCGTCAAGGGCACGAAGCACCGCCGCGCCGCCGAACGCTTCATCGACTTCGTCGGCAGCGTGGACGCACAGATCCTCACCGCGCAAAAGAGCTGGCGCCTGCCCGCCCGCACGGACCTGCCGCTCGAACGCATCCCGGCGTGGGTCGCCGATGTGGATCGCCGCATGGTGACGGCGCCAATGGACTGGGGGATGGTGGCCCGGAATGGCAGCGCGTGGATGCGATACTGGGACCACCGGGTTCGCGGCACCGGACGAGCGGCGGTGACGCGATGAGCACGGTGCGGCTTGCGGGGCTTGCGAAGCGGTTCGACACCACCGCGGTAGTGTCCGATGTCTCGCTCGAGATCGCCGAGGGCGAACTGGTCGCGCTGCTCGGGCCGAGCGGGAGCGGCAAGACGACGCTGCTGAGGCTCATCGCCGGCTTCGAGCCCGTCGACAGCGGCCGCGTCCTGCTCGACGGCGACGACGTCACCGATCGGCCGGCCCTCGAACGCCGCTGCGGCATGGTGTTTCAGCACTACGCACTGTTTCCGCACCTGTCCGTCGGCGAGAACGTGGGGTACGGGCTGGCGAACGAGCGCCTGCCGCGGCCGGCGCTCGATGCGCGGGTGGCCGAAGTACTGGCAATGGTCGATCTCAAGGGATTCGAATCGCGGGCGGTGACCGCGCTTTCGGGCGGGCAACAGCAGCGCGTAGCGCTCGCGCGCGCCCTCGCGCCGCGCCCACGCGTCCTGCTGCTGGATGAGCCGCTGTCGAATCTCGATCCTTCCCTGCGCGAACGCACTCGCGGCGAATTGCGCGACCTGGTGCGGCGAACCGGTATCACCACGGTGCTCGTCACGCATGAGCAGGAAGAAGCCTTCGACCTCGCCGACCGGATCGCGCTGCTGCATCGGGGGCGGCTCGAACAGGTCGGCGCACCGGAGCTGCTCTACGACGAGCCGGCGACGCCCTTCGTCGCGGGATTTGTCGGCCGCACGTCGAGCCTGCGCGGCAGAGTGGTCGCCCGCGACGGCGACCTGACGCGGGTGCAGGCCGGTGGCGGAATGTGGCCCGCACGGGCTGCGCCGGACGTCACGGGCGATGTGCTCTTGCTGGTTCGGCCGGAGGCCACGCGGTTCGCGACCGACGGCTCGATCGCCGGTACGGTGCTTCGACGCCGTTTCGCCGGCGCCACGGCATTTTTTTCCGTGCGTCTTGCCGGCGGCGCCGAGATCGAGGTTGCGGCGGCGCCCGCGGCGGCGCGCGAGGGCGATGCTGTGCGTCTGGAGCCGACGGGAGTGGGCGCACACGCCTGGGCGGCCGATGGCATTGCCGGTGGGGCGTCATGAAAAGCGACGCTGTGCTGCGGCGGATCGTTGCGCCGCTGTTGCTGCTGGTCCTCGCATGGCTGGTGGTGGAGCCGGTGGCCCTCGTGGCGCTGGACGCCGTGCGTTCCGGCGGAGAATGGACCCTCGCGGCGGTGCGAGCCTTTGTCGCCGAACCGAACGAGTGGCGCGCGGCGCTGAACTCGCTCTGGCTGGCCCTCGCCAGCGTCGTGCTGGCCGGCGTGCTGGGCGTATCGCTGGGGTTGCTGACGCGCCTGACGGATTTTCCGGGTCGCCGCATTGTCTCGGCGTTGCTCGCCCTCCCCGCGGTGCTCCCGCCGCTGGTTGGGGTGGTTGCATTCCTCTTCCTGTATGGCGAGAGCGGTATATTCGCCCGCGCCGTGATGGCCAGCACCGGAGCCGACACGCCGCCGTGGCGTTTCGAGGGCGCCGGTGCCGTCGTGCTGATTCATGCGACGACGATGTATGTCTACAGCTATCTGCTGGTTCGCGGCGCCCTGGCAACGTTCGATCCCGCCCTGCTCGAGGCGGCGACGGCGCTGGGCGCGGGACGATGGCGGGCGTTGCGTACCGTGGTACTGCCGTTGCTCCGGCCGGCGATCGGCAACGGGGCGCTGCTTACCGCGCTGTCGTCACTGGCGTCATTTTCGGCGCCGTATGTATTCGGCGGCGGGTTCCGGGTGCTGCCCACGGAGATCGTGAGTACTCGGCTGAACGGGGATATTTCGATCGCGATGGTCGAGACGCTGGCGCTGGTGGCACTGTCGCTGGTGGCGCTGCTGCTCGCATCGCGGCTCGGCGGCGCGGCGACGCGGGGGGCGGGGAAGGGGCTGGCGCCGGCGCCGAGGCGAACGAGATCGCGGCGATCGCGGGTGGCAATCGGCGCGGCAATGTGGGGCGTCACCCTGTGGCTCCTGCTGCCGCACGTCACCCTGCTCGTCGTGTCGCTCGTGCGGCAGGGAGCATGGACCATCACCGCTCTCCCGACGGCCTGGACCGCCGGGAATTACCTGACCCTGATCACGGACCCGGTGCGCTGGCGTCCGTTTGGCACTTCGTTGTGGATGGCATCGACTGCGGCGGCGGCAGCGGGGTTGCTGGCCTTGGCGGTGGGCGTGACCGCCCGTGATCCCGGCCGGCCGCTGTCACGCTGGCTCGAAGGCGGTCTGGCGTTGCCGTGGGCGGTGCCGGGGACCGTCTATGCGATCGCCCTGGCCACCATGTTTTCAGTGCTGCAACCGGCAGCGGGGCGTTTCGTGTTGATCGGCACGTTGTGGCTGCTGCCGCTCGCGTACCTGATCCGCTCGCTGCCAGTGATCGGCCGTCCGGTCGTGGCAGCGATCCGGGGGCTCGACCCGGCACTGGACGAGGCCGCCGCGTCGCTTGGTGCGGGACCGTGGCGTGCCTTCGGCACGGTGACGCTGCCGCTGCTGGCGCCCGTGCTGGCGGGTGCCGTTGCACTGGCGTTCGTGATGGGGCTGGGAGATTTCATGACGTCGATCATCCTGTACACGTATGACACGCGTCCCGTGTCACTGGAGATTCTGGGTGCCATCCGGCAGGGAGAGCTTGGCGTGGCTGCGGCGTACGGCGTTGTGCTGACGGTGTTGAGCACGGGCGCGTTCCTGGCAGCAGAACGGAGTCGTCGGTTCGCATGACAGCCATCGCGGGCGGGCGCCGCACCAAGCAACAGCAGTTCAATCAGCTTGGCGTGCTGATCGGGCTCAACTTCATCGACATGCTGGGGTCACTGATGGTGATCCCGCTGTTGCCGTTCTACGCGCTGCGACTCAATGCGACGCCAGTAATGGTCGGCTGGCTGATCGCGTCGTTCTCGATCGCGCAACTGGTGGCTGCTCCGGTCTGGGGCCGCGTGTCAGACCGCTATGGGCGGCGACCGGCGCTATTGATCGGCTTGCTCGCGTCGGCGGTGGCGTTCCTGGTCTTCGGGATGGCCACGTCGCTGTGGGTGCTGTTCCTATCTCGCGTGGTGCAGGGACTGGGCGGCGGCACAACCGGCGTGGCACAGGCGTATGTCTCGGACACGGTCGAGCGTGAGCATCGCGCCCGGGCGCTGGGGTGGCTGTCGGCGGCGACGAACGCCGGCGTGAGCATCGGTCCGGCGATCGGCTCGCTGGCGGCACGCCTCGGTCGCGAAGCACCGGGGTATTTCGCCTCCGCGCTCTGCGGGCTCAATGTCATCGCCGCCTGGTTCTGGCTGCCGGAGTCGCGCCCCCCCGCGCTGCGCAGCAACGCACCCGTCACGCGCAAGCCGGTGTGGGATGCGGCGCTGACCGTGCTGGCCAACCCGGGCGGCATTGCCGAACGGTTGATCTGGATCTACGGAGTGGGAATGCTGGCGTTCTCGCTTTTGACAAGTGTTCTGGCGCTCTGGCTGCACGCGCGGTTCGCGGTCAATGAGAAGACGATCGGCTACTTCTTCGTGTACTATGGCGTACTATCGTTCGTGATGCGCTCGGTGTTCCTCGGTCCGGTGGTCGATCGGATCGGCGAAATCGGGGCGCTGCGCGTCGGGACGATCCTGCTTGCGGTCGGCATGCTCCTGTACCCGCTGGTACCGAACGTTTGGATGATGATCGTGGTGATTCCATTCGTGCCGATCGGAACCGCGCTGATGTTTCCGGCGGTGACGTCCCTGCTGTCGCACTCCGTGGACGCGGCCGAGCTAGGGACCATGATGGGCGTGGCTCAGACGTTCTCGGGCATTGCGCGGGTGGTGGCGCCGATTGGCGGCACCATCGCGTTCCAGTGGCTCGGAATCAGTGCCCCATTCGTTCTGGGAGGTTGCATCGTGATCTTGGTGAGCTGGGTGACATTCCGTTACGTCCGGGTGGTGGCCGCGACGGCCGAGACGATTCTCTGACGCCCGAAGCATTATCATCTTTGGATGGCCACGATTCCGCTGCCTGAAACCAGCGCCGGCTTTGCCGACGCAACCTGGGAAACGCTCGCGCCATTCTATCGCGACCTGGAACTCGCCCCGCTCGACGCGACGACGCTCGAGGCATGGTTGGCGCGCTGGTCGCGATTGGACGAGCTGGTGACCGAAGCGGCATCGCTTGCGATGATCGCCTACACCAGCGACACGGCGGACGAGGGCAAGAAAGCGGCGCACCTTCGCTTTTCGACCGAGGTCCTGCCCCGCCTTGAGGAGGCCGAGGTCGCGTTGGCGAAGCGATTCGTCGCGGTCGGCACGGATCGCCCCGATCTGCAGACGGCGGTCCGGCGCCTCCGCACGGCAATCGAGATCTTTCGCGAAGCCAACGTGCCGCTGGTGTCCGAGGCCGAAGGCCTCGCCGCGGAGTATCAGCAGGTTACCGGCACGATGTCCGCCGAGTGGGACGGTGAGCGCGTCCCACTGCCCCGGTTGGCGCCGTTCCTGAAGCGCGGCGACCGCGCGGTGCGCGAAGCGGCGTGGCGTGCGGCGACCCAGCCCTACCTCGCGGCCCGCGACGAGCTGGCCCGGCTGTTCGACCGGTTGGTGGGATTGCGGCAGGCCATGGCGCGGAACGCGGGGTTCGCCGACTTTCGCGACTATGCCTTTGCCGCGAAATGCCGGTTCGACTACACCCCGGCGGATTGCGAGCGCCTGCACGACGCGATCGAGGAGCACGTGGTGCCGGCCAGCCTTCGGGCGCTGGAGCAGCGGCGCCTGCGCCTGGGACTCGATCGCCTTCGGCCATGGGACCTGGCGATCGATCCGTGGCGGGCGACGTCACCGGTACCGTACCAGGATGTCAGCGAGCTGCAGGACATCGCCGCGCAGATCTTCACGGCAGTCGACCCGGCGCTCGGTGGACAGTTCCGCACGATGATAGCCGAGGGACTGCTCGACCTGGAGTCGAGGCCGGGCAAGGCGCCTGGCGGCTATTGCGACACGCTGCACGCCCGGGGCCGGCCGTTCGTGTTCATGAACGCGGCCGGTGTTGCCGAGGATGTCACCACGCTGCTGCACGAAGCGGGGCACTCCTTTCATGCGTTCGCCTCGCACGCGAGGCCGTTCATCTGGCAGCGACATCCCGGTGCAGAGTCAGCGGAGCTGGCCTCGATGTCCATGGAGCTGCTCGCGGCGCCGCACATGGCCCGGCCGACCGGCTATTACACCGAGGCTGATGCGATGTCGACGCGGTTGGAGCACCTGGAAGACACGCTGCTGTCGCTGGCGCACATCGCGTCGGTCGACGCCTTCCAGAACTGGATCTACACCGGCCCCCAGGGCGGGGATGCGGCTGCGCGTGACCAGGCATGGCTCGCGTTGCGAGACCGCTTCGAACCAGGCATCGACTGGACCGGATTGACGGCAGAGCGAATCGCCCGGTGGTATCGCCAGCTGCACATCTTTCTTTACCCCTTCTACTACATCGAGTACGGCATTGCGCAAGTCGGCGCGCTGCAGGTATGGCGCAACGCCCGGCGGGACCCGCAGCTCGCCGTGGCGGCGTACCGACGCTTCCTGGCGCTGGGCGCCACGCGGCCACTCCCGGAGCTGTACCGGGAGGCGGGCGTCGAACTGTCGTTCGACGCGCGCCTGATCGGCGAACTGGTCGTGATGGTCGAGGCCGAAATGGCGTCATTGCGGAGCGCGCTGGCTAACGCCGCGTAGCAGCGCCCCTGCGCCGCCCGTTGCGCCGGTTGCGCTGGGGCGGCAGATTGCTGCCCGTCGCGCCCGCCCTTGCGGACGCCGATATTCCCGGAATCGGAGCGTGGATGGCGAAGGAAGAAGGCATCGAAATGGAGGGCGTCGTCCAGGAGGTGCTCCCGGACCGTAACTATCGCGTCCTGCTGGACAACGGCCACACCATACTCGCGTATGCCGCCGGAAAAATGTCGAAGTTCAAGATTCGCGTCCTCGAGGGGGATCGGGTGAGCGTCGTGCTCTCGCCGTACGATCTCACGCGGGGACGAGTGGTGTACCGGCACAAGTAGGTCGCCGGTCGCGGGCCCGCCGTCCTCGGGTCGCGTTCACGAACGTTCCCTCCGGATCGAATCTCAGCCGCTCCAGCCCGCTGCTTCACGTGCCGAGTATCCGCGCCGCCAGCCGGGCCAGGTCGCTTCCCTTGCGCCGCAGGCTCTGTTGTGCGGCGTCTTCAATGGCGGCGCGGAAGTCCCCCGCGGACGACCAGCGAGCGTCGACGTTGTTGCGGAGCCCGCGCGCGATCACCGCCGATAGCACTTCGGTGACGTCGGGGCGTTCGCTGACCAGGTCGGGCAACACGTCGCCAGTCTGTTTGGCGAGGATCTGTTCCACCGTGCCGCCGGCGAACGGCGGGCGGCCGAGCAGCGCGAAAAACGCCACGGCGGCGAGCGAGTACAGGTCGGTCCGTTGGTCCACGCGCTCGCCCAGCAGCTGCTCCGGCGACGCGAACTGCGGCGTGCCGCTCCGCGAAGTGGCTCCGCCGAACCGACCGGTGCCGCGCAGCGCGAGCGCCAGGCCGAAGTCGGTGATCCGGAGCGAGCCGTCGG
>ODAK010006465.1_pt1 | contig 11820 bp, 8 predicted proteins | sample 1539591 | NCBI WGS metagenome assembly ODAK01 (sample SAMEA3539303, study PRJEB22396) | soil metagenome | biome: tundra; feature: field; material: soil | place: USA | collected 2010-05 | depth 0.15 m | reverse complement strand
CGATTGTGGAGCCAGTCTTCGGGCAGATTAAAGCCGCGCGGGGCATCCGGAATTTTCTGTTACGCGGATTGGCGAAAGCCAGCGCGGAATGGAAGCTGATCTGTGCCACGCACAATCTGCTCAAGCTGTTGCGTTCCGGCTATCGTCCGCAGAAGGCCTAACAGTTCACAAAAAAGTCCTCTTCTACAGGCACCCGGAGCGCACCGTCATTCGGTAAGTCGCTCGCGTCGCCTCACCAGCCGAAAAGCTCGCGCCCACCTTGCCCCGAGCAGAATTTCCGAATCTCAACAGATCCGCGTCAGCTTTTCATCCCGACAGGCTCCTAGGGGCGCGGGACTCAAGGCTGGCGTCGCGGGAATAGCGGATTCGTGAAAGCGCCAGGCACCGGCAGCCGCGAGAGCCACCAGCGCCACGCCGCCGGCCACCCGGAACATCGATCGGTTTCGTGGAGCGCTTTGATTCTTGCCCGCGCCGGCGCCGGTCGCAAGCTGTGACGGCGGGGGCGTTTGCCTTTCCGAATTCGTGATGACAGGTTCCCGTTTTTCCGCGCCTGGCGGCACAAGATGATACACGGTATACTCCCGGACTTGTTTATCTGTCTCGACTCCTTTCAGCTGGAACAGTCGCTTGTAGTCATCGGAAAGACGGCTCAGCACCTCGAAAAAAGATTGCGAAACAAGGATCTGGTTTGCCGACGCAAAGCTCATGATCCGTTGCCCGGCGTTGATTCCGTCCCTGATCGCGTTCAGAGCGCCGTTGATGTCCTTGATCAGCTTGACCGAGCCGAGATTGATCCCCAGCCGGACGCGCAATCCGGGTTGCTGTTCCTGCTCGTCGAGAACGAAAGCGCGGCAGAGTTGCAGAGCGGCAAACATCGCCGCCTCCGGAGCGCCGAGAAAACAAATGGCCGCCCCATCCCCGGTATCGAGAATGACGCGCTCAGTCCCGGGTACATCCTGGATCGCCTTCGCAAGATAACGGTTGAACCTTTGCTTCCATTTCATCTGGAGTTCGACCGACTGCGATGAGTACTGGGCGATATCCATGAAAAGCACACTGCACAGCCAGGTGCGGTCCATTTTGTCAAGGTTGGCCATCTCACTCGCCAGCATAGTCCTGTTTTTGAATCTCAAGACGGCGTTTGGGACTAGCTGGAGTTTGTCTTTTTACTCCAAGGCGGGCGGGGCAGTCCGGACAACCGTTGGCCCAGCGCCCATCTCCAGTTATTCGCCTTCACGGCCGATTGCGCAGCGGAACCATGTCCGTACGATGGCGATGGCTGTTCATCTCTGGAATTCAAACGTCTCCAGTACGGATTCGATCTCCGTACTGTGTTCTTCGAGGGATGACACTTCATCTTCGCTGAGACCTCTGGCCGGGGGATTTATCACACCGCGTCGAATCTCCGCAAATTCTTTCCGCCGATTGACGCCGTGACCGGCACCTTTGGGCTGCGCCGGTGGGCTGGCTGGACTCGCGGGACCGTCGGCGACCGGCGGATTCGTGATGCCCAGGCCGGCGTAGCTGCGCATTGAGCAGCTGTCACTGCCGCCTCGGAGTCAAAATACGTTTTCGCCTCATCCGGAATCCTATCCGAAGGTCATCGCCGAACTGAAACAGCACGGAGAATTGGGCCGCCCGTGCCGTCAGGCGTTGTAAAGAATTATCTGAGACAGGAGACTAGCCTGGCCAATACTTGCGGGAAGGGCTCTCTCTTTAAGGTCAAGACCGCAGGGCTCAGTTGCGTAAGGGCAGGTTTAAACTTGACCTTCTAACCCTCTCCGCCGACCCGTGCTCGTTTGGTTAATTGCCGCCACGTTGGCTGCGAGGCGATCGGCAACGTGTTGCCGAGGCCGCGGAAGAAGCCGCGGGAGCGTCCGAGGTGGAAGTTGAAGTCGGCGGTCGAGTTTGTCGACGCGATTCTGCAAGCCGACCGGACGGCGCGATTGCTGTCTATCCTTGAACCGCATCAGTGCCACGCGCGATTTCGCGAGCAACTCAGAAAGCATACTTTAAAGCGAACTGCAGGATTCGAGGGTCGCTGGCCGTGTTGACCTGTCCGAAAGTGGCCGAGTTCAGCACCAGATTCGGCGGGCCCATGCGGAGGCTGTTGGTCAGGTTGTAGGCCTCGGCGCGCGCCTCGATGCTGTGGCGTTCGCGGATGCGAAAGACCCGGGACAGCGAAATGTCGAGATCGAAGTAATAGGGCCCCGCAAGGTTATTGATCTGCTGGTTGCCGATGGTGCCGAGAGCGGGCTGTGCGAAGGCGAGCGGGTTCAGGTAGTCGGTCACTGTCCCGTTGCCGTAAGGGTTCTGTAGCACCTGGTCGGGGCGCTGCGCATTGATGCCGCTGGTGGCGGTGCCCGTGAGCGCGCGGTCGATGCCGCTCAGAACGGCCAGATACGCGCCGGTCTGATAACTGTAAATGGCGGAAAGCTGCCAGCCGCTGGCTACCATGTTCAAGGCATGGTTGGCGAAGCGCGGCATCTGCGCAACGGCGGTGATGTTGAAGACCTGGCGGCGGTCTCCTGGGCAGTTGCCACGGTTCAAATGGCGCAGGCCGGGCGCCGGAATCGAATCGCCCACATTGGGTCCGAACGAGGTGGAATAATCTCCTATGCAGTGCGACCAGGTATAGTTTGCGTTAACAGTGACGCCCCGGTTTACGCGGCGCTGGATCGAAAGAATCATGCCGTTGTAGCCCTGGGTGCCGCCGTCATCGTAGGAGTCGAGAGTGCCTATATATTGGCCGTCGAGTGGGCGCTGCAGAGAGAGTATACGGCGCTGGTTGGTATTTGCCGTGGTGGAGCAGGTGGCATAATTCGTTGGCACCACCGCGCCGGCCGCGTTCACCGTATTGATGGTACAGGGGCCGAGGCCGAGGAACTGCGCGTTGTTCACCGGCGTGGTGAGCCAGATGTGTACATCGTGCGTGCCGAGGTAGGTGGCGGTAGCCAGCCAGTTACTACCGATCTGCCGTTGCAGCGCAAGATTCCAGGTCTCCACATAGGTGGGGTGCATGTTGTATGGGATGGAAGCGAAATTGCCGAAAGGCGTAAACACTGCATTCTTGTTGACCGTCTCCGGGAAAGGGTTGCCACCGTTGACGCCCTGCCAGGGATTATCGAGGCCGCCCGCCGGGCTGGTGAGAGTGGTCGACGAACTAAAGGGCGACAGCACAGAGTTGATGCGCATCTGCAGTGGGAAGAAGTTGTAATTCATGCCGAACGATGCGCGTACCGAAGTCTTGCCGTCTCCCATGGGGTCCCACGCGAGGCCGATGCGGGGTTCGAAATCCGCCCAGCGGTTATTGATACCCTGCTTGCCGGGGAAGCCCGGGTCGCCGGGATAATATAACCCGGCCGGGGCGTTGCTGAATACGGTGCTCTTTATGCCCTGCTGGAAGCGGCCATAGTCAAAGTTGTAGACCGAGCTGTTGGTGTAAGTGGGCGGCAGGAAAGGTTCCCATCTCAGGCCGAAGTTAGCGGTAAGCCGCGAAGTGAGCTTCCAGGTATCGTGCCCGTAAAGTCCGAAATTAAGGTCGGTGTCGTTCAGAATGATGGGGCCGGCCTGAGTCAGCGTGGCGAGATTGCCGGTAAAGAAGTCCCCCATGCCGAGGCCGGTAGTCTGGCCGTTGAAAGCGAAGGTGCCTGTCGATTGCTGGTTAGAGAGCGAGAAGCTGCGGGGATTGGCGACATTGCCGCCAAAGGAAAGCTGGTGCGCGCCGCGGACCATGCTGACGTCGTCGGAGAGCTGGTAGGTAGTAGTCTTGAAGGCCGAATCGGCCGAAGTACCGCCACCGATGTTAAAGCCTCCTGTCATAGTGATCACGAAAAACTGCGGGACGTAGGTGTAGGAGTTGATCCCCACGTCCGACGGATTGAAGAAGTGCGCGCCTACGCGCGTGACAGCGACGCGCAGCGCAGCCACACGGAATGAATTAACCGTCGTCGGCCCGACCAGCCAGGTCTCGCCCAGCGTAAACGTCTGCGCGAAATTATCGAAGCCCGCGATGTTGGTAACCAAGAGGTTCTTGTTCAGGCTATAGGGATTGGTGATCACGGAATGGGTGCCGATGTAGCGGGCGAACAGAGAGTGGCGGGCGTTGATCTGGTAATCCGCTCGATCCACCGTCTGCCAGTCGTTTTCCGGGGAGGGCGCGCCGTAGATATAGAGGCCGCAGGGATTGTTCGACGAAGGCACTTTGGCCGCAATTTGCAGCGCGGCTTTGTCAAACAGCGAGAGCGGAAGTTTGTTACCAACAAATGGCCCTTTTAGCGTGATTTGCCGCCCGGCATTGCATTGAGGTGAAGCGAAGGCGGTGAAATCGCCGGATAGGATCGCGGGCGTGGAGACGAAGGCCTGCGTGGCCGCCGCGTCCTGCCGGATAGTGGTGCCCTGGTAGCCGCCGAAGAAGAAGATCTTGTTCTTTTTGATCGGGCCGCCCACCGTGCCGCCAAACTGGTTGCGCTTCAGCGTGCTGTGCGTGGTGGAAAAGTAGTTGCGGGCGTTGAACAAATCGTTGCGCAGGAATTCGAACGCATCGCCGTGAAATTCATTAGTGCCGGATTTGGTCACCGCATTCACCGAGGTTCCCATGGAATGCTGCGCCGAAAGACCGCTGGTTTCGACCTTGAATTCCTGAAGCGCGTCGGGGAACGGGAAGGGCTGGGCCTGGCCGTTATAGGGATCGAGGTGCATGGCGCCATCCAGAAAATATCCGACGCCCTGATCGAGGCCGCCAGCCACGGAGATTGTCGGCAGGCCCGCGAAGCTTCGGTTGCTCGTGGTGCCGGTTTGCACGGCGCCGCCGGCGAGCATGATCAGGCTCATCACATTGCGCCCATTCAAGGGAAGCTCAAGAATGCGCTGATTTTCAATCACCTGGCCGACGCCGGTGCTTTGCGTTTCCACCATGGTGGCGTTGGCTTCCACCTGCACCTTTTCGGTCACCGCACCGACTTTCAGCGAGACGTCAATATTGGGGTTGCTGGCCACCTGCAGCACGATGCCGGTCTGCTCGAAAGTGGCAAATCCGTCCCTCGCTACATCGAGTCGATACGGCCCGATAGGCAGGTTGGTGAGGACGTAGCCGCCGTCAGACCCGGAGGACACGGTGCGCGTAGCGCCGGTCTCGGTTTGGGTAGCGGTGATCGCAGCGCCCGGTACTGCCGCGCCGGAAGCATCGTGAACGCTTCCATTAATCTGCGATGTAGCAACGGCCTGCGCCAACAGAGGCGCGCACGAAATTAGAAAGACGAGCAAGTAACGCATTCGATGTGTGCTCCTGATTGGGGACAGAACTACCCTGACCTCTGGCGCGCGAGGCCGCCGGTCCCTGGAAAATTGGATTTATTGGAACTGGTTAAGGTACGGCCGTAAAACCGCTTACTTCTTCCCGCCCGCGGGATCCCGCATGCGCCTGTTGAAAGCTTCTTCCTCCGACGGCACGCAGAAGTTCTCCGCAAGCTCGGTCTTCGGCTCCAGCCGGAAGGTCTTTTTATCGCTTACCCACGGTTTGGAGTAGATCTTCGAGTCGGTCAGCGTCAGCGTTAGCTCGAGATTATTCTGGTCCACCCGGCGATAACGCTCCTGCAGTCGCATCTCATCGCTGTGAGGATCACCGAAATGGTCCACCCATGTGCTGTCGATGAAGCCGACGGAGTCGACCACGAAGGTATCACCATCCCACTTGCCGACCGAGTAGCCCATGCGCGAGGGTTCCGGATCTTTGGGAAGCTCACGGCCATCGGTCCAGATGGTGCGGTAAACATGCATCCATTCGAAGAACTCCACCACACGGTCCTTCGACACCGTGAGCTCCTGAGTGTTGGTGCCGCCATAGAACAGCAGGCGCGGAATGCCGAGCGGATCGCATTTCCCCTGCGGATCGTTGCCCAGCGCGGGAGGAATCGCACGGGTACCGTAGGAGGGTTTATTGGCATCGAACTGTTGCTTGCCGAGCGGCGTAAAAGGCGGCATTTCCGGGCTGACGGTGAGCACGCTGCGCCCCGTCCAGCGCCACACCCCGCTGAGGTCATGAGTCGGCGCCGGGGCCGACTGCGCCGCGGCGAGCCCGGCAAAAATAACAGTCAACAACAAGAGACGATTCTGCATGCGCGGCCCTCCTGGTTAACAGGTCTTCTTAACTTAGTTCCCGGCGCCAGCGCCGCGTTCCAGCACAGTGCCGTCGGCCAGTACGACTTTCTGGATCACTCCCACCGGCGCACCCGCCCGCGAGGGATGAACACTGATGGTGATTTCATCGCCGGGTTTGAAAGTAGTCTTCTTCCAGCCGGAGCGGGCCAGCACTCCGGGACTATTGGTTTCCCCGCCCCAGTGCACCACGTTCCCCTTTTCGTCCGTAACATCGAAGTAGAGCTGGCAGTGCGGATTGATCCAGATGAATTCCGTAACCGTGCCCTTCATCGTGACGGTACGGTCCTGATCGTAGGACGCATTGGTCCCATGATGGGCGAAAGCAGCACCGGCGCTGAGCAGCAGGCCCGCGCCAAGCGCGAAAGAAGCGAGAAAGGCGTTCTTCATTAAAACTCCGACGACATGCTATCAGCGGCGCGATTTCGTGTCAATGAACCCATCGGCTTTTTCTGTTAAATGCGATCGCCTCGGATTATGGGGTTGCAGGTTTGGGCGGCGGCGCGGGTTTTCCGAACTTCGACGCGTCAATCGGGACATTCGGCTGCAAGTCGCTCAACTCGATGGTTGACCGCCCATCCGTCCATGTGAGCGTCAGTCTCCAGGGTGTCCTGACTCCGGAAACATCGCGGTAATCGGCGTAGTCCACTTGTGTGGGGACGATGCCCACGGGAGTATCGACATAACGCACCTGCCGCATCAGCAGACCCGATTCCTTGTCGAAAAACAGCTTAACGCGAGATTTCCCGGCGGTGGTCCCCTGCAGGACGAGGACCGGGCGATCGTCAATAGAAGCCTCCGGGAAGCCGGCACGCCATTGGCTCAGGGTCTGCTTGATCCGTGAGGGAAAAGATAACTCCGCGTCCAGCTTGAGACCGTCCGAATCCTCGCCGGCCGGCAGCGCCAGCACGGGCACGGGTTTATCGTTCGCCGCCAGCCAGCCGATGCGGCCGTCCCAGGTGGTGGTGCTGTCTCCGATAAACGTATGCACGATCATGCTGCGCTGGTCCGGAGCCCTGGCATAGATCTCCACGGGGACTTTTGAGTTCTCCGTGTCGTACCCCTGATAAGTCCCTTTTGCGATAAAACTGGTGAGCCGCGCCAGCCGCTCGGTTCCACCGACGGCATCAATATACTTTCCCAGAATCTGATCGACACCGGGCCCAGGGGTAGGCTCGTCAAGAATTTCGGTTTCGTTCGGGTCGTCGGGAGGAGGAACGCTATACTGTTCGGCCAGACTCGGTATCACTTTTGGGCGCTGTGCGCCGCGATGGCAGGAATAGCAGGTCACCATGCGCTGCCCGCCGAAGTTAGCCTTATTGATAGCATTCACCATCAGAATCATTCTGCGCGCCTTCCTTTTGAGCGGGATGTCTTCTGCGTACTTTGCCCAGCTGCCCAGGCTTTGTGACACATGGCAATCCGTGCAGTTTAAGCTCAGCGAGGCGGAGAAGAACCCCATCGTCTCCATGAATTCATTCACGGGAATCCCTTTGAGCGCCTGAACATTATGGAAGACGTCTTCTGCCATTAGTGGCTTCGGCGCTGGCGCGGCCTGTCCGCTTGCCGGTCCATCGCTCAACCCCATCCACAGCGTGATCAGGATCGCAGCGGCGCCCCCAAAAGGTTTCTGAAACATCGGCATTCCCCCTCGGGTTGAAAGGAGCTGGCGTTTTGTGCGGAACCGATTCCGGGCCTCTCATCCTTCCACCGGCCCACCATTATATATAAGGGAAGCCCGCCGTATCGATCATATTTCTTGTCTGGATCATCGTCAAACAAGCTTCGATGGAAAACCAACTCATGCGACAAAATCACAGGCGAAGCCGAGGAGCCGCCGCCTGGTTGCGGTGCTGGTCCGACGCGAAGATCTGATAGGTATAGCCGGAATTCGCCTCCACCGTTTCGCCCGTGAATCCCGGCGACAGTGCCGTCCCATACCGGTGACGCTAAAATGGCTGGCGATAATAATCGATGAACGAAGCCGCCGTAGGCGGCAGACGCTTCGCGTGGACATAAAACCGGCCCGTATGAGTTGGTCGCGAGTGCCGGTCTGGTGAGACAGCAATATCGTGGGTCACAGCCGCGCAAGTGATTCCGCCAAGTGCCGCCCTGCGAGAGCGTTCATTCCGCCCGTCCCCCGGTAGCGGACGTGGCTTTCCAGCGTGACCCATGGCATTGTCCAGCCAGCCACACCCTTGACGGGCGGCCTCTTCGAAACGGGCATCTCGCATCGTGAAGAACCGGGCGCCATGCTCCGGAAAGCTCACGCCGGGGTTGCCATGCGGCCACCAAAGCCGCGGCTCTTATATCGAGCAAGACAACGGCCAACCAACAAGGGTTTGCGTCGATGACGTCTTATTTACCGTTGTTTTTCTGCTGTACATCCGACGGTGTGCATTTGCCGGCTTCGCAGCGATTGTTCTCTTCGCAGACAAACTCGAACACCTTCCAGGTCGGGTGCAGTTTCATCTGGAAGTTTTGCGTCCACGGAGCGGTGAAGATCTTCGGGTCGTCGATCGTCATATCGTAGGCCACGATGTTGGGGGCGATGTAGTGGAGGCGCTCGATTACGTGCAACTGATCGCCGTGCCAGCGCGAGCCTTCGCCATCCTGATTGTGCGTGGCATCGAACATCCATTCCTTCAGATTGTTGGTGTCGATGACCAGCGTATCGCCGTCCCATTTAGCCACTGAATCACCCATCCACGTGGAGTCGGCATTGGGATCGTGCGGGGAGCCATCGGTGGGGATCACGCGAAAAAAGTGCATGTACTCGTAAAGGATGACCAGATGGCCGGGCGTCTGAATGAACTGCTGCGAGTAGGGCGAAAGGATCTGGCGCGTCAGTCCGTTAGGCAGGCAAACCGCGGTAGGATCATCCTGCAGGACATTACCCGTGATCTTGCGCGCCATGAAGGCTTCGCCGCCCGGCTTGAAGGGCGACATCTTCTTGCGGTCGAACCGGGTCACCGTGGGCGTGTCGGTGTCGCCGGGGCCTTCCTGCTTGTGGCTGAAGCCCGGCCCAGCCCAGACGCCGGTGAAATCGGGCTTGCCGTCACTGAGGCGCGGGATGCTCCTGCGTTCCTGCGCGGAAGCAGGCGCGAGGGCTGAAAATACGATGAGAGCGGCGGCGGCCGCGGCAGTCAGAACGGGACGGATTGTCATTGGGTTTTCCTTCAAACAAAAGAGCGTAAACGGACCGCCAGCGTGGATAGTCCGTTTACCGAACAGCTTATGCGGCAACGGTCAGTTCTTCGGGACAGTATCTTCCGCGCCGGCGGTGAATACTTTCCTGCCGTCTTTGGCAAATACGACAGAACCGCCCGAAGCGTTAAACGAGCCATCCTTGGCGCGGAAACCCGATACTGTGATCACATCGCCCGCCTTCAGCGATTCCTTCGTGATGCCTCGCCTTACGAGCATGCCGGGAGGGCCTCCCGAAAAACCCCACGTGGTGGTCTTGCCGCTGTCGTCTTTCACATCCACATACCACCAGATATGCGGATTTTTCCATTCGACCTTACTGACAGTCCCCGTTACTTTCACGGGTTTGCTCTCGTCGTATTCCGCAGCGAAAGAATGGTGCGCCAGCATGGGCGCCGATGCCAGCAGCAGTGCCGCGCCGGCAGCCAGGAATGTCTTCACAGCTTTCATCAAGTCAGTCTCCTTCTCTTGCGGCTGCATTTGGAACAAATAAAGGATGCGCGCCAGCCGAGCATCCTGATAATACATCTAAAAAACGTACTTCATCGCGAGCTGGATGATCCGCGGATCCAGCGCGGTCTGTAGTTGTCCGAAGGTGCCCGAACTCAGGGTGACATTTGGTGGATTGGCTCGCAGATGGTTCAGCGCGTTGAACGCTTCTCCCCGAAATTCGATGGAATGTTTTTCCCGGACCTGGAAACTGCGCGCGATCCCGAGATCCAGGTCGACAGCGTCCGGGGAGCGCAGCGAATTAGCGCCCAGATTGCCATAAGCTCCGGCGGCGGGCGAAGCGAAGGCGGCGGCGCTCAGCCACTGGCTGTTCCCGTTGGCGGGGGCATATGCATCGGTCAGCACGAGATTCGGGCGCTGCCCCGCGCCGTTGCTGAACTGCGATGTTCCGTTCAGGGCGTTGTCCACGCCGGTGATGATGTTGATGGGCGCGCCGGACTGCGCGCTGATGATGGCAGATACCTTCCATCCGCTGGCCAGCACGCGAAGCGCGGTATTGGAGAACTGCGGGATCTGGGCCACGGAGGAGAGGTTGAAGATCTGGCGCCGATCGATACTGGCGCAGTCGCCGCGGTCGGCCGCGCGGTTGTTGGCCTGGACGAAATTGACGCCGGTCAGTTCGTAATTCTGGATATCGCCGATACAGCGGGACCACGTGTAGTTGGCCTGCACTGTGACGCCGCGGTTCAAGCGTCGCTGCACGGAAAGCAGCAGGCCGTTGTAGTGCTGGGTCTGCCCGTCGTCGAGCGAATTGATCGGCGCGTAGAAACTGCCCTGGGCCGGGTTCAGGATGCTTAGCAGCCGACGCTGATTGGTATTAGCGGTTGAGGAACACGGGGTGTAGGTGACGCCATTGAGGACACACGAAGCGCCGGGAAGGTACTGCGAAGGATTGGCGTCGTAAGTACCCCAGCCGTGCACCAGTTCCGTGCCCAGGTAACCTGCCGAAACCAGCCAGTCCGAGCCGAACTGCCGCTGGATGGTTAGGTTCCACTGCTGCAGATACGGGGTACGAATATCGATCTTGGTGTTGTAATACTGGCCGAAGGTAGGGAACTGAATGTTCCGGTTCGAGCGGTCAGTGGGGAAGGGGTTCCCGCCTGGATAATTACCGTAAGGATTAGCGAAGTTCACGTTCGAGAGGTTAATCAGATAACCCCACGGCGGCTGATAATTGATGTTGTTATTCCAAAAGAGATTGGGCAGATCGTAGAAAATTCCATAGGCGGCGCGAATGGTCATTTTTCCATCGCCCATGGGATCCCATACCAACCCTGCGCGGGGCGCAAACTGCTTCCAGCGCGTATAGGAGGCCCCGTTCGGAACGGCTGAGCCGTCGGGCAACTTGTCGCCGGGGAACAACAGGCCCGCCGGCGCCTTGGGCCAGACTGTGCTGTGGACGCCGGCCTGGAACCACGCTAGCTGGAAATCACTCAGATAACCTTTGGCTGTCGGCTCCTGAAGGAATGGCTCCCAGCGGACGCCGTAACTGAGCGTGAGCCGCGGCAGAACCTTCCATGCATCCTGGGCATATAGGCCCACATACTTCTGGCGGGGCTGAAAGCCGGTGAAGTCATCCTGCCGGAACGTGGTTGCCGTGCCGGTAAACAAATCACCGTAGCCGAGGCCCGTGACAGAGCCCGTAAATGCGAAGGTACCGTTCGAGTAGGTGCCGGTCTGCGAATTCAGCACATCGCGAATAAAGTCACCGCCGAACCCGAACTGGTGATTGCCATGGATCCAGCCGATATCCTCCGATATCTGGTAACTGGTGGTGGGAAACAGCCCCGGCACCGCCGCCTGACCGCCCACTGCAGCGCCGCCGGTTACGGCAATAAACGAAGTCTGCGGCACTGGTTTCGGAACCACATACATGTTTGAGCCGAGATCGGCGGGAGAGAAATAATCCGCAGGAATGCGCGTTGTATAGGACCGGTTACCGGTAAG
>ODAK010006463.1_pt1 | contig 11821 bp, 11 predicted proteins | sample 1539591 | NCBI WGS metagenome assembly ODAK01 (sample SAMEA3539303, study PRJEB22396) | soil metagenome | biome: tundra; feature: field; material: soil | place: USA | collected 2010-05 | depth 0.15 m | reverse complement strand
GATGGCTTGCCAACTTCGTAGTGGAAGTTGATGTGTCATCCTGAGGCTGCCGGAGCCGCCACTCCGTGATCGTCCGTTCGCGCCGGGAGACGTGGCGGCGGAGGACACCGAAGGATCTCAAACTACGAAGCACGTGCCATGTGTTCGGCAACTTGAGATCCTTCGCCGTCCTTCGGCGCCGAGCGTGGTGAGCGCGAGAGCATTGAGTAGCGCGGGCGCCTCCGACAGGCTCAGGATGACACATCGAAGGCCTTGTCATGACGTGTCACTAGAAGAAGAGAGTGGGCGAGGAATCCCCAGCCCACTAAGCAAGACTCTTTCATCAGCAAGCGATTCCTCACTCTCCCACACCCCACCCCCTACTCCCCACTCCCTCTTGGCCGCATCAGCGGAAACAAGATCACATCCCGGATCGACGGCGAGTCCGTCAGGATCATCGCCAGGCGGTCGATGCCGATGCCTTCGCCGGCGGTCGGCGGCATGCCGTACTCGAGGGCGTTGACGTAATCCTCGTCCATCTGCATGGCCTCGTCGTCGCCGGCTTCGCGCTCGCCGAGCTGCTGGCGGAAGCGCCGGTCCTGTTCGTCGGCGTCGTTCAGCTCCGAGAATCCGTTCGCCACTTCCATCCCGCCGATGTAGAGCTCGAAGCGCTCGACGATCTCGGGATCGTCGCGGCGCTGCTTCGACAGCGGCGAGACTTCGGTCGGGAAATCCGTGATGAACGTCGGCTGGATGAGATGCTCCTCGGAGACCGCTTCGAACAGCTCCGCGATCAGCTTGCCCGTATTCATCTTCGCAACGTCCGCTGGATCGCGATGCGCTCGCTTCGCGACCAGCGCTTCGAGTGTCCCGCGGTTTTCGATGTCGGCCGGATCGATCGAGCCAAAGTGCGCGATCGCTTCCTTCATCGTGTAGCGCGCGAACGGTTTCGTGAAGCGGATCTCGTTGCCGCGAAACGCAACCGTCTCGCTGCTGCACGCCTCGCGCGCCAGATCGCTCAGCAGCTCCTCGGTGAGCGCGATCAAATCGTTGTAGTCGGCGTAGGCCTCATAGAACTCCAGCATCGTGAACTCGGGATTGTGCTGGGTTGAAATCCCTTCGTTGCGGAAGTTGCGGTTGATCTCGTAGACGCGCGACAGCCCGCCGACGATGAGCCGCTTGAGGTACAGCTCCGGCGCGATGCGCAAAAACAGATCGATATTCAGCGCGTTGTGGTGCGTCTGGAACGGCCGCGCCGCCGCACCGCTGGCGATCGGCTGCATCATCGGCGTCTCCACCTCGATGAAGCCATGCGTGTCGAAGTAGTTGCGGATGCTGCGAACGATCTTCGCCCGCGTCTCGAACGTGGCCTTGACGCCGTCGTTCACGATCAGATCGACGTAGCGCTTCCTGTAGCGCTGCTCGACGTCAGTCAGCCCATGCCACTTGCTCGGCAGCGGCCGCAGCGCCTTCACGAGAAAGCCGAGGTGCGCGGCCTTGACGGAAAGCTCATTGGTCTTCGTGCGGAAAAGCGTGCCCGACGCCTCCACCCAGTCGCCGGTATCGAGGTTCTGATAGAGCGCCCACTCCCGCTCCGGCAGCGTGTCCTTGCGGCAATACCCCTGAATGCGAGCCGTCTTCTCGGAAAGAACGAGAAACGCCGTCTTCCCGAACTCGCGAATGGCCATGATGCGCCCGGCGATCTTGACGTAAACAGGCGCCGCCTCCAGCTCCGCCGCCGTCTTCTCGCCATGCGTCGCGACCACCGCGGCGATGGTGGTATCGACGTCGGCCTTCGTCGGATACGCATCAAACCCCAACCCAACGATGCGCTCGAGCTTCTCCCGCCGAACCCGAATCAACTCCGATTCCGGCACTTCCGTCTGCTGCGTCTCTTCGTGATCAGCCATGCGGGGCACATGATATTCGAGGGGCGGTCGTGAGTTGCTCCGAGGCAATCTCTATTGGGTCACGCGGAGACGCGGAGATGCGGAGATGCGGAGTAGAACCTTCGCGTCCTCGCCGTCTTCGCGTGACAAGAGAGCCAAGGATCATCACGACGAGCGTCAAACAATGCCCCTGCTGATCTTTGCTAAACTCGAACCGCCGTGAACGTCAGCGTGGAAGAAGTGACGAGAGATCCTGAAGGCTTTCTCCAGCGCGTGATCGAAGGCGAAACACTTGTCGTTACCCAGCATGACCGACCCGTGGCCGAGATTCGTCCGATCGAAGCTGTACGCCGGCCAAGGCCCTTTGGTCTCGCTGCAGGCTCGTTCGTCGTGCCTGATGATTTTGATGATCCTCTCCCCGACGGTCTGCTTGACGCATTCGAAGGCAGGAGCGATTCATGACCAAGTCCGGGACCCTCGAATTGCAGGCTGAGCTCGAGGTCTTCGAGCGGCTCAGGTTAAGTCTGCTTGATCGGGCTGCGGGAAAGTACGCTCTCGTGAAGGGCAGTGAGCTCGTCGACACCTTTGGCAGAGAAGCCGAAGCGATTCGCGATGGCTACCGGCGGTTTGGAAACGAGGCATTCCTCGTGAAGCACATCGTCGTGGCCGACGTGCCGTTGAACTTCGCTTCGTTCAATCTGGGGATGTGACTGCCAACTTCACCAGTACCGTTGGCGATCTGCTCGCGTTGCTCCGAGGCGCACTCAATGGTTCACGCGAAGACGCGAAGTAGAAACTTCCTACTCCGCGTCCCCCGCGTCTCCGCGTGACAAGAAACCCAGCGGGACGTTACGGTTTCAAAATCAGCGTCAGATCCTTGCTGCCCATCGTTACTGATTCGATCTTCGCTGATGGTGCGCCGGGCTCTTTGGTCATGGCGTCGTGGTCGAAGTCGATGCGGGCTTCGACGGAGACGGTGTTGGGTGGGGCGCCGCCCATCATGGAGTCCTGGGGGCCGAGGGTGAACTTGGTGGGGAAGGAAGCGACGTCGAGGCGCTTGGCGAAGATCGGATGGCCTTTGCCTTTTTTGTCGCGGGCGATCACGAACACCGTCACTGTGCCCTGTACGCTGCTCGCGGCGGATGGGTCGAGCTCGATCGTTCCGGAGAGCAGAGTCGTTGCAGGCGCCTTCGGCGATACCAGCGGCGGCGCGCTCGGCGTGGCCGCCGCTTCCTGCGTCGCGCTCATCGCTGCTACGTGCTCGGCCAGCGGAAACGTTTCCGTGGTCGGGGCGGCGGTAGTGACTGGCGCTACCTGAGCATTGATCGTTGCTTTTGAATTGCCGTCGTAGCGGACGGCGGCGAAGGCGAGGGCGCCGATGACTGCTGCGGTTGCGACGCCGAGGAAGAAGCCGCTGCGTGCGGAGAAGCGGGACGGTTTCGGTTCGTTGCTCATGATGAAGTTCCTTTCGTGACTCTGGTAAGTGTTTCGCGGATCGCGAGTTTCTGCCGCAGCTCGCGGATGGTGTGAATCGAGTACGCGACCAGGACCGTCCCGGTCACGATGTATGCGGCCAGAACGAAGTTCCAGCCTCCGGTAACGATGCCGTTCATGCCATCACCTCCGTCGGAATTGCGGCTGGCAGTGGCGGGGGCAGCATCTCATCTTCGAGACGCAGCAGCGCCGTGCGGCCGCGGATCGTCATCAGGCCGATGACGAGAAAGAGCATCCCCGCGAAATTGAGCATCAGCGGGATGAGGAAGTCGCGCGAGATCGTCGACGCGCTCGATGGCTGCTGGTGGAGCGAGTTCCACCACTTCACCGAGAAGTAGACGATCGGCACATCGACATAGGCGATGATCGTCGCTACCGCGGACCATGTGGCGCGTTGTGCCGCATCGGCGAGGAAGTGACGCAGCGCCACGATTCCGACGAAGGCCATCAGCAGAACAGCCGTGGTCGTCAGCCGCGGATCCCAATCCCACCACACGCCCCAGGTCGGTTTGGCCCAGATCGAGCCCTGAATGCAGAGAAGGAAGCAGAGGAGGACGGAAACTTCGAGCGCCGCCTCGAGCCGGCTGTCCCAGCGCCAGCTTGCGCGGAAGAGAAACATCACCGCGCAGAGGAACGCCCAGGTCAGAACGAGCATCGCAGTCCACGCTGTGGGGACGTGGATGTACATGATTCGCTGCACCTGGCCCATGTGTTGCTCGGCAGGAGCAACTAGCAGGCCGTCCAGAATCCCAGCAAATAAACAGATAGCGGAAGCGAAAAAGAAGATGATGGGTGCACCGATCGTTGTTCGTTTCATGCTGCTGCACGATACGGACAGACAGCTGCTCCCTCAGCGGCATCAGTCACGAAACGCGGTGACACGTGTCACCTGACAGCGGTGCGGCGGCGCATACCCGATCGTTCCCACTGACCCTACCGTATGCGCGTGATGTCTCACATGAATGTAACGGTCGTTTGGAGGACCGAATGAACAACCTGATCAGGCGCGCTGCATTGACGCTTTCAACGGTAGCGTTGCTCGCGCTTCCGCTATTGGCAACCGAAACACGGACGAGGGCTGCTGCGCCCGCGCCCCCAACCGCGAAACCCCGTTTCTCCCCGAGCCAGGTCGAGGCCTATGCCACCGCGAGCGACGTTGCTTTCATTCGCCCCGGGCTGAAGATCATCGTGAACTCGGTCACGATCGGCTCCGACCGCAAGGTGGTCGTCGACTTCAACCTGACCGACTCTCTCGATCAGCCGATCGACCGCCTCGGCAAGACGACGCCCGGCCCCGTGTCGGTCAGCTTCGTGCTGTCCTGGTACGATCCCACCACACGTCAGTACACGTCGTACAACACGCGCGTCGCCACCGGGTCAGCCACCAGTCCGCACCCGGGGGCGACGGCTACTCAGGCCGCGGCCCTTGCCGGAACGACTGTCGATCTGGAGACCGGGCACGCGAAGTTCACGTCGACGACGGTGTTGCCGGCCGGTTTCGACCAGACCAAGACGCATACGCTCGGCATCTACTCCACACGGAATCTGACCGCTGTGGTGGGGATCGACCCGGCATTGCAGAAGAGCTATTTCGCAAACGCAGTGGTCGACTTCCGGCCCGACGGCGGGACGGTGACCGACAAGTGGGACAAGATGCGCGAGTCAACCACTTGTAATACCTGTCATGACCCCTTGGGAGCGCACGGCGGCTCACGCCAGCAGATCAAGCTCTGCGTGCTCTGCCATCAACCGCAGTCCACCGATGCCAACACGGGTAACACGGTCGACATGAAGGTGATGGCCCACAAGATCCACATGGGCAAGAGCCTGCCGAGCGTCATCGCCGGCACGCCGTATGGAGTCAGCAGCTCCGACTTCTCGACCGTGGTCTGGCCGCAGATGACCCAGGGCAAGACCATCACCAATTGCGCGCTCTGTCACGAGGGAACGGACGCAACGAACAAAGGTGCGCAGTCGGCCGTCTGGTACACCAATCCTAGCCGTGCAGCCTGCGGCTCATGCCACGACGATGTCGATTGGGTGACCGGCGCGAACCATCCCGCCGGCCCGCAGGCCGACGACAAGGCCTGCGCATCGTGCCATCAGCCCGACGGCCTGGAATTTGACGCCTCGATCAAAGGGGCGCACACGGTGTGGGAGAAATCGAAACAGCTCAAGGGGCTCAAAGCCACCGTCGTCAGCGTGACGAACATGAACCCTGGCAAGCATCCGACCGCCGTCTTCAAGCTCACGAACGGCGATGGCTCCGCCGTCGACGGAACGAAGTTGACGACCTTCTCGCCGATTCTCGCCGGGCCGACATCGAGCTACTCGAAGTACTACCGTGAGAATGCACTGACCACGGCAGTCTTCAATGCCGCCGCGGGCACCACCAGCTACACCTTCACGGCAATCGTGCCCACGGATGCATCCGGTACCTGGACCGTCAGCGGCGACATCTATCGCAACGCCACACTGGTGCGCGGCGACGGGAAAGCCAGCATGACGATGCGCGAAGCGGCCGTCAATCCAGTCCAGTACGTCGCCGTGACCGGACCGGTCACCCCGCGGCGTGTGGTCGTTGCGCTGGCCAATTGCACCACGTGCCATGACGGCGGCCTAAGCCTGCACGGCGGACAGCGCGTGACGACCCTGGAGTGCGTGATCTGCCACAACCCGGTCGAGGGCGATCAGTCGCTCCGTCCGGCGAATCTAGGACCGGCCGAGTCGGTCTCTATGCAGCGGATGATCCACCGCATTCACACCGGCGACAACCTCACACAGGACTACACGATCATCGGATTCGGCGGCTCCACGAACAACTTCAACGACGTTCGCTACCCCGGCGATACCCGCAACTGCGCGAAGTGCCATTCCGGCAGCACGTTCACGCTTCCGCTGGCGCAAACCAACATCGCTTCTGTCACAACATTGCGCGATTACTTCACACCGCAGGGCCCGGCCACCGCAGCCTGCCTCGGATGCCACGACAACAAAGACGCCGCCGCACACGCGTACCTGAATACCGCCGCATTCCCAGGTTCGACCATCAGCGCCGAGGCGTGCGCGACATGCCACGGCACCGGCAAGGATTGGGCAGTCGAGAAGGTACACGCGCGGTAAGCCAGCGCCTGGGCTCGGGGGAGACGGCATCGTCTCCCCCCGGCTCTGAGGAAAATAGCGATGAGATCTCACCTGATTGGCGCACTTGCGCTGGCGGTGCTTCTGGGCCTCCCGGCGCTCGCGCAAGAGAAGCCTCCGGAGAAACCGCCCGAGCCAGCCGCCCCTGTCACACAAACCACTCCACCTGCCACATCCACGGCTCCAGAGGCGCCCGCCGCGCCGGCGGAACCAGCCGCACTTCCCGCATGCAGCGACTGCCACGCCGATCAGGCCAAGGCCTTCGCCGCCAACGCACACGCACACGGCCAGATCAAGAACGGTGAAGTCCCCAACGCGCTCTGCGAGTCGTGCCACGGCGACGGCAAGGCGCACATCGAAGGCGGCGGCGACAAAGAGAAGATCTTCAAACCGGTCGGGCTCCTCGGGTCGAACAAGACCTGCATGAGCTGCCACGACATCAGCACCGACCGCATCTCGCGCCACGCCGGGATGCACGCCAACTCCGCGGCAGTCAACTGCCTCACCTGTCACTCGATTCACTCGTCCGAGGCGCATGCACCGCATCTGCTGACGAAAAAACAGCTCGCGCTCTGCGACTCCTGCCACATGACGCAAGTCTCCTCCTTCCGCAACAAGCCGTACGCGCATCGCATCGGCAGAGGCGGGATGGAATGCTCGTCATGCCACGAGCCCCACGGCCGTCCGGGCGCCGCAAGTTTGCGGACGACATCCGCCGGCGAGCTGCCCTGCCTCGGATGCCACGCCGACAAGCGCGGACCGTTCGTCTTCCAGCACGGCGCGATCGCCGTCGGTGATTGCATGACCTGTCACGAGCCGCACGGGTCGTCCAACCCGAGGCGGCTCAAGAGGGCCACCGTGTCGCAGCTCTGCCTCGAGTGTCATTCGCCGATCAGCGGCACGACGCTCGGCTCGCAGCCGCCTTCGTTCCACAACCTTACTCTCGCTCGCTATCAGAACTGCACCACCTGCCATGTTGCGATCCACGGTTCCAACCGCGATCCGCAACTGCTCAAGTAGGGGAAGCGATGAACATGAAACGATTCGTCGCGAACTGGCTCTCACTGCCGATCCTCGCGATTGCCTTCGCAGCCAACGCCCAGGTCGTTCCCTTCGATCTCGAGATCGGCTATCGCTGGCTCGATCTCAAGGGCGACACCGGCATGTACCGCACGCAGATCAATGAGCGTGACGGCCTTCTGATCCACAACTTCACACTGGCCACTTCCGACTTCGAGGGCCACAACTCGCTGACCGACCGTTTCCGCATCGACGTCAGCGACCTCGGCTCCGGCCCCGCGCAATCGGTGCGGATGGAAGCGTCGCGCACCGGCGCGTACAAGCTGCGCCTCGGTTACCGCTCGACCGACGCGTTCAGTGCGTTGCCCGCGTTCGCCAATCCTCTCTTCGATCAGGGCATCGTCCCGGGCCAGCACACCGAAGATCGCCGCCGGCGTATGTTCGACGTCGATCTCGAGCTCCTGCCTGACCGCGCCATCGCTCCGTTCATCGGATTCACGAGCAACGACAACCGCGGGCCGGGCCAGACGACCTATCACCTCGGCCAGGACGAGTTTCTCCTTTCGCAGGATCTGCACGAGCGCGATCGCGAGATCCGCGCCGGTGCCAGCTTCCACTTCGCATCGATCAACGGCCAGCTCACACAGGGCTGGCGCAGTTTCCGCGGAACGGAATCACTGTCGCTCGCGTCCGGCGCAGGCAATGGCAATGATCCCGGCACCGTCCTCGGGCAGCCGGTCACGGCCACAGCCATCACGCGCACCGACCAGACGCACGTCAGCACGCCGTTCACGAACTTCTTCATCACCGGACAGATGACGGAACGCGTCCGCCTGATCGGAGACTATGTCCGCTTCTCCGCCGACTCGAACGGCAGTGAGAGCGAAGCTGCTGCCGGATCGTTTGCCTCGTTTGCGATCAGCCGCTTCTACACAGGTCTGACGGAGAGCGCTACGTCGTCCGCGAAGAACAAGACCTCGCGCGGCGGCGCGCGGGCGGAAGTCAACCTGACGCCGCACATCGATTTCCTGGCCGGCTATCAGCGCGAAGAGCGCACGCTGGCCGGCTCGGCATTGATCAATGACGTCTTCCTCCAGAGCATTCTCTTCTCCGGTTTCGATCGCAAAGACATCGCCACGGTGCTCCAGGCGACGAACGGAATCGATCGTACCGATGAAGTCCTGAGCGCCGGCATCTCCGCGCACGCGGTCGGCCCCTTCTCTTTCCGCGGCGAAGTCCGCGAATCGCAGCAGGACGTGACGGTGTCTCCCGATCTGTCTGAGATCGTCGTACCGGGCAGCCAAAGCGGAACCTTCGACCGGCGCATTCACACCGTCGACCTGAACGGCGCGTACACCCATTCCGGATTCATGCTCGGCGCGGCAGTGAAGCACGATAGTGCCGACGCAGCGATCTTTCGCACCGACTACCGCGGCCGCAGTCGCTATCGCGTTCGCGCGGGTTGGATGACACCGAAGAAACTGTTCCGGGCGGGCGTCACCGCCGAGCGCACCAATCAATCCAACGACGATCCCGGCATCGGCTACGACAGCAAGCTTCGCCAATACAGCGGCGAGATCGAAGTGTCGCCGATCGAAGCACTACACTTCCGCGGCTCCGTGTCGCAGTTCCGCGCCGACAGCAATATCAGCATCCGCTTCCCGCAGAACTTCACAATCGGACAGTCGGTGCAGGCGGAAGACGGCAACGCCCGCGAAGGCGGCGTCAGCTACCTGAAAGGCCCGTTCTCCATCGACGCCAGCCTCTCCCGATTCCACAACCGCGGCACGCTCCCGTTCAACATCGACCGCCACAAAGTCCGCGCAACCTGGGATTTCAAGAACAAGACCGGCCTCGCCGCCGAATTGGACCGCGACAAATACGACGAAACATCCGGCTTCTTCAGCGATTTCAACGCCACCCGCTACGGCCTCTACTTCCGCTGGCGCCCGTAGCGCAGACATTCTTGTCTGCTCCCGCCGGGCGTCCTCGCCCGGCGGTGGTGTCTGCGGATCACTCGAATTGATCGCGAACCCGTTTTGATCGGCCCAACCGGCCGCCCCGAACTCCTGCCGGGCAGGGACGCCCGGCAGCAGCAGACAAGAATGTCTGCACTACGTGACTCTCATCACCCGGCATCGTGACCATCGCCGCCGCGCATCCCCATCGCCCGGAGCAATCATGACCACCATGCGTACGCCTGACAACCGCACCTTCCCATCAGCCACGACCAGCATCCGCCGCAGCGGCCGCCTCTACACGGTGATCGCACTGATCGTCGCCGCCGGCGCCTTCATCGCCATCGCCATGGGCGGCATCAACAAGAACCTCGTCTACTACTGGACGCCCACCGATCTCTACGCCAACGGCGACAAAGCCTACGGCGCAACCATCCGCCTCGGCGGCATGGTCGCCCCCGGCTCGATCCACCGCCGCCCGGGCACGTCAGGCGTCGAGTTCGACGTCAAAGACGGCGCCCGCATCGTCCACGTCACCTCCAACGGCGTCCCCCCGCAAATGTTCCCGCGAAAACATCGGTGTCGTCGTCGAAGGCACCCTCACCCGCAACGGCAACTTCCAAAGCAACCGCCTCATGGTCTCCCACAACAACGAATACCGCGCGCCCAAAGGCGGCCACGCGCTGACGAAAGAGGAATTGCAGAAGGTGATGCGGTCGACCGAGGGGATCGACGCGAAGTAGGGGCGCAAAGGGGGTCGATGTATTGCTCCAGTCGCCTTGGAGTCGTAGCATTGACCCATGATCGAAACGCTTCTAGCCCTGCCCGACGACGTCAGCGAGGCACTTGACCAACGCGCCCCGAACCGCTCTGACAGAGAGAAGCTCGTTGCTGCAGCAGTTCGCGCTTACCTGGCATGGCCTCGGCCCGGTGAAGACGCCGCGGATCTCGCGATCATCAACGCAAACGCGGCGGAGTTAAACGCGGAGGCTGAGGACGCGCTGTCCTACCCTCCTCACACGATCCAGAACTGAACGCCTTGTTGCTCCAGGAACTGTTTCGCGCCCCTTCCCTGCAGGTAGGCGAGCGTGGATAGGGTTCCTGCTTCCATGCAGGTGCGGCCGAAGACGGTGATCGAGCGCGGCGCGCCTTCGACGGGCCAGCCGGTCTTCGGGTTAAGGATGTGGCCGAGGCGTTTGCCGCGCCATTGCACGAAGCGACGGGCGTCGCCGCTCGTGGCAATCCCCCCTTTCGGAACATCGAGCCGGTAGAGGGCGGACTTGCCGGTGTGGCCGGGATCGTCGATGCCGATCGCCCACGTCCGGCCGGCTCGCCGCAAGCCCGCGGTGTAGAGATCACCGCCGAAATTCACGACGAACGAGCTTTGCGTGCGCGACGCAATCAACGCGGCGGCGCGGTCGACCGCATACTCTTTTCCGATTCCGCCGAAGTCGATCTCCATTCCGACGGGGATGGTCAGGACCGGGTTCTGCCACTCGACGCGCGGCCATCCTACGTGACGCAGACATGCTTCGACCGACTGACGCGACGGCACCTTGCGTCCTCCGTCGAACGTCCACACCCGGCGCAGCACGCCGGAAGTGATGTCGAACATACCATCGGACATCACGTAGCAGGTCGCCGCGTAGTTGAGCAGCAGCGCGGTCTCATGATCGACGACGACGGGCCGTCCCTCGGCGTGGTTGATCTCGTAAACGATGTTGTCGCGGCGGTACCGGCTGAATTTCTGCTCGATCCGGATCGCTTCCGCGCTCGCGATCGCGAGACATTTGGAAGCCTCTGTGTGGTCGTCCGTGTCGATGAGCAGCGTGCATGGGCTGGCCATGGCGTGAAACTCGCCTATGAAGTAATCGGCGACGCGCCGGAGATCCGGCGCGTCGTTCGTTTCTTTAGGTTCGACACTTTGAGCGGCTGCCTGCAATGGAGTCCTCAATAATCAAATGAATAGCCGAGCACGACCGCCACGATATTGACCGGCGGGGAAAGATCGAAGTTTCGTTGGATGCCGATTGCATTGGACGGCGAGCCATTGCCGAATTGGCGCATGTACTGGCCGCGCAGCGTGATTTCGCCCGTCACGAAGTCGGGCCGGACGTTATACGTAGCGCCGACAGTGATCGTTCGCAATCTGCCCAACCTGTAATCACTCGTCGCAAAGTCCGGCAACGCTGCACCTTCCACGAATCCAACCGTGTAGAAGCTGGCCGCGCTCTGCTGGTAGTAGCGGAAGAGCGGCTCAATGTAGGAATCGTCGCCGAGGTCGTGACGGTATAGATCGGAAGAGCGTCGTGTAGGGAAAGAGTGTAGATCTCGGTGGTC
>ODAK010006461.1_pt1 | contig 11823 bp, 8 predicted proteins | sample 1539591 | NCBI WGS metagenome assembly ODAK01 (sample SAMEA3539303, study PRJEB22396) | soil metagenome | biome: tundra; feature: field; material: soil | place: USA | collected 2010-05 | depth 0.15 m | reverse complement strand
CCGTTGCCGGTGCGGGTGCCGGTGTTGCCGTCTCTGACAGCGTGGTCAGGGGCAGCGGCGGGATGCCGGGGGTGGCGAAGCCGAGTACCTCGCCGTAGAACGCCAGCTCTGCCTCGAGGCAGGCAATGACCGTCTCGGCCTTCCTGAATCCGTGGCCTTCCCCCTTGAAGGTCAGCAGCGCATGCCGGATGCCGTGCGCGGCGAGATCGGCCGCCATGCTCTCGGCCTGGGAGGGCGGCACGATCGGATCGTCGAGCCCCTGCAGCAGCAGCACCGGGCAGGTGGTATCCGTCACGTGGCCGGCTGGCGACCGCTCGATGTAGACGGTGTCGAAACCGGGCAGCGGCCCGATGAGGCCGTGCAGGTACCGTGACTCGAAGTCATGCGTCTCCGTGGCGAATTCGCTCAGGTCAGCGACCCCGTAGTACGAGCACGCGGCGCTGAATACGGTGCGGAAGGACGTGCCGGTCGTCACCGCGGCCAGGGCCGTCCAGCCGCCCGCCGACCCGCCCCGGATCGCCAGCCGGCCAGCGTCCGCCTGGCCCTCCTCGGCGAGAGCGAGCGCGGCGGCGATCACGTCCTCCACGTCGACCACGCCCCACTGCCGGCGCAGCCGGTCCCGGTACAAGCGGCCGTACCCGGTCGAGCCGCCATAGTTCACATCAACGACCCCGATGCCGCGGCTGGTGAAGTACGCCTTTCCCAGGTCGAAGAGGCCGACTGCATGCGAGGTGGGACCGCCGTGCACCCAGACCACATAGGGCGGCAGTTCGCCCTCGGGTGCTACCGCCGCCGGGTGAGTGGGCGGGTACACGAGCGCGTGCACGCTGCGGCCGAACTGGCCGTCCAGCAGTACCTGACGCGGTACCGGCAGGTAGGCCCCGTCGGGCATGTCCTCGGTCTCCCGGCGCAGCACAGTCGTCTCTCCGGTGGCCGCGTCGATCCGGATGACGGACAGCGGCGTGGTCGGGCCGCCTGCCACGCCCACGATCGTGTTGCCGTCCGCGGACAGGCCCGAGGTGAACTCCTGGAAACCGATGTCGGGATCGGTCATCTCCGCGGTCTCGGGGTCGAGCAGCCCGAGGTGCATGCTGCCGACGCCATGCAGGACCGCGAGCCTCCCGTCGCCCAGCACCGCGAATGGCCGGCCGCCGAGCTGCCACAGCGGCTCGGCGAACTCCTCCTCGGCCGGGAACAGCGCCTGGGCCGGCTCGCCGACCAGGCCGACCTGGTACACGTTCCACCAGCCCGGCCAGTCGGACACCACGTAGAGGCTGGTCTCGTTGCGCCACCGCGGGGCCATCACCGACTCCCGCATGCCGCCTTTGACGATCCTCCCCTTGGCGGGGAGGCCGTCGGAAAGCATGGCGACCCGCAGCTCGGTGCCGTCCCACGGCATCCGCGGGTGATTCCAGCAGACCCAGGCCAGGCGGCTGCCGTCAGGAGAGGGGGTCGGGAACGCGAAGAAGTCAGACCCAGTGACGAGTTCGCGGATGGCCTCCGGGTTAGCGGCAGCGGATCCGTCCAGCGGGACGGCGACGATGGCGCGGGTGACCTTGCCGTCGTCGTGCCGCTCCTGGACACACCAGATCTCAGTGCCGTCCGGGGACAGCGTGAAGTCGGCGTAACGCAACGAAGCGTGCCCGTCATGCCCCGGCGGCTCAGGGGTGAGCGGGCTCGGGTCGGGGTCCACCAGGGCCGCCTTGCCTTTGCCCCGGCCGGTGCCCTGCTTCTCGACCTGGTCCTGCGGAACGACGTAGAGTCGCTGGTCAGCGTAGTTCGCAAAGACAATCGCTCCGCCACTGGACGGCTCGCCCTCCCGGCCACGCCACTGGGGCAGCGGCAAGTAGGAAAGCCCGCCGTATTCGTGCACGCGGGTGCGGGCGTTCCAGGGGGCGGCGAGCACGCTGCGCTGCTTCCCCCCCGGGCCGCAGTGCACCACGGTGACCCGGCCGCCTTCATCCGGCCGGCCTTCCTGCCACCACACGTCGTCACCGATGACAATGGGGTAAGAGATCAGCACCTGCCCCTTCGCCACATCTACCGCGGTGATCGGGGACGGCCAACTGCCATAGGGGGTTGCGGTAGGTCCCGCGCTCTCTGTCATAGGAATATCGTCTACCACGCCCGGGGTCGCCCACGGAAGATTCCAGACATGCCCCTTGCTGCGCGTACTCTCGTATATCGACATGAGCGCCTCTCGCACCTACCAGATCCGCACCCACGGGTGCCAGATGAACATGCATGACTCCGAACGGCTCGCCGGGCTGCTCGAGGAGGCCGGCTACCGTCCGGTGCCCGGTGACGCGACACCGGACGTCGTGGTGTTCAACACCTGCGCGGTGCGGGAGAACGCCGACAACCGCCTGTACGGCAACCTGGGCCAGTTGCTCCCGGTCAAGACCGCCCACCCGGGCATGCAGATCGCGGTGGGCGGCTGCCTCGCCCAGAAGGACCGGGCCGGGATCGCGGACCGGGCACCGTGGGTGGACGTCGTGTTCGGCACCCACAACATCGGCTCGCTGCCCGCGCTGCTCGACCGGGCCCGGGTGCAGGCCGAGGCGCAGGTGGAGATCGTCGAGTCGCTGGAGCGGTTCCCCTCGGTGCTGCCCGCACGCCGCGAGTCCGCCTACTCCGGGTGGGTCGCCATCTCCGTGGGCTGCAACAACACCTGCACGTTCTGCATCGTGCCAGCCTTGCGCGGCCGGGAAACGGATCGCAGGCCCGGCGATGTGCTGGCCGAGATCCGCGCGCTGAGCACGGACGGGGTCCTGGAGGTCACGCTGCTCGGGCAGAACGTGAACTCCTACGGGGTCGGATTCGGTGACCAGAAGGCGTTCGGCAAGCTGCTGCGCTCATGCGGCGGGATCGACGGCCTGGAACGGGTGCGTTTCACCTCCCCGCACCCCCGCGATTTCACCGATGACGTCATCGCGGCCATGGCCGAGACGCCCAACGTCATGCCGCAGTTGCACATGCCGCTGCAGTCCGGCTCCGACACCGTGCTGCGGGCCATGCGCCGCGCCTACCGGCGCGAGAAATACCTCGGCATCCTGGAGCGGGTCCGTGCCGCCATCCCCGGCGCCGCCATCACGACCGACATCATCGTCGGGTTCCCCGGCGAGACCGAACGGGACTTCTCGGACACACTCGACATGGTGGGCCAGGCCCGTTTCGCTGGTGCCTTTACCTTCCAGTACTCACCGCGGCCCGGCACTCCCGCCGCCGGCATGGACGGCCAGGTAGCCGCCGCCGTGGTCCGGGAGCGGTACGAGCGGCTCGCCGCGCTGGTCGGAGAGATCTGCCTGGCGGAGAACGAGTCCTTCGTCGGACGTGAGGTCGAGGTGCTCGTGGCCGAGGGGGAGGGGCGCAAAGACGAGGCGACCCACCGGCTGTCCGGGCGGGCGCGGGACAACCGCCTGGTGCACTTCGCCCCGGCGGACACCGCGCCGCGGCCCGGGGACATGGTCACCACCATGGTCAGCCGGGCCGCGCCGCACTACCTGATCGCGGACGGCGCGCCGCTGGCGGTCCGCCGCACCCGCGGCGGCGACGCATGGCAGGCCCGCAGGGAGGCGCCAGGCATCGCGCCTGACGCCTCCGGCGGCGCTCCCGCCGCCGGGCCTGCCGGGGTGCTGCTGGGCATGCCCGCCGTGGGCCGCCCGTCCTGAGCGCTGTGCGCCCGGTCAGCCCTTCAGGACTGGCCGTCCCAGGGGGAGTGCCTTGCCGCCGGTGGCCTGCGACGCCGCGTCAAAGAAGAGGTAGATCCCGACCACCGCGAACACCAGCACCACGTAGCCCGCGAATTTGACCAGGCCGGCGGATCCGTTGGAGGTGGCAATCAGCAGCAGGACCAGCGCGAGGTCGACGAGTGCGAACACCGCGGTGAAGGCCGACGGAAGCCGCAGGGTGGCCAGGGTGAGCATCACGATGATGATCAGCCAGGTGGACAGGAACAGCTCCTGGGTGCCCACCGCCGCGGCCGGGGTGATGGCGAACCAGTTGTGGACCAGCCCGAGCACGAGCACGGCGTAGCTCAGCCAGAAGCCGGCGAAGATGCCGAAGACGCTGGCCACCGCGGTCTGGCCGAGGGCGGCAGCCCAGATGGCCGCCAGGAACAGGCCTGCCGCCGTGGTCGCCAGGATGATGGGCAGGGCGGCGCCCACTGTGCCGGCCGGCACCACGCCGGCCAGTTCGAGGCCGAGGGCGACGGAGCCAGCAATGAAGGTGGGCAGTCCCAGGATGGCTGGATTGCCGGCCAGCGGGCCGGCGATGGCCGCTTCGGCCACTATGACCTCCTCCACGTAGACGCCAGTCTGGCCAGATTCGTCAGCGGATGCATCGAGTGCAGTCATGGCAGCCCCTCTCGAGGGTCATGAGCCCGCAACGGTGCGGGCCATGATCCATCTGTACCGCTCTGGCTGCCCGGCGCCGTTCTCAGTTTGAGTCGCCGGGGAGCGTCAGGGATGCCTGGTCAGTGTCATTCTGCCGGGCCGTTGTTGCTCGTCACGTTGTGCTCCAGGCGGCCAAGTATGACTTCGAGATTCGCCACGTCCTGCTCGTTGATGCCGAATCGCAGCCGCTGATCGAACCCGGCGGCCGCGCTGCGCAGCCGGAGGAAAGCCGCCTCGCCTGCCTCTGTCAGCCCTACCAGGTGGACGCGGCGATTCGCCGGATCACGGCGGCGGGTGACCAGCCCCTGAGCGTCCATGGCGTTCAGGTGGTGGGTGAGCGTCGCCTCCCGGATCCCCACAGCGTTGGCCAGTTCCCGCTGGTTGCCCGGCTGCTGGCTCTTGAGCGAGATGAGCACGAGCCAGACCGGAAGAGACCCTCCTGCCTCGGCGAGCGCGTCATCGAACGCGCGGCTCACCGACCTGGCGGTTCGGGTCAACTGGAGGCCGATCGGCGGGCGGGCGGGCGGTGGCATGGGCCAAGGCTATCAATAGCCGACTAAACCTTCGATATCAAAGGGTCGGTGGACGGGGCAGACTGAAGGCATGCACGAGCGCGTGATCGCGGTAGTCGGGCCCACTGCGGCAGGTAAGTCTGACCTGGCGCTCGGGCTCGCGCTCGCCCTGGGCGGCGAGATCGTGAACGCGGACTCCATGCAGCTGTATGCCGGCATGGACATCGGCACCGCCAAGCTCACCGTCGAGCAGCGCCGGGGGGTGCCACATCATCTGCTGGATATCTGGGACGTGCGGCGCACCGCCAACGTGGCCGACTACCAGCGCATGGCGCGCGATGCGATCGCCGGTGTCGTTGCCCGGGGCAGGGTGCCGGTGCTGGTCGGCGGGTCGGGCCTGTACGTCCGGGCCGCGCTCGACGATCTCGACTTCCCCGGTACCGATCCGCGGATCCGGGAGCGGCTGGAGGCAGAGCTCGCCGACGGAGGACCCGGACCCTTGCACGCGCGGCTGGCCGTGATCGACCCGGGCGCCGCGGCGGCGATCCTGCCTTCGAACGGGCGGCGGATCGTCCGCGCGCTGGAGGTGATCGAGGTGTCCGGCCAGCCGTTCACCGCGGTGCTGCCCCGTTACGAGTACCTGCAGGAGGCCGTGCAGATCGGCGTGCGGGTGGCCAGGGCCGAGCTGGACGGCCGGATCGCCGAGCGGGCATCGCTGATGTGGGAAGCCGGATTCGTGCCCGAGGTGGCCCGGCTCGAAGGGGCCGGCCTGCGGGAGGGAAAGACGGCGAGCCGGGCGCTTGGCTATGCCCAGGTGCTCAGGTTCCTCGCCGGAGAGTGCTCGCAGGACGACGCCAGGGCCGATACCGTCCAGGCCACCAGGCGGTTCGCCCGGCGGCAGGAATCGTGGTTCCGCCGGGATCCCAGGGTGAGCTGGCTGGACGCGGGTGATGCCCGCGGGGGCGGCGCGGACCTGCTGCGCCAGGCGATGGCTACGATCAGCGCATGCGGTTCGCGAAAGGACACGGCACAGAGAACGACTTCGTGATCCTGCCGGATCCCGGCGATCTCGCCAGCCTGCCTGCCGCGCTCGCGGCACGGTTGTGCGACCGCCACGCCGGGCTGGGCGCGGACGGGGTGCTGCGCGTGGTGCGCACCGCCGCCCTCGCGGCCGGCCCCACCGGGGGATCCGCGGATGCTGCTGCCGCGCTTGCCGCCACGGGGGCGCCGGATTCGGCTGAGTGGTTCATGGACTACCGGAACGCGGACGGCAGCGTGGCCGAGATGTGCGGCAACGGCCTTCGCGTGTTCGCCCGCTACCTGCTCGACCACGGCATGGCCGAGGGCGCGGCCTTCACGGTGGCCACCCGGGCGGGCCTGCGGCGGGTCAGGGTGGAACCGGGCGGCAGCATCACCGCGGACATGGGCCCGGTCGCCGTGCTCGGCCCAGGGAGCGCCGTGTCCGGCGGCACGGTCTTCGACGGGCTGCGGATATCCGTCGGCAACCCGCACCTGGCGTGCCTGGTGGACGCCCCGCTGGATAAGTTCGATCTCTCCGCGCCGCCCGAGCTTGATCCCGAGCAGTTCCCGGCCGGGGCGAACGTCGAACTGGTCCAGCTGACCGGGCCGGGGTCGCTCGCGATGCGGGTGCACGAGCGCGGATCCGGCGAGACACGGTCCTGCGGGACCGGCGCCGTGGCTGCGGCGGTCGCCGCCGCCACCGCTACCGCCGCTGCCGGGCAGGTGGCCGGGCCGGGCGCAGGCGGCAGCACGTCCTGGCAGGTGAGTGTCCCCGGCGGGGAACTCACCGTGACCCTGGACGAGACGACGAGCTGGCTGACCGGCCCGGCCGTGATCGTGGCCGAGGGCGAGCTCGCCCCTTCCTGGCTCGCCGCCGCAGGCTAGCCGCCGGTCAGTTCGGCCACTGAGAGGCCGCGGAAGGACGCGTCAAGCACCTCCGCGATGTGCACTATCGCCGGAGCCGCTGAGCCGGGTGCGCTAGCCGCTGAGCCGGGTGCGCCGGCCGCTGAGCTGAGCGCCGAGGCGATCTGCAGGCTGCAGCCGGGGTTGGCGGAGATGACCAGGGTCGCCCCGGTGGCGCGGATGGCCGCGGCCTTCCGCGCGCCAAGCTCACCCGCGGCCTCTGGCTGCAGCAGGTTGTACACGCCCGCCGAGCCGCAGCAGGTCCCGCCGTCACCGACCTCGGCTAGATCCAGCCCGGGGATGGTCCGCAGCAGCTCCCTGGGCTGGCGCCGGATGCCCTGTGCATTCCCGAGGTGGCACGCTTCGTGGTAGGCCGCCTTCACCGGCAGCGGATGCCTCACGGCTACCTGCCCGCCACCGCCATCGGCAAGCTCGCTGAGAAACTCGCTGAGGTCGCGGACCTTGGCCGCGGCGCGGGCCGCCCGCTGTGGCCAGTCCTGCCCCTGCTCCCGGTCATGCTTGAGCAGTTCGGCGTACTCCTTCATGGCCGAACCGCAGCCCGCCGAGTTGACCACGATGACCTCGACGCCCGCGTCCTCGAACGCGGCGATGGTCCGCTTGGCGAACATGGCTGCCTCGGTGGCCCGGCCGGTGTGCAGCGAGAGAGCGCCGCAGCAGCCCTGGCCGGGCGGGGTGACCACGTCGCAGCCCTCCGCGGCCAGCACCCGCGCCGTCGCGGCGTTGACTTCGGGGAAGAATACCTGCTGTACGCAGCCGGTGAGCATGCCGACGACAGCGCGCCGCGGCCAGTGCGCCGGGCTGTGCTCGGGCGGCGGCGCATGGCGGGCGGCGGGCGGCGCCACCTGCAGGGCGGCGGCCAGTTCCGGGGCGACCTTGCGCACCATCGGCGAGTCGCGCAGCCGCCGGTCCAGGCCCGCCCGCTGGGCCAGGCGCAGCGGGCCCGCCAGCAGCCGGAGCCGCCGTGGGTAGGGGAAGGTGGCGAAGATCGCGGCGCGGACCGCGCGCTCGCGGGCCGTCCGCGCCGGCATGGGTGCCGCACCGGCCTGGGGCTCCTCCGTCCAGGTGCGGGCCGCCTCGATGAGCCGGTCATAACGGACCCCGGACGGGCACGCGGGCAGGCAAGCCATGCAGCCCAGGCAACGATCGAGGTGGCTGACCGCTGCCTCGCTGGCCTGCGCGCCGTCCAGCATCTGGCTGATCAGGTGGATGCGGCCCCTGGGGGAGTCCATCTCCTCGCCCCATAGCTGGTAAGTCGGGCAGGCGGGCAGGCAGAACCCGCAATGCACGCAGTCGTCTGCCGCCGAGCGCAGGTCGCCCGAGGGGTCGAGAATGCCTGCCTGGTCGGTCGGCTTCCGCGCGATCGCGGGCTGGGTGCCGCCGCTGGCTGGCTCGTCCATCAGATCCCTCCAGCAAAGCGGCCGGGTGACATCAGGTGCCCTGGATCGAACTGGTCCTTTACCGCGCGCATCAGGTCCAGCCCGGGCACCGGGCCCCATAGGTCGACCACCTCGCGCACGTCGTCGGGCGCGTCCAGCACGACCGCGCTGCCCCGGGTCGGTGGTCCTTCGCCCGCCGCCGCGCCCGGTTTCCCCCGGGCCATTGCCTCGCGCAGGCCGCCCAGGAACGCCGCGACCGCGCCAGGCGGCGCGTCCGGGCGCACGCTCGCGTGCAGCACCCCCGCGGCCGCGGAGCCGGCGACGGCCGGGTCGAGGCCCGCGGCGCCCGCAGCGGCGTCGATGGCTTCCAGCACGCCGCACAGCGCGGCGGCCCAGAACGCGATCCTGATCAGGGTGCCGCCCTGCCCGCGACCACCGGGCCCGCCACCACCGGGGCTCGCGCCGGTGCCGCCCGGAGCGGCGCCCCACCACGGTGGCTCGCTCCGCGACGCGACCGAGCCGGCGCCGAGCGTCCCGCGCATCTGCCCGGCACGCTCTGCCACCCCGCCCGGATCGCCTTCGAGTAGCACGCCGACCCGGACCGGGCCACCGCGCGCGGGCCGGTCGATTTCCACTGCCGAGGGCGCGAGGTCCGACCCGGCGGCGGCGGCCACCGCCTGAGCCACGGCTGCCGCCCCGTACACGTCATCGGTCACAAACGCCGTCGCCGCGGGCAGCGGGTGCAGCCGGAACACCGCCTCGACGATCAGGCCGAGCGTTCCGTAGCTGCCGGCGAAGAGCTTGCCCAGGTCGTAGCCGGCGACGTTCTTGACTACCTTGCCCCCTGATCGCGTGACGGCCCCGTCGGCCCGGATCGCCGTCACCCCGATGACCAGGTCACGCGGTGTCCCGTAGCGAAGCCGCCGCGGTCCGGCAATCCCGGTGGCGAGCACTCCGCCGACGGTCGGCGAGCCATAGCGGGCCGGGCCGCCGGTCTCGGGCACATCGAGCGCGAGTTGCTGCCCGGCGCTGCCAAGTACCCCGGCGAGGTGCGCCATGGTCACCCCGGCCTGCACCCGGGCAACCAGATCACCTGCCGCGTGCTCGAGCACGCGGTCCATCCGGAGCATGTCGATCACTACGTCGCAGCGGCGCGGCGGCGCGCCCCAGCCCAGCTTGGTCCCGCCGCCCCTCGGCACCACGGCCAGGTCGTGATCGGCGGCGGCCCGCAGTACCGCGCTGGCCTCCTCGACGCTGGCCGGGGACGCCACCCACGACGGCATCACCCCGGCGACCGCGTCCCGGGGCGCGGCCGGGGTGACCGCGCGGCAGGCCAGGGCGAGCGCCCCGGGGATGGTGTCAGTGGTCATCAGAACTGCTCCGCCTGCCCGGCGGCGACCAGGGGATGCACGCCGCGGTGCACGCCCGGCACCTCGCCGCACAGCCGCGGGGTCGGGAACACCTTGCCCGGGTTGCACAGACCCGCGGGATCGAACGCGCACCGAAGCAACTGCATGGTCTCAAGGTCATCGGCTCCGAACATCTTCGGCATGTACCTGGACTTGTCCACGCCGACGCCGTGCTCGCCGGTGATCGATCCGCCGTACTCGATGCACAGGTCCAGAATGGCGCCGGACAGCGTCTCTGCGGCCTCGCACTCCCGTGGCGAGGCGTCGTTGTACAGCACGAGCGGGTGCAGGTTGCCATCCCCGGCGTGGAACACGTTGGCGACCCGGATGCCGGCCGCCGCCGACAGTTCGGCGATCCGGTCGAGCACCCGGGGCAGGGCGGTGCGCGGGACCACCCCGTCCTGGACGATGTAGGCGACGGTGATCCTGCCCACGGCGGCGAACGCGGACTTGCGGCCGGCCCAGATGACGGCCCGCTCGGCGGGGTCGGCCGCCTCCCGTATCTCGCCGCAGCCAGCCTCCTGGCAGAGCGCGCGGACCGCGGCGCTGTCCCGCCGGACGTCCGCCTCGGGGCCGTCCAGTTCGACGATCAGCACGGCGCCGGCGCCCGCCGGGTACTGGCAGTGCACGGCGGCCTCGGCGGCCTCGATGGCCAGCGCGTCCATCATCTCGATGGCGGCAGGCACGATCCCAGCCCCGATGATCGCGGAGACCGCGCCGCCGCCCGCCCCGGTCGTCCCGAACGCGGCCAGCAGCGTGGTCACGGCCTGCGGGATCCTGGTCAGCTTCACAACGATCTTGGTGACGATGCCGAGCGTGCCCTCGGAACCGGTGAACGCGCCGAGCAGGTCGTAGCCGGCGGCCGCGCCGGTCCCGTCGCCCAGCCAGGTCAGCTCGCCGGCCGGGGTGACGATCTGCAGGCCGGTGACGTGGTGCACGGTGAAACCGTGCTTCAGGCAGTGCGCGCCGCCGGAGTTTTCCGCCACGTTCCCGCCGACCGAGCAGACGATCTGGCTCGATGGGTCCGGGGCATAGAAATAGCCGAACGGGCGCGCCGCGGTGCTCACGGCCAGGTTGGTGACGCCCGGCTCCACGATCGCCCGCTGGCTGATGGGGTCGACCGCGATGATCCGGCGCATCTTCGACATGACGATCAGCACGCCGTCGGTGCGCGGCAGCGCGCCGCCGGACAGGCCGGTGCCGGATCCGCGGGCCACGAACGGGACCTTGGCCGCCGCGCAGGCCTTCACCACGGCCGCGACCTGCTCGGCGGTCTCCGGGAGGACGGCCAGCGCCGGGGCGGCGCGGTGCGACGTGAGGCCGTCACATTCGTAGGTACGCAGTTCCAGCGGGTCGCTCACGACCCCGCTGGACCCGCAGATTTCCACCATGCGGGGGATCAGCGTCTCGATCATCCCGTTGCCTCCGGCCTTTGACTCTCACTGCCCAGAGTGCCACTCAGGCCGCTATGCAGGTAGTCCAACTCGCGGCCATGGGCACCCGGGCACGCCGATGTGGCCGGCGGGATCGGGATCAATAAGGAAATCAGGGCATCCGCTCGTAGGCAGGCAGGGTGAGGAACTCGACGTAGTCGTCGGCGAGGGCGACCTCGGTGAACAGGGTCACGGCCTGGTCGTACCGCGGTGCGTCGAACGCGGCGCCCGCGCTCTCCCGGATCGTGGCCAGTTCCTCCTTGATGATCCGCTCGGTCAGGTCCCTGGTCACCTTCGGGCCATCATCCAGGGCGATGTCGTTGTGCAGCCATTGCCAGATCTGGGACCGGGAGATCTCGGCCGTGGCAGCGTCCTCCATCAGGTTGAAGATCCCCACCGCGCCGTTCCCGCCCAGCCAGTTGGCCAGGTACTGCAGCCCCACGCTGACGTTGTTGCGCAGCCCGGCCTCGGTGATCACGCCGGGTGTCTTGGCCACCGCCAGCAGGTCCGCGGCGGTCACGCTGACATCGTCGCGCCGCCGGTCCAGCTGGTTGGGCCGGTCGCCGAGCGTCGCGTCGAACACCTCACGGCAGAGCGCCACCAGGTCAGGGTGGGCCACCCACGAGCCGTCGAAACCGTCGCCGGCCTCCCGCGTCTTGTCCTCGCGGACCTTGGCCATCGCGATGGCGTTCACCTCGGCGTCACGCCTGCTCGGAATGAATGCGGCCATGCCGCCCATGGCATGGGCGCCGCGC
>ODAK010006457.1_pt1 | contig 11827 bp, 9 predicted proteins | sample 1539591 | NCBI WGS metagenome assembly ODAK01 (sample SAMEA3539303, study PRJEB22396) | soil metagenome | biome: tundra; feature: field; material: soil | place: USA | collected 2010-05 | depth 0.15 m | reverse complement strand
TTGTCTGGACCAAACGCGTCGACGAAATCTTAGAAAAGGTGAGCCATTGTAAAGCCAGCACTGTTACAGCACACTAGTGGTCCCGCTCGCATTGATTTGTGGCGAAATTCGGCAAATCCCGTTTGGCTGGCGGCTGATTGATTGCTCTTTTGGCGTGCTTGGAGCTGTGCCTCTTTATTATTGTTTGATTCTGACAAAACGATTGGAGACACCGAGCCGATGAATTTTTTCATTCAACGCAGCGAATTGCGCGACATCTACGACAAGGTCGTCGCGGGCGAACGCATTTCTGAAGCCGACGCACTGCGGCTGTTTGAATCGAAGGATTTGAATGTCGTTGGTGCCATCGCTGATTTTGCGCGGCAGAAAAGGAACGGCAACAACCACGCCAGTTTTATCATCAACCGCTACATCAACTACTCGAACTACTGCATCCTCTCCTGCCAGTTCTGCTCGTTCGCGAAGAAGAAGCGCGACGCCGACGGATTCCAGCTTTCGGTCGAGGAAATTGTCGCGAAGGCGCGCGAGGCATTGAAGCTGGGCATCACGGAACTGCACATCGTCGGCGGACTGCATCCGTCGCTGCCGTTCAGCTATTACACGGACATGCTGAAGGCGTTGAAGGCGCTCACACCAGGGAGCGCTGGCGTCCCGCCGGCGAGTTCCGACGCTGCGAGTTTGGAAACACGCCGCCGGGACGGCGGCGCTCCCAGGCTGCAATTAAAATGTTTCACCGCGATTGAAATTTTACACCTCGCCTGGCTTGCCAAAAAAACCGTTGAGCAGACACTGATTGAATTGAAGGACGCCGGCCTCGAATCGCTCACCGGCGGCGGCGCGGAAATTTTCCGCAAGGAAGTCCGCAGCGCCATCGCCAGGGGCAAGGAATCCGCCGAGGAATATCTGGACGTGCATCGCACCTGGCACAAGCTCGGCGGGCGCAGCACCTGCACGATGCTTTACGGCCACGTCGAGAGCCTGGCCGACCGCGTGGATCATCTGCGGCAACTGCGCGCGTTGCAGGACGAGACGCATGGCTTCGTCGGCTTCGTGCCGCTGGCGTATCAGCCGGAGGACAACGACATTCCCGTGAAGCATCCGCCGACCGGCTTCGATTCGCTGCGCACCATTGCCGTCAGCCGCATTTATCTCGACAATTTTGATCATATCACGGCGTATTGGGTCGGGATGGGGCTGAAGCTGGCGCAAGTGGCGTTGAGCTACGGCGCGGACGATCTGCATGGGACGATCATCGAGGAACACATCTTCCACATGGCCGGCGCGACCTCGCCGCAATTACAGACCGAGGCCGACATGATCAAAGCCATCCGCGAAACCGGCCGCACGCCGGTCCAGCGAAACACGTTTTACGAACCGATCAAGGTCCTGGCGGAGACTTTGCAGTCGGCCACCGAACAAGCGGAAAATCCCGCGCACTCGAAAGTGCTGGAAGACAATCTGGCGACGGCGTGAAAGCGGACAAGCTGGTTTCGGCGACTCAGGTCAACAACCAAGCCACCTTCTGAAATGAAGACGCAGTTGGGAGCGGGTTGCTCCGCCGTGACCCGCAACACAAAAGGGAGCGAATCATTGCGGCTTCAACCGCACGACATACCACGGTTGGCTGCCCTCGGAAATTTTCAGGGTGATGTTGGTGGTGGCGACGACTTCGGCCCCGAAATGTTGCAGCCAGGTGTTCAAGGCCACGCCCTGCGCGTCGAGGTTGTATCCACCCACGACCGCGTAGGAAACCCGCTGGCGGATTTGCTCCGGCGGATCAGTCAGAAGAAAATGCTCCACGCGCCGGCTGCCAAACGGCCGCCACAATGAGACGTCGGAGTCATCGTCGTTGGCGACGAAACCGACGACTTTGATTTCCGGAGGAAGCAATGCGCGCACGCCAGCAAGCGCATCCGAACGCGCCGAATAAGTGGTGTAAACTTGCAGCGCACGCGCGATCGAACGCTGATCCGGGTGGCGGGCCAGCACTTTGGACAAAATCGTTTTCGCCGGCCACAAGGGACGGTCCGGCGACAGCACCAGCACGACCGCCGCGAGCAAGAGGACGATGCCAACCAGCAAGCGCCACCAGATTTTACGGACGAGCAGCGACGGACCAACACCAACCAGCATCGACGGCAGCAGCAGCGGATAGTAGGGCGCAATGAGCCGGTGCGGCGTGACCATCCCGGACTTCATGCCATACACCAGCAAGGCCAGCCACGGTGCCAGCAGCACGGCGCGACGCAGTTTTGCCGGCAGCACCGTGAAGCATTTTACTTTTTGCCCGTTACCGGGATTCGCAAAAAAAGACGCAGAAAACGAAACGAGCAACAGCAGGCTGGAGCCGAAGCCGAAGCCCGCCCAATCTTCCGTGGGCAATTCGGGCAGCAGATGAAATCCTTGCTCGAAATTCGCCAGCATCGGTCCGATTAAGAATTGCGGCGCGACGGACAGGATATGCTGGTTCCACCAACCGGCCGGTGGGAACAACGGCGGGGTGAAATTATTGAGCAGCAGCAGCAGCGCATTGCCCCAGACGCCGACCACGGGATTTTTCATGGCGATGCCCGCCCGCTCCACGGACAACCCGGACCAATCGTGCAAATAATGCCAGTTCAAAATCGCCGTCGGCAGAAATGAAACTACCGCTGCAAGCACAAGCATGATGGCGGTCAGCATCGGCTTTTGCCGCAGGCAGGTTGTGAGCGGGAAAATCAAGATCGCCCACATCAACAGCAGCGGCAGGTTGCCGGTCTTGGCACCGGCCAACAATGCGGCGGCCAGTAACGAATAAAACAAGTCCGCCGGCTGGCGCGAAACCCAGGCTCGACCGCCAAACGCGATCATCGCCAAAGCGTAAACGGTGGGGAACGTGTCGTTGGCGATGCCGCCAGCCTGCAGTAAAAAATTGTAGCTGACGGGCAGCAGCCACATCCATTGCCGGGCGACGCGCGCACGAACTCCGAGTTGGATGAAGACGTTGAAGACAAGCCCTGGCAGCAGCAGGAACGGGACGTAGTTCAGCAGGAACAGTGCGCGGTCGGACTGGGTGAAAAGCACCAGCGGTGCGGACAACCATTCCATGCCGCAGGTGCGGTCGTTCATTCGCCAATTGGCCGTGTGGATCCAGCACCATTGGTCATGCGCGAGCCATTGCAGGACGCGCGCCAGACGATAGTTTAAACCGCTGTAATTGCTGGGTGGATAAAGCACGCCGCCTAAAAAAACCAGCAGCGCCAGCACCGCAAACGCGGCGGGCAGCGGACGCCGGAACCGGCGGAGAAATTTTTTCCAGTTCGGAAAACTCCAATCGAGCCGGTGCCGGAAAACAAAAACAACTCCGGCTGCCACCACGACGAAAACGGCGTAGCCTGTCCGGTTCAACTGTCCCATCACCGACAAACTCCAGCCTGCCAGGCTCGCCAGTGCCGACAACCAGATCCAGAGTTCGGTCAACCGGAGAAAGTGGGTGTCGGACGCACGATTCGCTGTTGCTTGTTCCATCGTGTTCGTTTTCATGAGAGAGCGTTCACACACCGCTCGGGATATTTGCGCGAGTAAATGATCCAATACTGCATCAGCCCGGTATCCGGCCATTGGCCGAGCAATTTCCACATCCGGTCGTTGAGCGGGTCAATTTGCATTTGAATGCCGGCTTTGTTTAACCAATCATGTATGGCGCTGAAATCCTCGCGCTTTGCGACCTCGCCGAGTTCATTCCAATGCGGCTCAACGATGGAAAATGCCTTTTCAAAAAGTTCAGCAGCTTCATTGGCTTCAAGTTCGCGCAGGCCTTGGCGCGTTTCTTCATACCAGTCCAGATGCGGATAATTGACAAAATGCCATGCCAGCTCATCCAAAGCCATGCTGACATCCAGTTCAAAGGTCGCCGCCATCGCGCGCATTCCGACGGGAACCGTTTGCAGTTTTGAGAGAAAAACGGGCACATCCCGCCGGGATTCAGGCGGGAATAGAAAATTCAATTCTGATTGGAGCAGCCGGAGCAAATCGGCGTTGGATTGTGCATCGCGAATTTGTTCGATAGTCAACGACACGCTCAAAAAAGTTTGGACTGATTTCCCGTCGCCGGTTTCAGCCCCAGTTTTTTGTAGCTCAATTCCGTGGCGACGCGACCTTGAGAGGTGCGGTTGAGGTAGCCTTCCATGATGAGATACGGCTCATAGACTTCTTCAATCGTGTCCGGCTCCTCGCCCACGGCGACGGCGAGGGAGTTCACGCCGACCGGTCCGCCGCCGAATTTTACGATGACGGCTTCGAGGATGCGCTTGTCCATTTCATCAAGGCCGTTCTCGTCAATCTCCAGCATGGCCAGCGCCTTGTCGGCGACTTCCTTGGTGATACGACCGTCATGACGCACCTGCGCGTAATCGCGGACGCGGCGAAGCAGATTGTTCACGATGCGCGGCGTGCCGCGGCTGCGCCGGGCGATTTCATGCGCGCCCGCCGGGTCAATTTCCACGTTGAGCAAATTCGCCGAACGGAAGACGATTTTGTCCAGGTCGGCCACGCAATAATAATCCAGCCGTTCGCGCATCCCGAACCGCGTGAGCAACGGCGCGGTGAGCAGCCCGCTGCGCGTCGTCGCGCCGATGAGCGTGAAGCGCGGCAAATTCAAACGCACGCTGCGCGCATTCGGACCTTGGTCTATGATGATGTCCAGCTTGAAATCTTCCATCGCAGGATAGAGATATTCCTCGATGGTTTTTTGCAGGCGATGGATTTCGTCAATGAACAGCACGTCGCCTTCCTCGAGGTTTGTGAGCAGGCCCGCGAGGTCGCTGGCTTTTTCAATCGTCGGGCCGCTGGTGGCTTTGACGTTCGCGCCCATCGCCTTCGCGAGAATGTTGGCGATGGTGGTTTTGCCGAGGCCGGGCGGACCGCTCAACAAAATGTGATCCAGCGATTCGCCACGCTGCTGGGCGGCGGCGACGGAAATTTCCAGCCGCTCCTTCACTTTGGGCTGGCCGGTGAAATCGGAAAAGAGCGAGGGCCGCAGCGTCATTTCAAGCGCCACGTCGGGTTTGTTCAGGCTGGCCACCGGTCGTTCGGACATTGCCCCCAGCTTGCGGAAACGGCGCGACAGCGGCAAGCATGGTATTTACAAAAATTAAAACCGGTATAACGTAGCTACAAACCATGACCCAGAAGTTCTCAACGACGGGTTGGCGCGTGCCGGTCAGAAATGTCCGGCGGGTGGCGGGGAATTTTATTTCGGCGCGGGCTTTCACGTTGGTGGAACTGCTGGTGGTCATCGCGGTCATCGCCATTCTGGCGGCACTGCTGTTGCCGGCGCTGGCCGGGGCCAAGTCGCAGGCCTATCGCATCATCTGCGTGAGCAACCAGAAACAGTTGATTCAGGCCTGGACGATTTATTCCGGCGACAACAATGAGCGGCTGGTCTTGAACGGGGGCGACTCCGCCACGACCTCCGCGCAGCCGCATCTGTGGGCTTACGGCGGCAACCACGGTTCGGTGGACGCCCTGACCAATGACCTGTATCTGACCGGTGCCAATTATGCGCTGTTCGCCAAGATTCTCCCGACCACGCGGATTTACAAATGCCCGGCGGATACTTCCGTCTGGCCGCTGGGGACAACCACCGCGAAAAAAGGCACCGAACTGCGCAGTTATAGCATGAACTGTTATCTCGGAATCCCCACCACCGGGATCATTCCCCCGCTGGCCATTAACTCCGCCTACAAAACCTACGTAAAGTCGTCGCAAATCAACGCGGACCGGCCGGTCAACCGCTTTGTGTTTATTGATGTCAATCCGGCCAGCATTTGCACCCCGGCCTTCGGCGTGGACATGAGCCTGCTAACGTGGATTCATCTGCCCTCCGACCTGCATCGGCAGCGCGGCGTGCTGGCCTTTGCCGACGGCCATGTGGAACCCCATCGCTGGCTGGATCCCCGGACCATGACGCATCTGGCGGGGGCCGCCGCCTACATTCCGCATGGAACTTCCGCGGCCAACAGTCCCGACTTGAACTGGGTCGGGGAGCGGACCACTTCCAAAAAATAACCGGCCGGCCCACGCCGTCTGGTTCTGATCCAACACAAGTTTATCGCTGATTTTCCAGAAGAAATTGCTGGAAAATCAAATTTCACTGCGGCAGGCTTGGCTTTCCTTATGTCGAAAATTAAATTCCTTTTAGCATCCGCGTTCTTTTTTTCGGTCAACGCTTTCGCTGGCGACGCGGACATCCAGTTGCCCTCGCTCGACCAGGTGAACTTTTTTCATGGCAGCGTCACCAGCCACGAGATTTTGTTCTTCGGCCTTTTCGTGTGCGCTGTCGGCGCGGCGTTTGGTGTCTGGGAATACGTCCGCACCCGCGCGCTGCCAGTGCATCGCTCGATGCGCGAGGTTTCCCATATCATCTGGGAAACGTGCAAAACGTATCTGTGGCAGCAGGGGAAATTTCTCGCCGCCATCTGGGCGCTCATCGCGGTGTGCATGATTTATTATTTCTCCGTGCTGCAGGGAAAGCCGTTCGGCAAGGTGCTGCTGATTCTCGCGTGTTCCATCTTCGGCATCCTCGGCAGCTATGGCGTCGCGTGGTTTGGCATCCGCATCAACACCACTGCCAACTCGCGCGCCTCATTCGCCGCGCTGCGCGGCAACCCGCTCAAGACATTGTTCATCCCGCTGCAAGCCGGCATGAGCATCGGCCTCCTGCTGATCTGCGTGGAACTAGCCTGCATGATCGGCATCCTCGTGTTCATCCCGACCGAACTGGCCGGGCCGTGCTTCATCGGTTTCGCGATTGGGGAATCGCTCGGCGCGAGCGCGCTGCGCATCGGCGGCGGCATCTTCACCAAGATTGCCGACATCGGTTCGGACCTGATGAAAATTGTTTTCAACCTGCCGGAAGATGATCCGAAAAATCCCGGCGTCATCGCGGATTGCACCGGCGACAACGCCGGCGATTCCGTCGGCCCGACCGCCGACGGCTTTGAAACTTACGGCGTGGTCGGCGTGGCGCTGATTGCATTTCTGGCCCTGGCGCTGGCGTTGTCGCCGCTGCTGTGCGCCAAGCTCATCATCTGGATGTTCGCCATCCAGGTGCTGATGGTGCTGACGTCGCTCGGTTCGTTTTATTTCAACATGTTCGTCGCGAATGTGCGCTACGGCGGCAAAAAGGATTTCGACTGGGAAGCCCCGCTCACGGATTTGGTCTGGATCACGAGCATTGTTTCCATCCTCGTCTGCTTTGGTGCGAGCAAATTGCTGCTCGGCGATTTCACGATTCCGCAGATGGTGGCTGGCGGGATGAAAGACGTGCCGCTGCCGAATCTCTGGTGGGTGCTCTCGGCCATCATCGGCTGCGGCACGCTGGCCGGCGCGCTCATCATGGAGTTCACGAAAATTTTCGTCAGCACCAAGTCGCGGCACGTCCAGGAAATCACCACCGCCTCCGACCACGGCGGCGCGTCGCTCAACGTCCTGTCCGGCTTCGTCGCCGGCAATTTCTCCGCGTTCTGGATGGGCATGGTCATCCTCGCGCTGATGTTCGTCTCGTTTCTGTTCTCGCAAAATTCCGACTTCGTCGCGCTCATCCCGGCAAAATATGTTTTCGGCGCGCCGATCTTCGCGTTTGGCCTCGTGGCGTTCGGTTTTCTGGCGATGGCGCCGGTGACGATTGCCGTGGACAGCTTCGGCCCGGTGACGGACAACGCCCAGTCCGTTTATGAATTAAGCCGCATTGAGAAGCTGCCGGACATCAGCGCGGAAATCGAAAAGGATTTCGGTTTCAAGCCGGATTTTGGCCGTGCCAAGCTCGAACTCGAAAAAGGCGACGGCGCGGGCAACACGTTCAAGGCGACGGCCAAACCCGTTTTGATCGGCACCGCCGTCGTCGGTTCCACCACGATGATTTTTGGCATCATCATGCTCCTCGAACGCGTCTTCGGCGACGCCGTGGGCCGCTTGAGCCTCGTCATGCCGCAGATCATTTTCGGCCTGCTCATGGGCGGCGCGGTGATTTACTGGTTCACCGGCGCGAGCACGCAGGCCGTCGTCGCCGGCGCCTATAGCGCCGTCGTCTTCATCAAGAAAAACATCCGGCTGGACAAAGAATCCGCCTCCCTCGAGGACAGCAAACGCGTCGTTGCCATCTGCACCCGCTACGCACAAAAAGGCCTGATCAACATCTTCATCGTCGTCTTTTGCTTCGCGCTCGGCCTGCCGTTTTTGAATCCGTATTTCTTCATCGGCTACCTCATCGCCATCGCGTTCTTCGGTTTGTTCCAGGCCATTTTCATGGCCAACGCCGGCGGCGCGTGGGACAACGCCAAAAAAATCGTCGAGGTGGATTTGAAGATGAAAGGCACGCCGCTCCACGCCGCCACCGTCGTCGGCGACACCGTGGGCGATCCGTTCAAAGACACGAGTTCCGTCGCGATGAATCCCATCATCAAATTCACCACGTTGTTTGGTCTGCTCGCGGTGGAAATCGCCGTGGAACTCAAACAGAAAAATCCGGATTCGCCGCTTTCCTACATCATCGGCGCGGTCTGTTTTCTCGTCGCGCTTGTCTTTGTCTATCGCTCGTTTTATTGCATGAGGATTCCGGTCGAGCCGACATAGAAGAAGCGATGGCTTGACAGGCTTCCGTCCGTGGGCAAAATTATGCCCATGAAAGAACTTACCCGGCCCATCGGCAAGGCCCGCAGCGAACTTTGCGACCTGGTGAAACAGGTTCAGGCCGGTGCCCGCGTCACGCTGACCAGCCACGGCCGCCCCTGCGCCATGCTCGTGCCGCCGGAAAAAAGCAAAAAGCCGTGGCGAGTTGAAACACCCGATGATCCCAAGAACTACGGCGATTTGCAGTCGCCCGTCATGGACGAATGGCAATGAGAGTTCTTGCCGACACAAACATCTTCATCAAATTCAACCGCAAGCTGCCGCTGGCGGCAGAGGTGGAAACCGTGCTGGAATCCAACGTGGTGGAACGCAGCATTTCGACCGTCAGCATCATCGAACTTTTTTGGCTGTGGAAAACCGGACGCGTGCCGTTGAATCCCGACGAGTGGCTGGACCAAGCGCTGGAATCTTGGGCCGTCCTGCCCATCACCGCGCCGATTGCGCGGCAGTCTGTGTTGTGGGACTGGCCGCACAAAGACCCCGCCGACCGCATCCTCGCCGCCACGGCGAAGATTGAAAAAATCGAATTGTGGCACTCGGACGTGGTGCTCAAAAAAATTTCCGGCTTTCCCCAACGCTATTGTGTGAACAGGCTGCGCGCCGGCTGATTGGCCGCAAAAAAATTCCAGCCTGAAAAATCATGTCCGTCATCCAACGTTCCATTCAAGTCGGCTGGCAACTGCGCGTTTTCTTCACCGAAAATGTTTTTGCGGCGGACAACCTCGTGCTGCGCGACGCGCTCGCGGACACCGGCCCGCGCAAGGCGCTGGTCGTGCTGGAAGACTCGCTCGCCCAGGCCCTGCCAGGATTGGAACACCAGATTGAAAATTATTTTTCCGCGCACACACAGTCGGTTCGCCTCGTCCGCCCGCCGCTGTTTTTTTGCGGCGGCGAACGCGCCAAAAATTCGCCGTCCCTCGTCACGGATCTGCACGCCCAGATTCACCGGCATCACATTGACCGCCACTCGTATCTCATCGCCATCGGCGGCGGCGCGCTGCTCGACGTCGCCGGTTTTGCCGCCGCCACCGCGCATCGCGGCGTGCGGCTGGTGCGGATTCCGACCACCACCTTGAGCCAGGCCGATTCCGGCGTGGGCGTGAAAAACGGGCTCAACGCCTTTGGCCAGAAAAATTTAATCGGCACCTTTACGCCACCGTTTGCCGTCATCAACGATTTCAACCTGCTCGCGACGCTCGCCCCGCGCGACAAACGCTCCGGCTTCGTCGAGGCGGTGAAAGTCGCCTGCATCCGCGACGCGATATTTTTTGAAGAACTGGAGCGCGACGCCGGGAAGCTTGCCGCCTTCGAGCCGGAGGCGATGAAACGGCTCATCCGCCGTTGCGCCGAATTGCACCTGGACCATATTGCGACCGGCGGTGATCCGTTTGAAGCCGGCTCCGCCCGCCCGCTCGACTTCGGCCACTGGTCGGCGCACAAGCTGGAGCAGTTGTCGCACTTTAACATTTCCCACGGCGAGGCCGTCGCCATCGGCATCGCATTGGATGTGATTTATTCGCGCGAAACCGGCCTGCTCAATCCGGGCGCTGCCGCGCGCATTTTGAACCTGCTCGAAAAACTGGGCTTCGAACTTTTTGCGGAAGAACTGCTCAATGCGGACAACACCAATCTGCCGGCGATTTTGTCCGGCCTCGAGGAATTTCGCGAACATCTCGGCGGCGAACTTTCCGTCACGCTGCTGGCGGAAATCGGACGCGCCGTGGAAGTCCACGAAATGAATCCGCAAAAAATCGCCGGGGCCGTCCAGGAACTGCAGCAGCGCGGGAAACATTAACCACGGATGGACACAGATAAACACGGATTGCTTGGAGCTAACATTGCCGGTTCATTTGTCTGCCGGCTTGGCATCTGTGTTAATCCGTGTCCATCCGTGGTTAAAAATCCTTTGTGAACCGGCTCGCTGTCATCAATGTGGTCGGTCTCACCGAGGCGCTGATAGGCGAACACACGCCGCGCATCGCAGCCTTCCGCCAGCGCGGCGCGCTGGCGCACATCACACCCGCATTCCCCGCCGTCACCTGCACCGCGCAGTCGAATTATCTCACCGGCAAAACACCGGCGCAGCACGGCATCGTCGGCAACGGCTGGTTCCACCGCGAGCTGGCCGAAGTCCAGTTTTGGAAACAGTCAAACCATTTGGTGCAAAGCCTGAAACTGTGGGACGTGCTCCACCAGCAGTCTGAAATCGTAAATCGTAAATCATCAATCGCCAATTGCTTTTGGTGGTTCAACATGTATTCGAGCGTGGATTACGCCCTCACGCCGCGCCCGCTGTATCCCGCCGATGGCCGGAAATTTTTCGACGTTTATTCGTGGCCCTATTCCATTCGCGAAGAAATAAAAAAAGATTTGGGCGAATTTCCCTTCTTCGGCTTTTGGGGGCCGGCGGCGGGCGTGGATTCGCCGCAAGGCAAGGCGGACTGCGCCACGCGCTGGATCGCCGAATCCGCGAAGTGGATTGAAAACAAATTTTCGCCGACGCTGAACCTGGTTTACCTGCCGCATCTGGACTACAAATTGCAGCGGCACGGACCGTTTGTTGTAGGCGACGAGGTGACGAGTCTCACTTCAAAAAACCGAAATCCGAAATCCGAAATCCGAAATCAAAATGAGCCGCCTCACGTCGGCTCCTACAAAATCAATCCCGCCATCCACCGCGACTTGCGGGAGATTGATGCCATCGTCGGCGACTTGATTGATTTTTTCGGCCGGCGCGGCGTGCAGGTGGTGCTGCTTTCCGAATACGGCATCACGAATGTGGACACGCCAATTCATCTGAACCGGATTTTCCGCGAGCGCGGCTGGCTGACGGTGAAAGAAGAACTTGGCTTGGAAATTCTTGACGCGGGCGCCAGCAAAGTTTTCGCCGTGGCGGATCATCAAGTGGCGCACATCTATCTGAACGATGCGACGCTGGAAAAATCCGTGCGCGAGCTTTTGGAAAAGACGCCCGGCGTGGAAAAAGTTTTGGGCAAGGCGGAAAAAATCGCGGCGGGCATTGACCATTCACGTGCCGGCGATCTGCTGGCCGTGGCCGGGGAGAATGCGTGGTTCACTTATTATTACTGGCTGGAGGACGCGCGCGCGCCGGATTTTGCGCGGACGGTGGACATCCATCGCAAGCCCGGCTACGACC
>ODAK010006455.1_pt1 | contig 11829 bp, 14 predicted proteins | sample 1539591 | NCBI WGS metagenome assembly ODAK01 (sample SAMEA3539303, study PRJEB22396) | soil metagenome | biome: tundra; feature: field; material: soil | place: USA | collected 2010-05 | depth 0.15 m | reverse complement strand
CCTCGCGCCCCTTGAGACCGACAACCCGGTTGCGGTCCTCGCACCCAATCCATCCTTGCACCCTCCCCCACCCGCCGCTATACCCCGCGCCTTGTCTGCGAGCCTGGGCCTGAAATGGGCATGCCCAGCCGCGACAGCCAACCCGGATGCTCCGGCTGGCTCACACGGAAAGGAGACCAAATGCCCAAGATGAAGACCAAGTCGTCGGTCAAGAAGCGGTTCAAGATCACCGCGACCGGCAAGGTGCTGGCCGGCCCAGGAATGAAGCGCCACGGGCTGATCAACCGCTCGCAGAAGATGAAGCGCACCAATCGCGGCAGTCAGACGCTGACGGAAATGGACGCGAAGACCATCAAGCAATGGGCGCCCTACGGGCTGGTCTGAGGGAGAAGCACCATGGCACGCGTTAAGCGGGGCACCACCACCCACGCCCGTCACAAGAAGGTCCTGAAGCAATCCAAGGGCTTCTACGGCCGCACCTCCACCACCTACCGCGCGGCGCGGGAGCGGCTGGAAAAGTCGCTGCAATACGCCTACCGCGACCGGCGGGTGAAAAAGCGCGAGTTCCGGGCGCTGTGGATCCAGCGCATCAACGCGGCGGTGCGCGAGCACGGCCTGACCTACTCACGATTTATCAACGGCCTGAAGAAGGCCGGGATCGAGATGGACCGCAAAGTGCTCGCCGCCATCGCTTACGATGATCCGGCGACCTTCAAGGCCATCCTCGATAAGGTCCAGGCCGCGCTCGTCTGACGCGGCCGTTCCCCCGGAAGGGGGGCCGGACCTGTTGCCGCGGCCACCCGGTCTCGCTCTGGGTGGCCGTTCGTGTGTAATGCCCCTCGCACGGGATAAATCGATGACCGATGACCTGCTCGCCCTGAAGAACGAGATGGACGCCGCGCTCGCCGCCGCCACTGACCTGCGCGCCTGGGATGCGGTGCGCATCGCCGTGCTCGGCCGCAACGGCAGCCTGACCGGGCTGCTGCGCGATCTGGGCAAGACCCCGCCCGAACGGCGGCGCGAACGGGGCGCGGCGCTGAATGAGCTCAAGGACGCGCTGACGTCGGCGATTGAATCTCGAAAACTGGACCTGGAGGCCGCCGCGCTGGACGAACGCCTGGCGCATGAGCGGATCGATCCGACCCTGCCGCCGCGCCCGCGGGAGACCGGGCTGATCCATCCGATCGCCCGCACCATGGAGGAAATCGCCGCGATCTTCGGCGCCATGGGGTGCAGCCTCGCGGAGGGGCCGGACGTCGAAAGCGACTGGTTCAACTTCGGCGCGCTGAACATTCCGGCGCATCATCCGGCGCGCGCGGACCACGACACGTTTTATCTTCCAGCCCAGGGGAACATGCCACCGCCGGTGCTGCGGACGCATACCTCGCCGGTGCAGATCCGCACCATGCTGACGCAGCCGCCGCCGATCCGCACCATCGTGATCGGCCGGACCTATCGTGCCGACCACGATGCCACGCACTCGCCGATGTTCCACCAGTGCGAGGGCCTGATCATCGATCGCGACCTGACATTGGGCCACCTGAAAGGCTGCCTGATCGACTTCCTGCGCACGTTCTTCGCCATCGCCGATCTGCCGGTGCGGTTCCGCTCGTCGTATTTCCCGTTCACCGAACCCTCGATGGAGGTCGATATCGGCTGGAACCGCCGCACCGGCGAACTCGGCCGCGGCGATGACTGGTTGGAGATCCTCGGCTCCGGGATGGTGCATCCTCGGGTGCTGGCCAATTGCGGCATCGACCCGCGCGAGTGGCAAGGCTTCGCCTGGGGCATGGGCGTGGAGCGCGTGACGATGCTCAAGCATGGCATGAGCGACCTGCGGCCGTTCTTCGACTCCGATCTGCGCTGGCTGCGGCATTACGGGTTCAACCCGCTGGCGCCCACCATGCTGCACGAGGGGGTCTGAGCCATGAAATTCTCGTTGTCCTGGCTGAAGACTCACCTGGAGACCGACGTTTCGGTCGACGAGATCACCGACACCCTGACCCGTATCGGACTGGAACTGGAGGCTGTGGAGAACCGCGGCGCCGCCATCGCCGCGTTCCGCGTCGCGCATGTGATCGAGGCATTGCCGCACCCCAACGCCGACCGGCTGCGCGCCTGCAAAGTGGATACCGGCGACGGGATCGTTTCGGTCGTGTGCGGCGCGCCGAACGCGCGAACCGGCATGAAGGCGGTATTCGCGGCACCCGGCAGTTTCATTCCGGGCACCAACGTCACGCTGAAGGTCGGAGAAATCCGCGGCGTGCAAAGCGCCGGCATGTTGTTGTCGGCTCGCGAAATGGGTCTGGGCGACGATCATTCCGGCATCATCGAACTGGCCGAGGACGCGCCGGTGGGTGTGCCATACGTGACGTATGCGGGGCTCGACGACCCGATCATCGACATCAGCGTCACGCCCAACCGCGGCGACTGTTTCAGCGTGCGCGGCGTGGCTCGCGATCTGGCCGCCGCCGGGATCGGCACGCTGAAACCGTTCCGGCCGGCGAAGATCCGTCCGGCGATCGATGGCGGACCGCGCTGGCAAATCGACTTCCCCGAGGCCTGCCCGTGGATCCTGGGGCGCTCGATTCAGGGTGTGCGGAACTCGCCTTCGCCGAAATGGTTGCAGGATCGGCTGACCTCGATCGGATTGCGGCCGATCAACGCGCTGGTCGACGTGACGAACTTCTTCACGATCGATCTGGGCCGGCCGTTGCATGTGTTCGACGTCGCCAAACTGAAGGGCAGCGTGCTGACCCTGCGGCGTGGTGCCGGCGAAACGATCCGGGCGCTCAACGGTCGCGACTACGTGGTCGACCCCGAGGACTGCGCGATCTGCGACGCGGCCGGCGTGCTATCGATCGCCGGAGTGATCGGCGGCGAGGCCACCGGCTGCGATGAAACGACGCGCACCGTGTTCGTCGAATGCGCGCTGTTCGATCCGGTGCGGATCGCGCTGACCGGACGGCGGCATCAGATCGTGTCCGACGCGCGGCAACGCTTCGAACGCGGCCTCGACCCGGCGCTGATGCCCGACGCGGTTGAAGCCGCTACGGCGATGGCGTGCCTGGACCGGTCGCGGCGGCCGGCGCCGAGCCCGCCTGGCAACGTGACGCCACCATGCGCTTTTCCCGCATCGCCGGACTGGGCGGATCGGACATCTCCGCCGATGAAGCGGTTGCGTCCCTGGAACGACTGGGGTTCACCGTGCGGGCGCGCGATACTGAGCAAGTAACGGTCGCGGTGCCCTCGTGGCGTAACGATATCAACGCGCCCGCGGTGCTCGATCTGTCGCCGACGCTGGCGCCCGAGGTCGTGGCGCGGGTGACCGAAGGCTGCGCGGCGATCGAACCGGAAGCCGACCTGGTCGAGGAAGTGCTGCGCCTCAAAGGCCTCGACGCGGTGCCGCCGGTGTCGCTGCCGCGGATGGCGCCGGTGCCGCTGGCGACGCTGACCTCGAAGCAGCAACGCACGGCGCTGGCGCGGCGGACGCTGGCGGCGCAGGGCCTGGTGGAGTGCGTGACGTTCAGCTTCATGGCGACGGCGGAGGCGGCGTTGTTCGGCCCCACGCCGGACCCGCTGCGGCTGTCCAATCCGATCGCGGCCGACCTGGACCAGTTGCGGCCGACCGCGATCGCGACGCTGGCCTTGGCGGCGCAACGCAACGCGGCGCGCGGGTACCCCGATCAGGCACTGTTCGAGGTCGGGCCGGCGTTCCGTACCGACGCCGAACATGGGCAATGCCAGACGGCGGCGGGCCTGCGAGCCGGCGCCACTTCGCGGTCCTGGATAGCGCCCGCGCGGGGTGTGGACGCGATGGACGCCAAAGGCGACCTGTGGGCGGTCATGGCGGCGGCTGGCGTGCCGCTGGAGGCGCTGATGGTCACACCGGATGCGCCGGGCTTCTACCATCCCGGCCGCTCCGGCATGGTGTGTCAGGGGCCGAAGACGGTGCTCGGGTCGTTCGGGGAAGTGCATCCGCGGGTGCTCGCGGCGATTGGGCTGACCGGCCCGGCGGTGGCGTTCGAACTCAATCTGGACGCGGTCGCGGAACCGAAACGCCGCCGCAGGTCGGCGCCCGATTTGCCTGCGTTCCAGCCGCTGCGGCGCGACTTCGCGTTCCTGGTGGACTCGGCCGTCACCGCCGACACGGTGCTGCGCGCGGCCCGCGGCGCCGAGCGCAATCTGATCGCGGGCGTGGCGCTGTTCGACGTCTATGAAGGCGACAAGCTGCCCGAGGGCAAGAAGTCGCTGGCGATCGAGGTGGTGTTCCAGCCGCGCGAGCGCACCCTGACCGATGCGGAAATCGAGACTTCCGGGCAGAAGGTGATCGCGGCGGTGGCGAAAGCGACGGGGGCGGTGCTGCGGTAGACGCGGTTCCGGCGAATACAGCCATCGCATGTAATTTGCGACCGCACCTCTTTACCGTCGTGGACTCCAGCGCCTACCGTCGCGGACCATGTGGGTCATTTGAGAGACGTAATGAACAACGCCGGCGAACCAGTCGAGCAGTTCATCGCCCGCTGGCCAGGGCGGACGGGCGGACAGGAACGCGCCAACCATGCGCTGTTCCTGTCCGAATTGTGCGACGCGATCGGCGTCCCTCGACCAGAGCCCGCGTCGGCGGCGACTGAAGAAAACGACTACGTTTTTGAGCGAGCCGTGAAAGAACCCGCGCTCGACGGAACAACAGGAACCGGGCGAATCGACCTATACAAAAAACGTTGCTTCGTACTGGAAGCGAAGCAATCCCGTCAGGCTGGCGGGAAGAAGGAGGTCGCGGGCCAGACGGAAATGTCCAGTAACGGCGGTTGAGTGGAGCGCTGTCGAACAGCGACAATAAGCCTTCGGACGTTTGTCCGTTTGGTATGTCCATGGGCGCCGCCGGTCGCGATCGGGGCCGGACGGCGCCGTAATGCGAACCTTACGTGGCGTGGCGCCGTCGTGGCGGCGCGCGGACTGGCTGGCGATTGAACGCCGCTCACGCGAGCAGGCTAAAACCCGGTCGGGCGGCGGACGCAACTCACGCGCCCAGATAAAGTTCCCGAATGATATCGTTGTTGTTCAAATCCTCCGCCGATGCGCCTTCGAATTCAATGCGCCCGTGCACGATCACATAGCCGCGGTCAGCGATCCGGATCGCCTGGGTAAAGTTCTGTTCCGCCATAAGCACAGACAGCTGATACCCTTCTTTCAGCGTCTTAATGCTGTCGATCGTCCGGGCCACCAGCAACGGTGCCAGTCCCACACTCGGTTCGTCGATCAGCAGCAGTTTCGGCGCCGACATCAATGCCCGCGCCAGAGCCAGCATCTGCTGCTCGCCGCCGCTCATGGACCCCGCGAGTTGCTTGCGCCGCTCCGCCAGTCTCGGGAACAACTCGAAACAAAACGCCAGGTTGCGGTCGATCGAGGCGCGCGCCACCTTGCGAAACGCACCCATCAGCAAATTTTCGGTCACTGTCAGGCGAGGAAACAACCGGCGCCCTTCGGGCACGAACCCGATCCCCAGATCGACGATCGCCTCGGTTGTCATCCCGACAAGATTGCACCGCGCGCCATCGATCTCGACCTCGATCGAACCGGCGGACGGCCGCACCATGCCCATGATGCATTTCATCAATGTCGACTTGCCGTTGCCGTTGGTGCCCAACAGCGCCACCGTCTCGCCTTCGCGCACGTCCAGCGTCACGCCGTGCAACACGCTGACGGCGCCGTACCCGGCATCCAGGCCGGCGATGCTGAGACTAGCTGCCAAGATACGCCGCCACGACATCGTCCTGCCTTACCACGTCGCGCGGGTCGCCGTCGGCGATCTTGCGTCCCGCGACCAGCACCACGAGTCTTTGAGAAAATGACAGAACCGCCCGCATGATATGCTCGATCAAAATGATGGTGATGCCTTGTTCCTCATTCAGCCGGACCAGCAGCGCCAGAATGTCATCCACTTCGCCATGCGACAAACCCGCCATCGCCTCGTCGGCGATCAGCAGGCGAGGCTCCGCCGCCATGGCGCGGGCGAGTTCCAGCTTGCGCATTTCGATCTGCGTCAGGTCCTTCGGCAGTCGCGCCGCCTTATCAGCCAGGCCGACGGTTTCCAGCAACGCCACGCAGCGCCGGTCGATATCCGCCGCCGCCCGTCCGTCACGCGACTGCACCGCATAAAGGATCGGGATGCGGAGATTCTCCGCCAGGGTCAGCGTGCCGAACGGGCGTGGCAACTGAAACGTTCGCGCGAGGCCGGCGCGCGTTCGCTGATGCGCCGGCGCGCCATCCAGCACCTTGCCCTCAAACCGGACGGAGCCGGATTCATTACGCAACGTACCGCACAGGCAATTGACAAGCGTGCTTTTGCCCGAGCCGTTGGGACCGATCAGGCCAAGGCGCTCACCGCGTCCGACCTCGAGTTCGATGTCGGCCAGTGCCACGAAGCCGCCGAAGCGTTTGCCCAGACCGGAAATCTGGAGAATGGGCGGTGTGATACCAGGCGCGGCACTCATTTCCAGAACCACCCGATGATGCCTTTCGGCGCCGCCACCACGAACACCACCAGCATGACGCCGACGATCAGCAGCGACAGCGCCGACGAAATGGTGACCGTCGCCACCTGTTGCAGCGTGCCCAGAAGGATGGCGCCCAGGATCGGGCCGAGCCAACTGGAGGTGCCGCCAATCAGCGGCATGGCGATCGTATTGACAGCGTAACTCAGGCTGAACGCCGAGGCCGGGTCGAGATAGGTCACGTAATACGGCAACGGCGCCCCCGCCATGCCCATGAACCCGCCGGACAAACCGGTCGCGATCAGCTTCAACCGCAGGGTCGGCACGCCGGATGCCTCGGCCGCGAGTTCGTCGTCGCGAATGGTTGCGAAGCCGTAGCCGAGGCGCGATTTTTCAATTGCCCGCGCCACACCCACGGTCAGCACGCACAAACCCAGCATCATCAGGAACAGATACTGGATGTAGTCGATGCCAAGGTACTGCACCGTCGCCGGACGAATGATGTACGCGCCGCGGGAGCCGCCGACAAAAGCCCAGTTGGTGACGAGGGTTTGCATCACGACGGCCATCGCCAGGGTGGCGATCGAAAAGAACGTGCCGCGCAGCCGCAATGTCAAATATCCGGTGCCGACCCCCACGAGGCCTGAAACGATGCCGCCGACCAGCATCATCACGATCAGCGGCAGGCTGGTCAGTTTATGCAGCACGACGGTGCTGTAAGCACCCAGCGCGATGAACGCCGGGATGCCGAAGTTCACGTAACCCGTGTAGCCGCCAAGGATGTTCCACGCCGTCGCCAGCGCGATGTATTGCAGCACGACGTATCCGGCGAAGTAGAAATACGCATTGTCGATCAACCGGGCCGCCACGAACGTCAGCAGCGCGGCCACGATCAGCCACAGCACGAAAATCGAATTCTTCATTTACGCCCGCCCAAAAATGCCACTGGGCCGGAACGCCAGGGTCAGCAGCAGGAAACCGAACGCCACGGCGGGCGCCCAGGAGGGACCGAAGAAAGTGGCTGTCAGGTTCTCCATGACACCGAGGATGATCGCCGCCACCAATGTCCCGGCGAAGCTGCCCATCCCGCCGAGCACACAAATCGCGAATATCCGCCCGATATAATCGCGCCCGACCGAAGGCTCGATCGGTTGAATGATGATCAGGATCGCGCCGGCGACCGAGGCGGTGGCGATCGACAGACCGAAAGCGATGCGTTTGATCCGGCTCGGATCAGCCGCCATCAACCTCAGCGCCAACGGGTCCTGGGCTACCGCCTGCACCGCCCGGCCGATGAAAGTGCGTGACAAATAAAGTTGCAGGATGCCCATCATCGCGACCGATACCAGCGCCGGCACCAGCAGCCGCAACGGCAAATCGATGACGCCGAAGTGGAGCGTCGGGCCGATATAGATCGCATCGACGAGGCGATAATCGACGCCGAAAATCAGGGTCAGCGAGACCTCGGTGATGAACAGCAGTCCGAAGAAAAACGCCAGGCCGCGCAGCGCGGTGTCGCCTCGGCGTTCAAAGGAAACGTCGTAGACATGGTAGATGGCGACACCCAGAAAGTAGAACGCCGGCGTCGCCACGATCGAGACCAGGATCGGATCGAAGCCGTAATTGCTGTTCATGATGTAGGCGATATACGAACCCAGCAGGATGAACGCCGGGTGGGCGATGTTGACGATGTCGAGCATACCGAACGAGATCGAAATCCCGATGGTGACGGACGCGTAGAAGCCTCCGAGCAACAGGCCAGAGACCAGGGCATTGCCCAGAAGGTCGAACGATATATCCATGATTCACGCTTGCGACGTTGCCCCTGGGCCCAATGTGGCTGATGGCGCGGGGGAAAGCCAGAGGGGGAAGCCAGAGGGGTTGCTCTCCCGTTGCCGCTCCCGTTGAATGCCGCCGCATCTGAACACGGAGGAAACCGCCGGTGGCCAATCTCGCGGGAAAAATCGCCTGGATCACCGGGGCCGGCAGCGGCATCGGCGAGGCCGCCGCTCTGGCGCTGGCCGAGGATGGCGCGACCGTCATCCTGACCGGCCGCACGCGCGCGAAACTGGACGACGTGGCCCGCCGCATCCACAACGCCGCGGGTCAGGCGCATGTGCAGCCGGCCGATCTGACGGACAAGGACCAGGTCCGCCACGTCGGCGCCTATATCGCCACGACGTTCAACCGGCTGGACATCCTGGTGAACAACGCCGGCGTGAACATCGTTGACCGGCACTGGGACAAGCTGACGCCCGAGAGCATCGACACGATGGTCAACGGCAACCTCACCGCCGCGCTGTATTGCGTCACCGTGGCGTTGCCGTTCATGCGCTCGCAACAGGACGGATTGATCATCCACACCGCGTCGATGGCCGGGCGGTTCATCGGCGGCGTCAGCGGTCCGATCTATGTCGCCGCGAAGCACGGCATCGTCGCGATGAGTCACGGCCTGAACATGGAGGAATGCGTCAACGGCATCCGCTCCACCGTGTTCCTGCCGGGGGAGGTGGCGACGCCGATCCTCGATCAGCGCCCCAATCCGGTCGGCCCCGAGGTGCGTGCGAAAATGGTGCAGCCGGCGGATTGCGGCGACCTGATCCGTTATATCGCCGGCCTGCCGAAGCACGTGGTGATGAACGAGGTGCACCTGGCGCCGACCCACAACCGCGGCTATATCGCCAATCTGCAACGCCGGCTTTGAGGAAACGCGACCATGGCTACCAACAAGCGCGAAGTGATGCTGCCACATACGATGGGACAGCAGGGGATCGATATCGTCCGCGCGCGCGACGACATCGAAACGGTGATGTACCCGGCCGGGATCGGCCAGGCGGACCTGTTGCCGCTGCTGGCGGATTGCGCCGGCATCGCGTTGTCCGGCACGCCATATAAGCAGACCGAAATGAACGGCTCACCCGCGATGCAGGTCGTGGCGCGGATCGGCGTCGGTTACGACGCGGTCGAGGTCCCGGCGCTGACCGCCCGGAAAGTGCCGTTGATGACGGCGGGGACCGCGAACTCCACCAGCGTGGCGGAGCAGGCGTTTCATCTGATGATCGCACTGGCCAAGAAGCATGCGGCACTGGACGGCCTGGTGCGCGAAGGCCGCTGGGGAGACCGTCATGGCGGGCTGCCGATGGAGATGTCCGGCAAAACCGTGCTGATCGTCGGATTCGGCCGGATCGGCACCCGCCAGGCGAGGCGCTGTCTCGCGTTCGACATGCACGTTTTGATCCATGATCCGTATATGGATCAAGCGAAAATCATCGCGGCGGGGTGCCAGCCGGCGCCCGATCTCGACGCGGCGCTGGCGCGGGTGGATTTCGTCTCGATCCACTGTCCGAAGAACCCCGAGACAATCGGGATGTTCAACGCGGCGCGGCTGGCGAGGATGAAAAAGGGCGCGTTCATCGTCAACACCGCGCGCGGCGGGATCATCAACGAGCCGGACCTGCACGCGGCGCTGGTCAGTGGTCATATCGCCGGCGCCGGTCTGGACGTGTTCGACGTGGAGCCAACGCCGCCCGACAATCCGTTGCTGAAGCTGAACAACGTCATTTCGTCGCCGCATATGGCCGGCGTGACGGTGGAGGCCGTGGCGGCGATGGCGGTGGCGACGGCGCGCAATATCCTGAGCGTGCTGGATGGGACACCGAACAAGGAGAATACGATCAATCCGGAGGTTTATGATTGATGCCGCAACCTGACCACATCTCCGCGCTTGGCGTTCCCGACGCATCCGGTCTCGACGAAGACCTTCAGGTGATCTGGAAGAAGTGCGCGGACAAGCTCGGTTTCGTGCCGAATGTGTTCAGCACCTACAGCCTGAAGCCGAAGCGGTTACGCAACTTCATGGCGATGTACAACGAGATCATGCTGTCGGACTCCGGCCTGTCGAAGCTGGAACGGGAGATGATCGCCGTTGTCGTCTCGTCGGCGAACCGGTGCTACTACTGCCTCGTCGCGCACGGCGCCGCCGTCCGCGCCCTGTCAGGCGATCCTGAACTGGGTGAGATGATGGCACTGAACCACCGCGTCGCGAAGCTGGATGCACGGCAACGCGCGATGCTGGATTTCACCTGGAAGCTGACCACGACACCGCATTTGATCGACGACGCCGACCGCGAGGAATTGCGCGCGGTGGGGCTGACCAACGACGACATTTTCGACCTCGCGGAAACGGTCGCGTTCTTCAATTTGTCAAACCGGATGGCGTCCGCCACCGATATGATGCCGAATCGAGAGTATCACCGGCAGGTCCGGTAAACCGCGCTGAAAGCGGGCGGAGTGGAACGGCGCTTCCCGCGGGTCGCCGTGGCGATTGCCAGCCTGGTCCCTGTTGGCGCAGGTGCCGCCGGGCCTCGCGCTTTGGCGGTATCGCGTGGCGCGAACAGCAGATGTGCACAGGCTGCCCTGACGACGTCGAGGTCGCGGTCTTCAGCGGAATCACCGCTGACCAATCGACATGGCCCGCCGCCTGAGATGACCTTCGCCGGACCAACCAGGATTCGACGCGCACCGCCAAACCCGGCTACCGTCCCATCCATGGACACAGTGCTCGACCGGCCATGGACCACGGAAACCTTCCTTGCCTGGGAAGACCAGCAGGAAGGCAAATATGAGTTCGATGGACGGAACGTGGTCCCGATGACCGGCGGGACCCTGGCGCACCAGGACATCGTCTTCAACCTGCGGGTGCTTTTGGCCCGGCTTCTGATCCACCTTCCCTGCCGGGCCGTGCACGAAATGCGGCTCGGAATCGGCATCCGCATCCGCTACCCGGATGTCGTGGTCATCGCGGGTTCGCTCGACCAGACTACCCGGACGTTGACCGACGCGGTGGCAATCTTCGAGGTGCTGTCAGACGACACCGCCGTTACCGACCGTGTGGCAAAGCTGATCGATTACGCCGCCGTGCCGTCGCTGCGCTGTTACCTTCTGCTTGAGCAGACCGCGATGGCCGCCACATTGTTCCAGCGCGAACCAGGTGGCGCCTGGATCGCCAGCGCTCATACAGACGGGGAACTGGTCCTGCCTGGGATCGACGTCACTCTGCCACTCGTGGACCTGTATCAGGGGCTGACCTTCGCAACTCAGGAAGCACCAACCTCCTGACGGTGTGAACGGCATAAGGCAGGCCGTGGTTCGATCAGCCCCTCGGCGCGCTTTCGGTCGCTGGCATGTGTCGTGGTGCTCGGAGTTCCATCGCCGGCGATGGTCGCGGCTTTGGCGATGGAGTTGGTCGCGACCCCAGGCCTAGCACTTTGGCGGCGTCGCGTGGCGAAGATGGGCGGGAATCGCGCATCCTGGGAATCCGCATTGATTCTGA
>ODAK010006454.1_pt1 | contig 11830 bp, 8 predicted proteins | sample 1539591 | NCBI WGS metagenome assembly ODAK01 (sample SAMEA3539303, study PRJEB22396) | soil metagenome | biome: tundra; feature: field; material: soil | place: USA | collected 2010-05 | depth 0.15 m | reverse complement strand
GAGGGGGAGAGGGGGAGAGGGGGAGAGGGGGAGATGGCTTCTCCCTTTCTCCCTTTCTCCCTTTCTCCCTTTCTCCCCCTCTCCCTTTCTCCTTTTCTTCATGCGCGTCACTTCAACGTCTTCAGCGTTTTCAACAATTCCCCCGCGTCCTTGCCGTTGAGATACAGCAAGCCCTTAATTCCCGTGATGGCGGCGACGTCCAACTTATTGCGAATGGGGCACACCACGCTTTCGATGCTCATGCCACGCAGCACCGCATAGTCCTTCACAGCAGTGTTGTTAAAGCCCAGGTAGCGCCAGGTCGTGCCCGCGAGCGGCGTCAGATCGGCGACTTTCGTATCCGACAACTCCAGCCAATCGACGGTCGAGCCTTTCAGCGGCGCCACCGATTTGACGGGCGTCTTGGCGATCGAGAGTTTTTGGACCTTCATCGCCTTGATCGGCGTCAAGTCCGCCACCTTGGTCCCGGAGAGATCGAGGACCGTCACCGGCATGTCCTTGAGCGGCACCAGGCTCGTAAACGGCGTGCCGGCCAAGAAAATCTCGGTCATCGGCATCCCCGCCAGCGGCGTCAAGTCGGTCGCCTTGATGCCGCTGATGTTCAACTGCACGATCGGCATCCCCTTGAGCGGCGTCAGATCCTTGACCTGAGTGTTCAGCAGCGCGACGCTGGTCAGCGGCATCCCCTTGAGCGGCGCCAAGTCGGCAATCGGCGCCCCGCCCGCGAAAAATTTTTTGAGCGGCATGTCCTTCACCGGCGTCAGGTCCTTGATCGCCGTGCTGCCGATGTCCAGATAGATCAGCTTCATGCCGATGATCGGCGTCAGGTCCTTCACCTTGGTTTTACCTACGGATAATTGCCTTAAGTCGTTTCCCTTGATCGGCGTCAGGTCGGATACCTGGGTGTTCCAAAGGTTCAGAATGTTGAGCGACGTTCCCTTCAACGGAATCAGGTCGCTCACCAGCGTATCGTTGGCATGCAGCTCCGTCAGTGGCGCCCCCTGGATCGGCGTCAGGTCGGACACCTTGGTGAAGCCGCACATCAGCCCCGTTAGTTTGGCACCCTTGAGAGGGTCCAGCGATTTAATGTTGGTATGGCTGCAATCGACCGCCAGGAGCGGCATGCCCGCAATAGGGTCCAGAGTCTGCACCGGGCAGTTGTTGCAGAGAATCTGCAGCAACTCCATCCCCTTGAGCGGCGACAAATCCTTCACATCGCACCAGTTCATGTTGAGATCGACGATCGGCAATCCCTTCAAGGGCGTGAGGTCCTTCACGCGGGGCTTATCGACGCCGGACATGGACGACGTGCCGCCGAAGTGCAGCTTTTGCACATGCTTCAAGGCCGCCAACGGCGTGATGTCGGAAACGCCGTTGCCGGAGAAGACGAATTCGACGAGGTGGTCGCCGTCATTTCGGGAAGTGTATTTTTCGGGTAGCTTGAAGTTGAGTGCTTGCAGCTTTTCGAAGACGGCGTTGGCCTGCTCGTCGGGCTTCAAAGCGGCGACTTTGTCGAGCCAGGCTTGATCGACCTTTTTCTCGTCTTGCGTTGCCGCGGCCAACAACTGAGCGATGAGAAGGACGAACAACAATGCAAAATGAGCTTTCACGATGACGTATCTCCGGAGGGACGAAACCTTCCTGTTGCCGATTCTCATTTTGACGGGGAGATGGTGGAGTTGCAAAGGAAATATGCGTTGTTTCGTTTCGCTCACCAGCCCTGAGCGCTAGCGAGGGGATAACGTAGCCTTCTGAAAGATTTTTAGGCCAGCCTCGGGACACTGCTATCCCGTCGCTGGCGCTCAGGGCTGGTGAGAGGTCACCGCATCACGCCGCGTCGCGTTCCGGCATCACCAGCGTTGCCGGCTCCGCGCTGGTTTTCTGGCGTTTGCCCATGACGTAGAGCAGGGCGGGCAGAAACACGAGCGCCGTCAACATGCAGCAGGTGACGCCGACCGTCAGGATCAGCCCCAGGCCGGCCATGCCGCGGTGCTGGGCGATCATCAGCGTGCCGAAACCGAGAATCGTCGTCAGGGCGGCGACCATGATGCCGAAGCCCGTGATATGCGTGAGCCGATAGCGGCGTTTGCGGTCCCGACAACGGAAATCGTGCAGCACGTGGACGCCGTTGTCCGCGCCGACGCCGAGGATCAGCGGGAACGCGATCATGTTCGCGGGGTTAAGTGGGAAGCCGAACATCGCCATGAAGCCCAGCGTGGCGATCATCCCCATCGCCAGCGGCAACAGGGCGACCAGCGTGTGCTTGACCTTGCCGAAGTCCAACAGCAACACCAGCACCATCGCAATCAGAGCGTAGACGCCGGCCCAGAGGAAACCGTTGCGCATCGCCTTCAGGCCTTCGAGCGTCGTGAACGGCTTGCCGGTCGCTTCCGGATCGACGGTGCGGACCATCTTCACGAAGGTTTCCAGAGGCCCAAAGTCCCACAGGCATTCCTTGCTGAAGACGCGCAACAGCCATTTGCCGTTCTTGCCGATGTAGCGTTCGCGCAGGCACACGGGCAATTCGGCGAGTTGAATCGGCGTCGGTGTTGAGACGTCACGCAGCCGGTGCAGATCGTCGGCCAGGTCGCGCGTGATCGCCTGCTCATATTGCTGTAGTTGATACTTCGTAAGATCATGCTCGGAAGCGGCAATCGTGCGGAGCAACCCCTCCACGCCGCCCTGCAACTGGGCCAACACGGCGTTCGGCTGTTGCTTTTGCAGGTCGGCTAGCTTTGCAAGGACGCGCGTGCCTGCTTGGTCGATTTCATCCAGGTTCGGGACGGCGTGCTCGATGGTCTCGCCGCGCTTTGGCAAATTCCGCAGGCGCAGCTTGATGTCGCGCAGCAACTCCAACTTGCGGTCCTGGTCGCGCGGGATGATCGACGCCATCGTCAGGACATTGCTGACCTGAGGCAATTGTTCATACTTCGCTTTCAAGGCGAGCGCTTCCTCGGGCGTCGTCGTCCAACTGACGGCGTACCAGCATGAATCGTTGGTGTGCTCGATGAGCGTCTTCTCCCACTGCACCGACGCCATCTGCGGCGCTTGCAAGTGGAGCAGGTTGTGATCGTACTCGATGTTCAGTGCGAAGCCCGCTAGCACCACGGTCGCCAGCGCGCTGACGCCGAGCACCCAACGCGGCCGGCGCATGATCGCGGGCAGCCATTCGCGGCGCGCTTCCTGATGTTCTTTCAGGGACAGGATCATCTCGTCCTTGACCTGGCGAGCGTGCACACGGAAATCGAAGATCGCGAGCAAGGCCGGCACGACGATAAAGCAGGAGAACGCGCACAGCAAAACGCCGCAGCCGGCGATCCAGCCGAGTTCGGAGACGGCTTTCAAGTCGGCGAGCATCGCGGCGAAAAACGAGAACGCGGTGGTGACGGCGGCAGTGAAGATGCTGGGCCCGACGTGCATGGCGGTCTTTTTGTTGGCCTCGAAAATGTCGAAGCCGGCCTGGCGCTCCTGGCCGAAGCGCGTCACCCACAGCACGCCGTAATCGCCCATGCCGATCAGCATGACGGCAAAGGCGGACGAGAGAATGTTCAAGTGGCCGACAGTCAGCGTCAACCAGCCGAGCGCCCAGACGGTGCCGACCATGAGGGCCGCCACCGTCATGAACGGGTAGCGGAACCCGCGATAGACGACGAGGTAAAGCAGGGCGACGCCGATCAGGGCGAGCCAGGAGGCGAAGTTGCTGTCGTTTTGCGAGGCGACCATCTCGTCGTTTTCCAGCACCGGCAACCCCGTCAGGCCGATCTCCAGATCGCCGTACTTCTGCTTCATTTGGGCGATCAGATTCTGGAGCGCTTCAATGCTCTTTTGCGCGTAGGTGAAGCTATCGCTGTCTTTGTCCTTGCCGGGACTGACGAGCAGGAAGGCGAGCTGGCCGTCGCCGCTGAAGAAATATTGCGGCTTGGCGAGTTGATCCTGCTGATTGGGCGCCGGCTTACTCCCCTCGCCCTCTGGGAGAGGGGTCGGGGGTGAGGGCGCGGGCAGCGCACTCTGCCAGGGATTGCGATACTTGGCGGGTGATTCGAGGTAACCACTCGCGCCCTGACTGATCGCGTCGAGTTGCTTGAAAAAGCTCTCGGCGTCCGCGTTCGGTTGCTCATTTTTCCAGACGGCCAGGCGGCGCTCGCTCTCACGCAGCAATTGCTGCACGCTGAGGGACTGCCAACCAAAGAGCGGATTGAGCGTGCCAAGGACCGGCGGTTCCAACAGCAGCGACATGCCTTGTAGGTGATTCTGAATATCGCGAATCTGCTCGGTCGGTAAAAACAGCAAAGCCCGGCCATGCAGGGGGCGTAGATCGACCTTGTAAAACAATCGCTCGAACGACTCGGGACGTTTCCCGATCTCGCCGGCCAATTCGTCGAGCGCCTGCTCCATGCGGGCGCGATCGCCGCCCTTGACGACGACGACCATGTCGTCATCGTCGCCGAACTCCTCGACGTACTGATGCCAGCGCTTAAGGTAATCTTTCTTATTGCTGATGAGATCGTTGCGGTGCGTCAAGTAGGACAGGTTGTTCCAGGTGTAAACGCCGCAGACGACGCAGGACAACAGGGTCGCGCACAAGACGATCCAGGGATATCGGCAGATGACGCCGACGCCCCCGGCCAGCCCGCGAGCCAACCAGCCCGCATCTTCAATCGATTCGGTTTCCGAGTCCATGGCTTCCCCCGTCTTCCGTGCCTGGGCCAAATGAGGCGGGAGTTTAGACACGTGGTCGAAAAGTTGCAAGAGGAATTGGCATGCGCGGTGGCGGGATGGGGAAAGGACGAATGCTTGGGGGAGCGGCGGCATACCAACCCGAAGCGCCAGCGAGGGAGTATGCAGAACCTCGCTGGCGCTTCGGGTTAGTCTGCGCCGCGTTCGCGGTACGGCTGAATCTTCTCGTAGAGCACGCCGACGAACTGTTCGAGCAGGTCCACATACTCCGTGCCGGCGACGATGGCGGCCTGTTCGAGAATCTTGCGCCGACGTTCCAGTTGCTCCACGTAATGAGCGACGCCGAACGCCGTCAGCGGACCGCCGGTCCCTTGCAACGATAGCAGGTCGTCGATCTCCTCCGGCGACAACCGGGCGGCGCGATCGGGATTCTCTTGCAACCAGACGAGCAACTCCGGTTGCGTCGCTTGTTCGTAGAGGACGCGCAGATTCTCCTCGGGCGGCAGCGGCACCCGCATTCTCGGCAGAAGTTTCTCCAACGGCTGTGTTTGCAGGTCGTGAACGGTCACACCCAACGCACGGGCGCAGGCGCTGACCGTGGCGTTGTGTAGCTTGCGTACCGGACCGACAAAGATGCTGCGAATGGTGAGTCGATTGAGATCGGCGCTGCGGGCGAAGTCTTCCTGATTCCAGCCACGCTCCTGCACGAGGCGGGCGATCTTCGCACACAGTGGCAAGTCAGATTGATGGGTGAGGTCACTCATTGACGATCCATTGTAACCGAGGCGCGGGGTTTGTACAGGTTCGTTGCTTGTTCATTGACTCACCAGCCCTGAGCGCAAGCGAGGGGATAGCAACATTCCCGCTGCCGCCTGCAAAGTCTTTGCAAAGACGCTGCTATCCCCTCGCTTGCGCTCAGGGCTGGTGAGTAAGATCGCCAACCGACTTTGCGGTCCGCTGCCTCATCGTGGTACGCTGGTCGATGTGAACCCGCACCGCGCCCTCGCCCTGATGCTCGACCCATCGCTCATCCTCACCGCTCAGGACCTGACGCCTGATCCCTGGCAGCGCGATCTGCTGCTGTCGCAACAACCCTATTTGCTGCTCAACTGCGCGCGCCAGACCGGCAAATCGACGACCGTCGCCGCCCTCGCGCTGCATCAACTCCTGGCCGAGGACGACTCGCTGGTGCTGCTGGTCGCGCCGTCGGAACGGCAAAGCCATGAGCTGTTCCGCAAGGTCATGCACGCCTACCTGGCGGTCGGGCAGCCGATCGCGCCGATCAAATCGAACCAAAGCGAACTTGAACTGGCGAACGGCTCGCGATTGGTGGCACTGCCGGGGCGCGAGGAAACGATCCGGTCGTTCTCCGGCGTCGATCTGCTGATCCTCGATGAGGCGTCGCGGGTGCCAGACGATCTTTATCGTTCGGTGCGGCCGATGCTCGCGGTCAGCCAGGGCCGGCTGCTCGCGCTTTCGACGCCGTTCGGCCAGCGCGGCTGGTTCTACGACGAATGGGTCGGCTCGGGTCCCTGGCAGCGGATCCATGTGCCGTGGTCGAAATGCCCGCGCATCGCCGCCGACTTCATCGCCGAGGAAACGCGGGCACTCGGGCAAGGTTGGGTCGATCAAGAATACAACGGCCTATTCACGGCGATGGAGGGCTTGGTCTTCCCCGATTTCGCAGTGTCAATCACCCCCAAGCCCCAGGATGAGCGCAGCGATTCCTGGGGGTCGAAAGTCGGCGGCATCGATTTCGGCTGGCGCAACCCCTTCGCGGCTCTCTGGGGCGTGCTCGATCACGACGACGTGCTCTGGATCACGCACGAGCGTTATCTGCGCGAAACGCCGCTGTCGGATCACGCCGCGGCGCTCCCGCGGGACGTGATGTGGTACGCCGACCCCGCGGGGCGCACCGAGATCGAGGAACTGCGCCGCGCCGGCCTGACGGTGCGCCGAGGCGACAACAACATCCGCCGCGGCATCGCCCTGGTGACCGCGCGGCTCCGCACGGGCCGCCTGAAAGTATCGCCGACGTGCGTCAACCTGCTCGCCGAGTCGCGGCTCTATCGCTATCCCACCCCGGCGGAGCGCGATCAACTCGGCGAGAACCCGATCGACGCCCACAACCATGCTCTCGCGGCGTTGCGGTATTTGGCCTCGCGGATCAGCATGCCGCCAACACCGGTCAGCGCGCCAGAATTGGCACCAAAGCGGGAAGCCGTTGATGACGATGGGCAGTGGACCCGGCTTTGAAAAGCGGGATCATCCGAGCCCGAGCGCCAAGCGAGGTGAACGCCGAGTTTCCTCGCTAGGCGCTCGGGCTCGGACAATCCATTCATCGATGCGTTGACAAAATTGGCCTTTCTTTTTTCCAGCCCGACGCTATAAGCCTCGCTCTCGTAAGTGAAATTATCGGCCGAGGCATCGCGCGCCAACCGGGGGTGGTGGGATCGCGTTGTCTTCGGCTCCATGAGGGCTCCTAACGGGGAAGAGGAGCGTGCTATGCGTAGATCCTGGCGAACGTTCGCGTTGATCCTACTCTTCGGGGTTTGGCCGCAGCTGGGCTGCGTTCAGGTGCCGGCGGACAAGTCGGTGCAAGATCTGCGGCCCATCCAGCAGAACGCCGGCTCGGCCAAGAAGCAAGAATTGACCGCGGCGGACATCTCGAAATCGATGATGCAGCAGGCCGAATTGCTCGAGAAGACGGGCAAGACCGGCGATGCCGTCGCCGCGTATCAGAAGATGCGCGGGAGCGAGGGCCCCGATGCCCAACAGGCGACCAAGAAGCTCGCGCTGCTCTACTACCGCAGCGGCGAGATGGATCGCGCCGAACAGGAGTTTCTCCTGCTCAAACAGCAAAATCCCAAGGACGCCTCAACGCTCACGTCGCTGGGCAACATCAACTATCAGCGCGGCATGTGGGGCACGGCCGAAAAGTGCTATCGCGACGCTCTCTACCATCAGGCGGATCACGTCGAAGCCTGGACCGGCCTGGGCATGACCTTGGCCCAATTGGAGGCCTACAACGACAGTGTGGACGCGCTGTCGAAGGTCGTTTCCAAGGCGGAGGCTTACTGCTGCGTCGCCCGCGTCTTGAGCCAACAAGGCAAACGCCAGGACGCCGTGCGCGCCTACGAAACGGCGCTCACCATCGATCCGGCGATGCAACAGGCGAAAATGGAACTGGCGCGGATCCAGCAAACCGTGCGAACCGACCCGCCCACGACGGTAACGCTGACGACGCACCTGAAGCCGGAGAATCGGGCCGTCGTCGAATTGGAGGACGCGCCAGGGTTTGCCATCGAGGGAGCGAGCCGACTGATGATGCAACGCCCCACCCTGCCTCCTGTGCCCGAGCTCGGCAGCGATCGCGATTGGGCCTCATCGAACAAGAAGAAGTAGGACGAACGCGGAGTCCGGTTTTCGGTTTCTCGTGCCCAGGCTCTGCCTGGGCACGCACTTCTTTGCAGGCTCTGCCTGCCGAGCAATGCCTTTTTTCTGACGTTCAGCGAGGTAGAGCCTCGCGGGTAGCTCATGCCCAGGCGGAGCCTGGGCACGAGAGAAGGACGAACCCCTTGCTGGCGCTGCGGGCTAGTCAATTACCCACCCACCGTCTTTGCCAATCCATCCCGAAACGACACCGTCGGGTTATAGCCAAGCTCCGCGCGCGCCAGGCCGATATCGGCTTGAGACAAGCGCACATCCCCAGCGCGTGCCGGCTGATGGTTCGGCTGAATGCGGGTGCCGAGCAAATCGTTCAAGTGTTTCACCAGATCGAGAACGGTCGTGCTTTCGCCATTGCCGATGTTGTAGACCTTGCCGATGGCCGCCGGAGAGTCGGCGGCGAGTCGAAGAGCCTGCACGACATTCGCGACATAAACAAAATCGCGTGCTTGCAAGCCGTCGCCGAAAATGGTCGGAGCCATGCCTTGCTTCATGGCGGCGATGAACAGGGCGATGACGCCGGAGTACGGGCTCAGGGCATCCTGGCGCGGGCCGAAGACGTTGAAAAAACGCAGACGCACGGTCTGAAGGTTGTGCACCGCGGTGAACGCCGTGCAATAAAGTTCGCCGGCGAGCTTGGCGGCGGCATAGGGGGAGAGCGGGATCAGGGCGTCGGTTTCGAGCCGCTCCGTGCCGGGCTGATCGCCGTAGGCGCTGCTGCTGCCGGCGTACACGACGCGGCGGACGCCCAGCTTTCGGGCCGCTTCCAGAACATGCAGCGTGCCGGTGGCGATGACCTCGTGGGAAGTGACCGGCGCCTCCACGCTCTTGGTGACCGAGGCAATGGCCGCCAGGTGATAGACGACGTCGCAGTCTCCGATCGCGCGGCGCACGATGTCGGGCTGGGTCACGCTGCCGCGCACCAGCTCAATGCGGTCGGCCACGTGGGCCAGGTTTTCGAGCTTGCCGGCGCTGAAGTCATCGAGGACGCGCACCGTTTGGCCCGCCGCCAACAGCGCGTCCACCAGATGGGAGCCGATGAAGCCAGCACCTCCTGTGACGAGACATCGACTCACGTTCGATCTCCGAAAATTGGTGTTTTGGCGAAACGTAACCTATATTCTACTGACGGAAAGATGGTTTAGCCGGCGAGTCTTGCTCGCCGCGGGGTATGCCGAGGCCGCGGCGAGCAAGCTCGCCGGCTAAACGGCGTTGGATCATTCTCATGCCGCTGCCATGAACACGCTCGCGAAGTCCACCGTTTGCGCTCTCTATAAATACTCCGGCGCCATGCACGCTCAGGAGCGGCTGGCCTATTGGTCGGGCCGGCGTTTCATGTCGATCGCACTGTTTCATCGCGTCACCGACGAGATTCCCGAGGACGGGCTGACCGTCTCCACCGCGTGGTTTCGTGGCTTCTGCGAATTGATGCACGACCGTTTCAACGTGATTTCACTGTCAGAAATGTATCGTATCCTTCAGCGGGGTGAAACGCCGCCGCGGCGGACCGTGGCGATCACGTTCGACGACTGTTATCGCGATAACCTGTTCGCGGCCCGAGTGTTGGCCGAGCATCACCTGCCGGCGACGTTTTTCGTGCCGACCCGGTTCGTCGAGACCGATTACCTCTTTCCCTGGGACCGCCATCTGAAAAGGATGCCGAACCTCGGCTGGCACGACGTGAACGAAATGATGCAGCTGGGGCACGAAATCGGCTCGCACACGGTCACGCACCCCAACCTAGGCGTGGTTGACCCCGACACGGCGCGACTCGAATTAGGCGATTCCAAGAAAACGCTGGAAGACCGCTTGCAACGTCCGGTGCGCTGGTTCGCGTATCCCTACGGAGGCCGAAGCAACTTTCGACCGAACTATCTCCGCCTGGCCGCGGAACTTGGCTACGACGCCTGTTTCTCCGGCTACGGCGGGTGCGTCCAACCGCACATGCTCGGCCAGGTCCTGCCGCGTGAAAACATCACGTTCTTCCGCTCGCTGGTGAACCTCGAATTGCACCTGGCCGGCTGTTTGGACTGGTTCTATCAGCTCAAGCGTTCGGTCGGTTTGCTGTCGGTGCTCCCCTGAGCGCGAAAGCCCGAAACCGCCTAGCGACCCGTAAACCCGCATTAACATTCCAGTGTAAAGAATGGTTAACACGATTAACGCCTCTGCAGACCCAAAACGACTTTCCCGGCAGAGAATTGATTTCAGCTGGAGCAAAAAGGCGTGAAATTTCAAATTGTGGCCGAATAACCAGATCTCGGCACGGTGATTGCGTTAGAGTTGAGTCCGGAACAAACTGCCTACATTACCTTCAATGAGATGACTGCCATGACGACACGATTGAATGATCGCAAGTCCACCAAGAGAAAGGCGTTCTTCGCTTTGTTCGCGACCGTCGGCCTGCTGGCCGTCTTCGCCTTCGGGCTGGACGCGCAGGAAATCCCGAAGATCAAAGACAAGGCCGAGGGCGATAAGCAGCCGAACGCCGTCGAACGCCGCCGCGACGAGCGCGACCGCCGGGATTCGATCCTGGAAAGCGGTTACACCCGCCCCGGCACCCCGGACGACCGTACGTCCCCCGAAGGCAAGATGATCGAAGCCGCCTTCAAGGGGCCGAATGTGCAGAAATTCAAGATCATGGGCGGCACGGTTTACTTCGTCGTGTTCAAAAACACGGGTGAAGTCGAAGGCGATATCTTCGGCACCGGCATGGCGAACATCGACAGCCGCTTCAAAACGGGCCGTAGCTTCAAGGACAGCTATTCGCCGCGCTTCGACAGCAAGGCGAAATACCTCTACCTTTACCAAGTGGTCAACGATCGGGCGCTCGACCCGCGCATCACGCAAACCAAGGGCGAAAAGGACAAGAAGGGCGATCCGGGCATCAAGCTGCCGGTTTTCCTCGGCGCCAATGCAAAGGTGCCGGAAACCGAAGATATCGCCAGCTTCGCGCTGAAGCTCTTGGTCGATCCGCGCTATATCACGTCGTGGGGTCATTTCAGCGGGGCGGCCTTCGCGGCGAAAGTCGCCGATGTGGACCTCAAGGGCAACGTGGTCAAGACGGTCGCCGACGACGGCAAGACCAAGGTAGACAAGGAAATCCGCCTGGCGTTCTCTTATCTGCCCGCCATCGTCACAAAGATTTCGCATCCGAGCTATAGCCGGCGGGCACGCTCTTACTCGCTCAATGAACTGGAAGCCGGCCTCGGCGTCGATCAGAGCACGCTCAATCTGCAAAAATCCAAGGCATTCGATGACCTGAAGTTGGTCCGTGGCGAGATCGGCGAGGGCGACATCAAGCTGGCCGGTTTCGTCGATAACCTGATCCAGGATGCCGTGGCCAACGCGATGGAGCCGGAATATGTGCAACTCATGTACATGACCGAAGAAGAACGCCTCGCGGCCACGACCGGCGACGCGAACCAGGATGACCTCACCCGCGCTATTTTCCGCGCCGATTGGAATCGCACCAAGAGCATCAATCAAGGGGAACGTAGCGTGGTGTTCGGCTTCACGACCGACCTGCCGCCGACGTCGGCCCCGATTCGAATTGATACGCCCAAGGGCGCGGCAGCCAGCGAAACGCTGCGTCTGGCAAATTACTTCGGCGAGGAAGACACGGCACGAGGCACCGGAGCCGGCGTGGCTCCGGGCACCGGCGACGGAACCGGCATTGCACTGACCGCGGGGGGCGCGGATGGGGCGG
>ODAK010006453.1_pt1 | contig 11830 bp, 13 predicted proteins | sample 1539591 | NCBI WGS metagenome assembly ODAK01 (sample SAMEA3539303, study PRJEB22396) | soil metagenome | biome: tundra; feature: field; material: soil | place: USA | collected 2010-05 | depth 0.15 m | reverse complement strand
ATCGTTCAAGAGGATGGGCAATCCGGGCCTCAGTTACAAGAGGGGGCGACCCCAGGGGGGCAACCCCAGCAGGACGACCCCAGCGGGACGACCCCAGAGGGGTAAGCCCAGAGGGGTAAGCCCAGAGGGGTAAGCCCTGAGCGGCAAGCCCAGAGGGGCAACCCATCCCGGTTCCCTTCAGGCGACGCATTCCGGGCATTGATCCGGCATGGTGCCGCGTTTACATGCGAACCATGCTGTCCATCACTCTCGACACGATTCCGATCCTGATCGCGCCGCATCCGATTCTGAAAGCCAAGGCCAAACCGGTCGGCAAAGCGGACGACGCCACGATCCGCGATCTGGCCGCGAAGATGCTCGCCTCGATGTACCTGGCGCCCGGCATCGGCCTCGCCGCGCCGCAGGTCGGCCAACTGCTGCGGCTCATCACCATCGACCTGATGCCCGACAACAAGCCCGCGCCGATCACCCTGATCAACCCGGAGGTCGTCGCCCTCGCCGACGACCTCGCCACCCGCGAAGAAGGGTGCCTCTCCCTTCCTGGGCAGTACGCCGAGGTGACCCGCCCAGCTCGCTGCAAGGTCCGCTATTTGGACCTGACCGGGGCGCGCAAGGAGATCGAGGCGGACGGCCTGCTCAACGCCTGTCTGCAGCATGAGATCGACCATCTGGAAGGGGTGTTGTTCGTCGACCATTTGTCGGCGCTCAAGCGAAACATCATCATGCGGCGTCTGGCCAAAGAGCAGCGGCAGAAGCGCGATGACGACAAGCGGCGGTAATGCCGGTCTCGGACCGTCGAACCGGCGCGGGCGATCGCGATCTCATTCGTTGAAGCGCTGAGCCATGCGCCTCGCGTTCATGGGCAGTCCGGACTTCGCCGTTCCCGCGCTCCGCGCGCTGCATGCCGCGGGCCACCAGATCGCCGCGGTTTATTGCCAACCCGCCCGGCCCGCCGGCCGAGGCCAGGCGGTGCGGCGCTGTCCAGTACATGTTGAAGCCGACGGGCTCGGTCTGCCGGTTCGCACGCCGCCGCGCCTGCGGACCGTGTCCGGCGAATGGGATGCGTTCGCGGCGCTGAACCTCGACGCGGCGGTGGTCGCCGCCTATGGGCTGATCCTGCCGAGGGCGATGCTGATCGCGCCGCGCCTGGGCTGCCTTAACATCCACGCCAGCCTGTTGCCGCGCTGGCGAGGTGCCGCGCCGATTCACGCCGCGATCCTGGCGGGCGACAGCGAAACCGGCATCACGATCATGCGAATGGACGAAGGCCTGGATACCGGCCCCATGTTGCTGCGGGAGGTGGTGCCGATCACCCCATCCACCACGACCGCGACCCTGCATGACACGCTTGCCAAGCTTGGCGCGCGTTTGATCCTGACGGCGTTGGCGTCTTTACCGCGGCCCGTGCCGCAGCCGGAAGCGGGCGCCACCTACGCCGCGAAATTGTCCCGGGACGATGGACGGATCGATTGGACCCAGGACGCCGCTTCGATCGAGCGCCGGGTGCGGGCGTTCGACCCGTGGCCTGGAACCTTTTCGACGTTGGACGGAACCGTGCTGAAGATCCTCTCGGCGGTGGTGGCGGACGGCTCCGGCGCCACTTCCGGCGCCACTTCCGGGGCCTCTGGGACCATTCTCGATGACCGGCTGTTGCTGGCATGCGGAGCCGGCGCGCTGCGCCTGACCCGTGTTCAACTCGCCGGGCGCGCCGCCATGGACGCGGCCGCGTTCCTGCGCGGCCACCCGATCGCGACCGGCACCCGCCTTGGCGCCTGACGGCCACACCATATGGGCTTTGCTGATCGAGTATGACGGCGGGCCCTTCGTCGGCTGGCAACGGCAGGATTCCGGTCTGTCGGTCCAGGAGGTGATCGAGGCCGCCGCCGCCCGCCTCAACCATGGCGCTCCGGTCGCCGCCACCGTGGCGGGACGCACCGATTCAGGAGTTCACGCGGCGGGTCAGGTTGTCTCGTTGCCATTACGGGTCGGGTTTTCGGCGCGTCAGGTGCGGGACGCGCTGAACTATCACATGAAGCCGCACCCGGTCGTGGTCGTCCGCGCGGCACCGGCGCCCGAAGGCTGGAATCCGCGGTTCTCCGCCGTGCATCGCTCGTATCGCTATGTGATCCTCAATCGCCGCGCGAGGCCCGCGCTGCTGCTCGGCCGGGTCTGGCATGTCGCCGCGCCCTTGCACGCCGAGGCGATGCATGCAGCAGCCCAAACGCTTCTGGGCCAACACGATTTCACCAGTTTCCGCGCCGCCGCGTGTCAGGCGAAAAGTCCGATCCGCACACTCGACCGCCTCGACGTCACCCGCGAGGCGGACACGATCACGATCGTGGCGGAGGCGCGGAGTTTCCTGCATCACCAGGTGCGCAATCTGGTTGGCACGTTGCGCCTCGTGGGCGATGGTCAATGGCCCGCCGCGAGGGTCGCCACCGTGCTGGCCGCACACGACCGAAGCGCCGCCGGCCCGACCGCGCCGGCCGAGGGCCTGTATTTGATGAAGGTGCGATATCCGGTCGACCCGTTCGGTGGGGATGCCGACACCTGAGATCGCCGCCCGTTCAGATGATCCCCACCGCGCGTAATATCGGAACGCGGTCGTTGGCGAAGGCCGTCGCCCGCGCCGTCAGTTCGGCGAGGTTTTCCTCGGGTGTTTCCAGGCCCTTGCCGTCTTTGACCACCGTCTCACCCAGGTCGGTAAGCAGTCGCCACGTGACCCGTGCCCATTCCGCGGGCTGGTCGCACCCCTGGCTCCGCGCCAGCAGGAACAGTTGTTCGAAACGATTGGCGGCGATACCGCCGCCCATGACCGGACTGGCGAGGTGGTTGACGTCGTCGCGGGTTCGCGCACGCTCAAGCAGGTGCCGGTTCAATGCATCACACCTCATGCGGACCTGCTGAACCACCGGCTCCGCCTGGCACGGCGCCGCGTGGTCCGCGCCGACCAGCACCGCACTGGCCATCACCAGTTGCGGCAGCGAAACCGCCGGCAGAGCGCGCAGCAGATCGCTGAACGATTTTGGCGCGTAATCTCGTGCCGCGAGTTCGTCGAGCAGCGGACGAAAGATGCCATCGTGCAGCGTCGCCGCGCCTTGCGCCGTGTTCACCACCATTGGGATCGCATCCACTTGCCGCGTCAGTACGAGGCGGCTCGCCAGCGTCTGTTCGCGCTGCTCGGCCGCGGAGAGCCGGCGGACGCCCCGCAAGTAAAGATCCTTGCGGAACTGCCGATTAACGAAGTAGTCGCGCACCTGTTCGCGCAGGATCGGATGCTCGATGGCATTAAGGAAAGCGATGCCCTCAGCGGTGAGGTTGATCGTGTCGACCACATCCAATGGATCGGCGGTGGTGGCGAACTCGAGCTTCGCCTCCGCCAGGGCGTCGGCCACATCGGTGAAATACATGCAGTTCCAGTCGCGGTTGAAATACTCATGCGCGAGGTAGTCACGCTTCTGGCCGGAGATCTGCTTCAGCCGCTCGTCGAGGCCGGTCGTGGCGCGCGCGAACAGCGGTCCGGCGGCGAGCAGCGCCCCGCTGAATTTCAGCGCGGCGTCGATCCGTTGCACGGCACCGGGAGACACTGATGCGTACCGGTCATGCAGTGCGAACAGTTGGCGCAGCGGATAGGCTGGCGCCCAACCGGGAAAACAGTTGTAACTGATGTAAAGGCTTCCCCCAGGCCTGAGGTGGCGAGCCGCGAATTTGGCGATGATGCGATGGTTGTCGCGGCTCACCCAGGACCAGATGCCATGCATGCTGATGCTGTCGAACTCCGGCAAATCATCACGGGCGAGCAGTTGCTCGAAGCTGTCGTCGTGGATCCGGAGATCGCAACCGCTGTGGCTCGCCATACCGCGGGCGTGCGCGGCATGGGCCGGGTTGAAGTCGGTGGCGACGAACCGGCCCGGATTGGAAGCCGCGTTGATATTGACCGAAACGCCTTGCCCAAAGCCCAGTTCGCAGTGCGCCGAAGCGGCGTTTAAATCGTTGCACGCGAGACCACGCAGCAGCAGGCAGAAGCGCTGGTACACCGGCGAAGTCTCACGGTAATAACCATAGGTATAGCCAACCTCGGTGACATAGCCTTCGTTCCAGACCTGACTCATGTCACGGGGCCCTGGCGGACGGGCATCGGTTGACACCTGCCGTGAGCGCGCACCCGCCGGAGCGATGTCGTCAGAGTAGCACGAGTCATTTTTTCACTCCGCGCGAACTGATCAACGATATGACCGCGATAAACAACAAAAACGTTAACCAATCGTTAGCATCATCGGCGGATCGGTCGCGGTTTCGCCGTCACGTGCTCGGGCGGTCTTGTTAACCGGAGGGCAAGGATTTTCGCGCACGATCCGCCGGATGCCTGGAGCGCGAAAGAATGCCGTATCCGATGTTGAACGCCCGCCGGTTGTTCGGAGATCTGACCAGGCGGCGGATCCTCGATGACTTACAATGATGCCGATCTTGTCGTCGTCGGTGCCGGATTCTTCGGGCTGACGATCGCCGAATGCGCCGCCCGTGAACTCGGTTCGCGCGTGCTGGTCGTCGAGCGGCGTCACCACATTGGCGGCAACGCCCACAGCCGCATCGACCCCGACACCGGCGATGAGGTGCACGTCTACGGCTCACACATCTTTCACACCAACAGCGACGAAGTCTGGCATTACCTGCATCGGTTCACCGAGTTCACCGCGTACCAGCACCATGTGTTCACGCGGCACGCCGGACGGGTATTCCCCATGCCGATCACCCTCGGCACCATCTGCGCGTTTTTCGGCCAGGCCTTCACGCCCGATGAAGCGCGCGCGGTGCTGGCCGCGCAGGCCGCCGACCCAGCGACGGTCCCGCCCGCGAACCTGGAGGAAAAGGCGATCTCATTGATCGGCCGGCCACTGTACGAAGCGTTCATTCGCGGCTACACGGCCAAGCAATGGCAGACCGACCCGCGCGACCTCCCGGCCGATATCATCACGCGGCTGCCGGTGCGGTACACCTTCGACGCGCGCTACTTCAGCGACACGTATCAGGGGCTGCCGAAGCAAGGCTATTTCCGTCTGTTCGAACGCATGGCGGCGAACCCGCTGATCCGCATTGAAACCAATACGGACTTCTTCGCGATCCGGGACCGCCTGCCGCGTGTACCGCTGGTCTATACTGGTCCGCTCGATCGCTACTTCGACTTCCGGCTGGGCCATCTCGGCTGGCGCACACTCGATTTCGAGCGGGAGGTCGCGGAAACGCATGATTTTCAGGGCACGGCGGTGATGAACTATGCTGATGACGACGTACCTTTCACGCGCATTCACGAGTTCCGCCATCTGCATCCGGAGCGCCGCCTGCAATCGGCACGGACAGTGATCTTTCGAGAATACTCACGTCGCGCGGGCTTCGACGATGAGCCGTATTATCCGATCAACACCGCGGCGGATCGGCGCATGCACGACGGCTACCGCGCGCTGGCGGCGTTGGAACCCAACGTCATATTCGGCGGCCGATTGGGCACCTACCGGTATCTCGACATGCACCAGGCGATCGGCGCGGCGCTGAAAGCCTTCTCACGCGACATCGTCCCGCGCATCAGCATTCAGCCGCCGTACGAGCGGGCTTAGGAGGACACGACGATGCGATTGAAGATATTCTCGTGCCATCACGTCAGGCCCGAGTTCACGTGCAATACCGAAATATTCCAGACCCTCGTCTCCAATATACCGACGCCGGACGACGGCTCCTTCATGTCGGATCTCGACGGCATCAACATCGGCGGCGACAACCTCTGGTCGGAGTTGCGGCACCAGTTCTTCGTATGGAAGAATCTGATCGGTGAATACGACTACATCGGCTTCGAGCATTATCGGCGGCCGTTCTTCATCGACACCCTGCCCGCGAGGCAACTCGCCAGCAATTTCCGTGACATATGGGAGAAGCGCCTCTGGTTCAACGCGTTCAACGACGTCGGATTTCGATGCAATCCAGATATATTCGAGCAATATCTCGCGATGCGGCGATCACTCGACGTTGACGCCATCGCTCAACTCAAGCAATGGATCGGTGGCTTCGACGTCGTCGTTCCGCGTCCGAATATCGAGAATATCGAGCGACAGTGGAAAAGCTGTTTCGACGACGACATCCTTTGGGATACCATGATCGAAGGGGTCAACCGGAGCCTGATGTTCAGAACACGTCCCAATCTGATCTGTCTACAGATGGAAATCTGCTATTTCGCGAACATGTACATCATGCGGAGCGATCTGCTGGACGAGTATCTGACGTTCTGTTTCGAGGTCCTGGAATTCTGCCGATCCCGCCTGCCACTGGGAGGCCGCGCGCTTGGCTATTTCTCGGAGCGGCTGTTCACGTTCTGGCTGTATCAAAAGCGCATGGAATTGCCCATGCTGCGCGTGCTTGAGCTGCCCTTCATCATGCTTAAGTCGGCGTCGCCCGACGGCGGGATTTCGCGCGCGGCGGCGTGATCCGGCCGCTAACCCTAGGTATTCGCGTTCCGGGTCGCGTGCGGCGCCAACCATCCCATGTCGGCGGACGGCTCCGCGTCGGTGGTTCGCAAGTATGGTTTGATGTCCAGCAACGGCGTGCCATCAACACAATCCAGAAAGCGAACCAGCAACTGATCCGGTCCGTCGAACCCATCGAACTTCACGACCGATAATCCGATCGGGTTCGGCCGCCATGGTCCTCGGGTCGCGAAGATGCCGCGCGGTTGCGTATCGAACGGCGGCGTGAACACGAGTCGCGGCGATTTCGCCTGATCCAACCAATACAGCAGGATCAGATGCGACATCCCCTCCAGCCCGCGCAGCCCAGGGAGGTAATCCTCGAATACGCGCACGCGGCAAACCGGTGCCGGTTCAAGCTGCCGTCCATTGCGCGGACACTCCGCGATCGTGCGCCAGGGCGTGTTGATCGAGCCGATTGGCGTCACGCGAAATTCGGGCTGAGTCATCAGCGCAGCTTATCAGAGGCGGTTTACTCGAACCACCCCGCCATGATCCCGGTGGATCAGCGGCGGCGCTCAGTCAGCCGGGGCACAGCGTGAACCGCCACGCAAAGTGCCTTCGCGACCAGCGTGAGCGCCGCCGAGCACGCGTCCCGGTCCGGCACTTCGTTCATGATCACGCGGCGTATCTCATCCGTCGCGCCGGTCAGGCGATCAATCGAATGGGTCGCGCCATAGGTGAGTTCGATGGGTCCATGCAGTCGAGGTGTCATTTCGCGTCTCCGGTGAGCACAGCGGGATTATGTTGGTGTATCAGGTCATCAGAATGGCATGAGAATATCCATTAGTTGCTGACCCCAACGCGTCGTCTGCAGATCGGTCATCTCGCCGCGACCGCCGTACTGGATCCGCGCTTCCGCCATCCGGTCGTGCAGCACCGTGTTGTCGGACGCGATATCCTGCGGCCGGATCACGCCGGTGACCCTTAATTCCCGCAATTCGCTGTTGACCACGAACTCCTGCCGCGCCACCACCACCAGATTGCCGTTCGGCATCACCTGCGTCACGATGCCGGCGAGCCGTAACGCCACCGCCTCATTGCGCTGAATTTGCCCGTTACCCGTGTTGTTGTTGGCGCTACTGAGCGAGATGAGTTTTGACGGATCGATGATCGACGTCAGGCCAAGACGGCTCGTCAGGCCAGCGAAATCCGGAATGCCGGCCTGCTCGCCACTGGTCCGCGTCAACGACGTCACGTTGTTCAGTTGCGCCGAGTCGGTCATCGACACCACGACGGTCACGATGTCGCCGACCTGCGCGGCGCGCTGATCCTTGAAAAACGCACGCGAGCCCGACCGCCACAGCGAGTTCGCCTCATTGGGTACTGTCTGGGTGCCGGGCATGGGCATGGTCATCGGCCGGTAAGCCGGATCTTTGGTCGGATCAGCGGCCTTGCTCATCGCGGGTGGCCGCCCGATCTCCGACAGCCGCTGCAAATTGCCGCAACCCGACACCGCGATGCCACCCATGACAATCACCGCCCAACGTGCCGTCATGACCTGTCTCCACGCACCGACGCGATGCCGGTTCTCGCCTGCGTCGTGATCGGCGAGGTGCCGGGTATCACGCGCACCACGCCGGACCGCACGACCTCGGCCTCCAGCACGGCCTGCGACGACACGTTGCGGACGCGGATCCGTTCGCCCGCGGCACCGGATTCCAAGGCGACACCTTGGCCCACCACCGACAGACCGCCCTCCTGAAGCTGCAGCCGCACCGGATCGCCGCGACTGATCTGGGTGGGTTGCATCAGTTCCGCGAGCGGGATCGGCACACCCGCCTGGATTTGCTGTTTCAGTTGCATACCGATCACCATCGCGGGATCGCGCGCGACCTCGGCATGCACCGAGGCAACATGCACGCGCGCCATCCGCACATCGTCAGGCCCGGGAATGGCACCGGCGGCAAGGCGGGTAACAGCGACGGGCAGGTCGATGACATCCGAGACCTCGCCGCTGATACGAACGGAAATCGGTTGCATCCCATCCCCGGTCACCGACAGCATGGCGGTGAAGCGTCCCAGGGCATGATCGTAGTCCAGTTGCGCCACGATCGGCGCGGACACACCGGACAGCGGAACGATCGGCGGAGTGAAACCAGGTATCTCGACATCGCAATCCGGCGCCGCACCCTGGGCGACCAGCGCCGCGCGGACCGCCGCCAACACTTCCTCACGCTTCAAGGGACGGCCAGGCCATTCCAGCATCGCCCGGTCGCCTCCGGAAACCGGGCGCCAGTCGACGTCATATTGTATCGCGATCGCTTTCAATTGCCGCGCCTCGACGACGATCCGCCCTCCCGGACCTGGTCCCGGCCCCAGGACGCGATCGGCGTTCGCACCCGCGTCCTCGAACAAATCGCGCAGATAGACCTGAGGCCCTCGCAGGGTCGTCGTGGTTTTCAGGGCCGCCCCGTGCGCGGGCGCGATCAGGCAACAGCCAAGCAGAAGATAATACGGTTTCATGGGATCACCGGAGGTTGGTCAGAGTGGACATCATTTCGTCGGCGGCGGTAATCACTTTGCTGTTCATTTCGTAAGCCCGCTGCGCGGTGATCAGGTTGGTGATTTCGGTGACGATGTTGACATTGGAGCCTTCGACGAACCCTTGCAGCACCGTACCAAAACCGGTGATCCCCGGATTGCCGGCCACCGGCGCGCCCGACGCGGACGTCTGCAGGAGCAGGTTACTCCCCTGCGCATCGAGGCCGGCTTCGTTCGGAAACACCGCGATCTGAACCTGCCCAACCGTTGTCGGCGCGGTCTGACCTTGGAGTGTCACCTGCACCTGACCGTTCGTATTGATCGTGACGCCGGTCGCGGCCGCCGGGATCTGCAACCCCGGTTGCACGGTATAGCCGTCCGCCGTGACGATGGTGCCGTCGGCCGCCAGACCAAACGTGCCATCCCGAGTATAGGCCGTCTGCCCGTCCGGCATCGTGACCTGGAAATAGCCGTGGCCCTGGATCGCCAGGTCCAGCGTGTTCGACGTTTGCTGCAGGGTCCCCTGCTCGTTGATCGGGTAAATCGCCGCGGTTTTCACACCCAGGCCGATCTGCGCGCCCGACGGCACGAGCGTTCCGGTATCGGAACTGTTCGATCCGACCCGCCGGAGACTCTGATACATCAGGTCCTGAAATTCGGCCCGCCGCCGCTTGTATCCCGTGGTGGTCAGGTTGGCGATGTTGTTGGAAATAACTTCCACATTCGTATTCTGTGCCTGCAAGCCAGTGCCGGCGATATCGAGCGAACGCATTTGTCAGATTTCCATTTCAGGTAGTGGCCAGAGTTTTCTCGATGGTCTGCTGGATCCGATCGTCCTCGGCCTGGATCAATTGCGTGGTGAACTGATAATCACGCAGATCGTTCATCATTCGCGTGACTTCCAGCACCGGCGGCACGTTGGATCCCTCCAGCACGCCCTGCGCGATCGCCGGTTGCGCGGCCTGGGTCGTTGGCGTGTCCGCCCGGAACAACGTGCCGCCCTCGGCCTGGAGTTTCATCGGATCCGTAGGGGTCACCACGCCGATCTTGCCCAGTTGGCCGTTCTCGCTCGACACCACGCCGTCCCCCGTGATGGTGATCCGTGTGTCGCCAGGCGCGAGTTGCAACGGCTTGCCAGTCACATCCAACAGTGCATTTCCGGTACTGTCGCCGATCGTTCCGTTCGGTAATGGTCCGAACCGGCCATCGCGCGTCAGGCGCGGCCCGCGGTCGGTGGCGACCGAGAAATATCCACCATTCCGCACGGCGAGGTCGAACGGATTGCCGGTCTGCGTCAACGTACCCGCCTGACCATCCCGCCAGGTGGCACGATCCTGCGTGTAGGCGATCTGCTTCTCGCCCGGCGGCGCGGCGCCACTTTGTTGCGGATTCAACCATTGAGAGAACTGAACGCGCGACGCCTGAAAGCCCGGCGTGTTGATATTGGCGAGGTTCACCGCGGTCACCTCCATCGCGCGTTCCTGGGCTACAAGCTGAGACGCGGCGACCAAACTGGCGATATTCATGTTGGGAAATCCACTGCTGACTTGTTCGAGTATCAGCAAGCGCCGTGCCAGGTGCCGCGGTAAGGTCCCTTCCCCGTCATGGCGGGCCGTGACCAGTGACGGCGGACGTCGCTCCCCGGCAGGTATTGCCGGCCGGACACTTCGTGCCGGGCTTAGCGGTTCATTAAACTTTCACGGCCATGTTCTGTCCCATGAGCGGCAAACCCATCAGCGGAAAACCGGAAAAAATCGAGGAGCCCGCGGCCGACGCGGAGGCTCCGGCGCCCGCGAAGAAATCGTTTGGCAAGAAGAAGCTGATCCTCCTCGCGGCGCCGCTGCTGTTGATCGGCATTGGCGCCGGCTTATGGTTCAGCGGCGTAGTGCCTAAACTATTGGGCATGAAGCAGGTCGACCCGCATGCGCGGGAGGCCGCCAAACCAGCCATCCCGGTGTTCGTCGATCTGCCGGACATGATCGCCAACCTGAACAGCCCGACGAATAAACCTTCGTACATCAAATTGCAGGCTCGGCTCGAGGTTTCGCGACCGGAGGACGTCGATAAGGTCAAGCAGGAGATGCCCAGGCTACAGGACATATTTCAGACTTATTTGCGAGAGATGCGGCCGGAGGAGTTACGCGGTTCGCCGGGCATCTTCCGGCTGCGCGAAGAACTGTTGGGCCGAGCCAATGTCGCGGTCGCGCCGGTCAGGGTCAATGACGTCCTGTTTACCCAATTGCTGATCCAGTGAGATCGTTTCGATGAGCGGCTCCGGTGGCGATCCCGCGGCGACGGACAACCAGCCACCAGACGGACAATCCCCGCCAATTGACTCCCCGGACGGACAATCCGACGACGATCTCGCCGCCGCGTGGGGTGCCGAGACTGAGGAAGGTGACGCGGCGGCCGGCCAATCCGCGCGTGTTCTCAATCAGGCGGAAATCGACAGCCTGCTGGGTTTTGATTCCGGACCCACCGGAGACGAAGCCCGCACCGGCATGCAGAAGATCATCAGCTCAGGCCTCGTTTCATACGAGCGTCTGCCGATGCTGGAGATCGTATTCGACCGGCTCGTGCGCATCATGTCGACCAGCCTGCGCAACTTCACCTCGGACAACGTCGAGGTGGGGATCGACAACATGGTCAGCCTGCGGTTCGGCGATTACCTCAACGCGGTGCAATTGCCCGCCATGCTGGCCGTGTTCAAAGCGGATGAGTGGGACAATTACGGCCTGATGGTCGTCGATTCGGCGATGATCTATTCGATCGTCGACGTGCTTCTGGGCGGCCGCCGCGGCACCGCCGCGATGCGCATCGAGGGCCGGCCCTAC
>ODAK010006452.1_pt1 | contig 11831 bp, 15 predicted proteins | sample 1539591 | NCBI WGS metagenome assembly ODAK01 (sample SAMEA3539303, study PRJEB22396) | soil metagenome | biome: tundra; feature: field; material: soil | place: USA | collected 2010-05 | depth 0.15 m | reverse complement strand
GCTGTACGAGCAGGCCCTCGCCGATTTTGTGCGCGTCCTGGGCGAGGACCACCCTTAGAGGGCATCTGATCTAGACAGGTGACGATGTGTCTGTTTTAGCGGGGGTGTCGTGCCAGGTTTGGGTGGTTTCTTCGGTGAGGCGGCGGCTCATGTTGTCGATCAGCGCCCAGTAGATCATCGTTTCGGAACGTTCCGGGAGGGTCTCGTAATCACGGACAAGCCGGCGGTGCAGGACAAGCCACCCGAACGTGCGCTCCACCACCCAACGGCGCGGAAGTACCGCGAATCCTTTCTGATCCTCCGGTTTGCGGACAACTTCGAAGGTGATGCCGTGTTCGGCGGCGTGATCGAGGAACCCGGTCTTGTACCCGCCGTCGACCCAGCCGGCGGTGACCGTCGGGTGGTTTTCGGCTAGCTGTTCGGTGACCTGCTTGCCGCCGTTGGTGTCCTGGACCGCGGCGGCGGTGATCACCAGGGCCAGCAGCAGTCCGAGCGTGTCGGTGGCGATATGCCGCTTGCGTCCCTTGGTCTTCTTGCCCGCGTCGTAGCCCTGGCTGGCTTCGGGGACGTTCGAGGATGCCTTTACGACCTGGGCGTCGATGATCGCGGCGGTCGGCTCGGCGGCGCGGCCGGCCTGCTCGCGGACCTTGCCGCGCAGTAGGTCGTGGATCGTCTGGGTGGTGCCGTCCTTTTCCCATTTCGCGTAGTAGTCGTACACCGTCTTGTACGGCGGGAAGTCGTGCGGCAGGTACTCCCATGCGATGCCGGTGCGGTTGACGTAGAAGATCGCGTTGACGATCTCCCGCAGGTCATGGGCCGGCCCGCTCAGCCCCAGTCCCGCCTGGGCGCGCTCGGCACGCCAGGCCGACATGACCGGCTCGATCAGTGCCCACCGGGCATCGGACAGGTCAGTGGGGTATGTGCGCCTGGGGGTCATGACGAGGATCTATAGCGCGTCTTACCGCGAAACTGCGGGACGTGCGCGTGATGACTTCGTCACGCAAAGACAAACCGTCATCCCAGGGGATCAGATGCCCTCTCAGACCAAGATCGTGCGCGGCAACCTCGCTGTGGCGCGCCAGCAACCTCAGTAGCGCCCCGCCCGGCGTATGCAGCCGACGATCTGGGCTGATTCCCCGGGAGCATGCTCGCAGTGTTGTAAATCGAACGATTAACGACATGATCACCAGCGGGGCCCGGTGTGACTGATCGGCTACGCCCGGGTCAGCACCTCCGGCCAGCTACTGGACCGCCAGCAGCACGCCCTGGCCGAGGCCGGCTGCATCCGCGTGTTCGCCGACAAGCTGTCGGGCAAGAACGCTGACCGGCCCGAGCTGGCGGCCTGCCTGGACTACCTGCGGCCCGGCGACACCCTGGTCGTACCGAGCCTGGACCGGCTATCCCGGTCGCTGGCCGACCTGATCCAGATCGTCGGCATGCTGCGCCGGCGCGGTGTCGGCTTCAAGAGCCTGCACGAGGCCCTGGACACCACCACCCCCGGCGGCCGGCTGGTCTTCCACGTCTTCGCCGCGCTGGCGGAGTTCATCCGCGAGCTGATCGTCGAGGGCACCCGCGAGGGACTGGACGCCGCCCGCGCCCGCGGCGCGCGCCTCGGCCGGCCCCCGGCCATGACCGCCGAGCAGATCCGCCACGCCCGCGACCTGATGACCCGACCGAACAACACCGTCTCCTCCATCGCCCGGCTGCTCGGCGTCAGCCGCGCCACCATCTACAAATACGTCCCCGAGGTCACCACCGGGCGCGTAGCCGCCGCCCTGCCTCCCGGACAGGAGTAGCTGGCGAGCAACTCCATGTTCTCAGCAGTCAATTCCGCGGCCGTGGCTACCGGGCTGGCCAAGTTCTCAGGAGTGATGCCGAGAGCCTGCTCCTGAGAATGGGTGTTCTCAAGGATCATGGTCGGCCATCCGCTCGGACAGGCAGCCAGGCCTTACCGCCACCGCTCAATCGTTGGTTCTGCGCGGGAAGCTGCCGGGAGCCCCTCGGCAGGCATCCTGCCAGCTGACGAATCGTATGCACGTTTCGTGCTAAGCCGTGTAGTATCCTTGTCCGCATGGAGCGATCTGGCCATCGGCTGAACGTCACGCTCGACCCGGAGCACGCCACACGGCTTGCGCAGCTTGCCGAACGTACCCACGTCCAGGAAGGCACCCTCGCACGGTCGCTGCTCTCTATAGCGATCGAGGAAGCCGATCCCGACGCGCGCAACATCGTCGCGATACTCGACGGCATCCCGGGCGCCTACGAGCACGCCATGCAAAGCCTGGAGCGCGCCCGCGCGGGCGAGACAATCCCGCTTGACGAGCTCTAAACGTTGGCCGAGGTCAGGCTCAGTACCGCCGCAGTCAGAGATCTCGACCGCATGATCCTCACGCACAGCCTTCCGCCCGATACCAGGGAACGCGTCAGGCGCTCACTGCGCGTCCTTGAGCAGTTTCCCCTGATCGGCCGGCAGCTCGAGGGACGCTGGAGGCCGTTGCGGTTCATCCTCGGGCCGTGGCGGTGGATGCTGATCATCTACAGCTACGAGGAGCCAGACGACGTCGTCCTTGTCGTCGCCTTCCAGGACGGGCGGTCGTCCGCCGCCGCCACTGCGTCGTGACGTTTCCCTCTGACCCGGCGACCGCAAAGACCCGCCGCTGCAGCGTGGGCGAGACAGCCGCCAATGCGCCGCGTCGGCATTCGGCCAGTGCGACGCCACCTGGCTGACCGCCAGCTACCGCTAAAAGTGACACATTATCTCTGATAGGCCGCGTGCTGTCCTGCGGGAACGGTGCCCGTGGCCAGCCTGGACCTGGAGCATCAGGCCGCCGCGCAGGACGCCAGGACATCATCATGACCATCGCTGCGCAGGCCGTGGGAGAGGAACCGGCGCGGGCCAGGACGCACGCCAGCCTGCCGGCCGGGCCCGCCTGGAAACCGGCACGCCAGCCCCACCACACGTCATCTGTCCCGGCGGGATCGTCAGCGTGCCGACTACCTGTCGGCTACCGGGCGCTGGTGGCGGCAAGCAGGGCGGTTTGAACGACTGTCTCCAACGGGAGGCCGTTGGAGTTGGTGGCTACCACCACAGGGATCGTCCCCGCGAGGATGCCGAAGAAGATATGAAGGCCCGCCGGGCCGTCGCCGATGTCGCCTTCCTTGCCCCGGTAGCTGGCTTGGCCGGTGACGGAGCAGTCCCAGCCGAGACAGTTGTCGTCCATCTGCTGCCGTTGCCTGCCTGAAAGCAGGCTGTTGCCGCCGATGAGGCCATCGAGTACCCGGCGCATGCTGGCCGGTGTCATAAACCAGCCGCCCGCGGAGCACGCCGATGGTCCCACCGGGGCCGACCTCCCCGGTGCCGTCCCGGCGCCGGGCGGCGGGTACATGAGCATGGCATTGCGGACTGGCGCGCACGTGGCGTCCTTGACGCCCACCGGATCGAATACCTGACGCTGAACATAGCTGATGAAAAAGCGGTTCGCGGCTGCGGCGCGCGTGGCTGGCCCCGGGCCGGGAACCCCCTCCATGAAGGGCAGAATGTCCCGGAAGATGGTGAAGTTGATGTTGTTATAGTCCGCCACGTGCTTGTCCACCTGCTGGATGCCCTGCCTGACCTGTTCCCTCGCCGCGTCGTCGGTCTCGAAGACCCGGCCGCTGTCGAGGCGGAATCCTGCCCGGTGGGCCAACAGTTCACGGAAGGTGATGGTGTCGATACCCGGGCCTTTGACCCAGTCCGGGGGCAGGAACGGCGAGATCCGGCTGTCGATGCTGAGATGGTGCCGGGCCAGTGACTTCAGGACAGCAATCGTCGTGAACATCTTGCCGACGCTGGCGACATTCACCATGACGTTCGGTCCCATGGCGAGCTGCGGCGGGTCCGCGGCCGTGCGGGCAAGGCCGGAGGAAACAGCTTTCGACGTACCAACGAGCGCAACGTAGCCGACGACGTTTCCCCTGAGCTGGGTATCGATGCTGCTGGCCAGCCGGCTGAGCGAAATGCACGCACTGGGAGTACAGACCCTGTCGGCGGAACCCGCCGACGCCTGCGGCGGGGTTGCCGCCGGACCCCCCGCGTTCGGCCCACCGCCGCAGCCAGAGATGCAAGACGCGGCCAGCGTCACTACCCCTAGCGCAACTACCCAGATCCGGCTGACCACCGCAGACCTCCCCGCTCCCCCCCACAGCTTGACAGAGCTGCGAAGCCAGTCCCCTCCGGCGCGAGGGAGGTCCCGTTCCACCACCAGACACTCGCAGAGCCGTCCCTGAGGAAGGGCCACACCTAGGGTCCCTACCCAAGCCCTCCCGCAGATCATGCCGGATGGCCGGCGCCTCGTTCCCGCGGACGTGAACGTCCTCATCTCGCCACTTCCAGCTGGGTCGGTCGCATCAGCGGACCCGCCCTCAACACGCATGACCGAGCATTGGTTCAGCCTGCCGACCATGGGGCGGGCACACAGAATTCCCAGATCTGCGCACCCCGCCACCCAAGCCGATCGACAGGGCCCTACGCCAGGCGGATATCGCGTGTCGGGGACCGCCGAGCTATCACCGTCTGTGACAAAACGCCAGCACCCCGGGAAAACCCTTCCAGGTCCGCCCGCGACGGCACGCCTAGGTCGCCGCCGAGGCGGGGGATGAACCTGAGCTGCTACGCCCCGGAGACCACGGGCAGTGATACATACAGCAAGATCATCAAGGAATACGCGCTGGTTGATTACGCGACTTCACCAGTATCAAGCCCCGCTACCGGCCCGGGCTCCCGGGGCAGGCCGGGGATGGAGCAGACCGGCACGGCGTCGGTGAAGTTGGCGAAGCCGAGATGGTTCGGGGCCGAGCAAGACCATGCCGAGCGAGGCCGCGTGCGCGGCGAGTTCGGCCTGCGCCGCGCGACCGGCCTCCCCTGCCTCGGCGTAGCCGGAAGACAGCACGCACGCGTTGCGGATCCCGGCGGCCGCGGCGTCGTCAAGCGCGCCCAGCAGGCCCGCCTGCGGCACCATCAGGTAGGCCACGTCGACTGGCTCGGTGATCTGGGCGCACGAGGTGACGGTGGGCTGACCGTGCGTTGGCGTGCCCCGCCGGCTGACCAGGTAGGTGTTGGACCCGAAGCCGAACTCGACCAGGTTGCGGTAGGCCAGCATGGAAAATGCCGACTTGTCCGACGCGCCCACCAGCGCGACGCTGCGGGGACGGAACAGGCTGGTGAGCCGTTCACCGGTGATCTGGTCAAGCATCGTTGCTCCAGTAGCGAGGTAGGGATCAGCGTGGCAGGCCGTACTCACAAGGCGCCGCCACCGGGCACGCCGGGACCAGACAGCGCCGTGCCCGCGACGGACTCGCCGGACCGGGACACCTCATCGGGTGTCATCATGTACTCCGTTCAATGAACCGGCCATCCGGCCTGGTAATACTGAACGACAATCGTTCACTTTCCAACACCGTATCCTAGACGGTAATCGTTCAGCAATATCCGGAGAGCTCGAGGAGGGCGCGGTGAGCGCAACGCATCAGGTGGCAGCCGGGCGGCCGCGCGATCCGGACGTGGACCGGCGCATCGCCCAGGCCGCGCTCGACCTGTTCGGCGACGCCGGCTGGGCCGGCTTCGCCATGGAAGCGGTGGCACGCCGGGCCGGCGTCGGCAAGGCCTCGCTTTACCTGCGCTGGAGCACCAAGGAGGCGCTGCTCACCGATGCGGTGACCTGGCGCCTGGCCCACGTCGCCGATGCCGATACCGGCACCCTGCGCGGCGACCTGGTCGAGCTGGCCACCCAGATGCTCGACATCTACGCCGGTGACGTCAGCCGCGTCGCGCTTCGGCTCGGTCTTGAGGCCGCCGCCATCCCGGGTGTGGCCGAGCATTACGAGCAGATGCGGCACTCCCAGACCTCCGCGGCGCGCGCCATCGTGCGCCGCGGCATCGACCGTGGCGAAATTGACCCCGGCACCTCGGTCACGCTGCTGCTCGACACGCTCGTCGGCGGGGCCATGATGCATGCCCTGATCACGCCGGCCGACCGGCGGGCTGACCTGGTCCGCAACACCGGCCCCTACGCCACCCGGCTGGTCGACTTCCTGATGCGCGCGGTGACCCCATAGCTCGATCCCGGCCGATGGCAGCCGAGAAACGGCTGCGGTTCTACGCCCGCCAGTTCCCGCTGGTGGAAGTCGACGCCACCTACTATGCGCTGCCCGGGGAGCAGACGGCCAAAGCCTGGGCGGAACGGACACCGGATAGGTTCACCTTCAACATCAAGGCGTTCAGCCTGTTCACCCAGCGCCCCACCCCGGTCAGGGCACTGCCAGCCGGCCTGCGCGAGGCCGCGAGCCAAGCCGGGAAGGACCGGGTCTACCTCAAGGCGTCGACCCGGCCGTCACCGATCAGGCGTGGGACCGGTTCCTGGCCGCCCTGGAGCCGCTACGCGGCGCCAGGAAGCTCGGCGCGATCTTGCTGCAGTTCCCGCCGTGGTTCCCTATACAACTGCTACGGCAACGACGCCCACGTCAACGCGCAGCAGCTGTCCGCCCTGGTCAGCTCCTGAGCCCTGGCCGCGCGACGCGACGGCCAGGGCTGCGACGGCCAGGGCTGGCTGCGACGGCCAGCGGGAGCCGTCTATATAAGAATATGATATAAAAAGCTTATGGAAATTACGGCTCCTGAGGTGCACGATGCCCGGCCTGAGCGCCTGGCGGCGGGAGTGGCAACGGCGATCGAGCGGCTGATCGGCCTGTTCCGCTCGCTCAGCCCGCCGAACGGGCTGTCGCTCACCGCGGCCGCGACGCTGGCCACGCTGGAGCGGTCCGGCCCGAGCCGTCTCACCTCGCTGGCCGTCAAGGAGGGGGTGACTCAGCCGGCGATGACGCAGCTGATCGGCCGCCTGCAGGAGTCCGGCCTGGTCAACCGGGACGCTGACCCGACGGACGGACGGGTGGTCCAGGTCCGGCTGACCGACGAGGGCCGGGCGATGCTGGCCCGCCGCCGGGCGGTCCGGGCCGAGCGGCTCACGGAGATCCTGGCCCGGCTCAGCCCGGACGAGCAGGCCGCGCTGGCCACGGCGCTGCCGGCCATGGACGCGCTGGCCAACGCCCAGCAGGCCGGCCCCCCTCTGGCCGGCCCCCCTCTGGCCGGCCCGGCCCTTAACCTTGACGACCCCAATCGGAGCCGGGGTGGAACCCTGGCGGACCTTACGCCACTGAAAGAGAGCAATCGATGAGTGGCCCCCGCACCGGCTCGGTCGCGAGCCCGTTCCGGCAGCCGAAAGCCGTCTTCGCCGTCGCGCTCGCGTGCGTCGTGTCGTTCATGGGCATCGGCCTGGTGGACCCGATCCTGCCGGCCATCTCCCACCAGCTGCACGCCTCGCCGAGCGAGGTGACGCTGCTGTTCACCAGCTACCTGGTGGTCACGGCGGTGGCGATGCTGATCACGAACTGGGTCTCCAGCCGGCTGGGCGCCAAGAAGACGCTGATCGCGGGCCTGATTCTCATCGTGGTGTTCAGCGCGCTGGCCGGGGCCTCCCCCAGCATCAACGGCATCATCGGATTCCGGGCCGGCTGGGGCGTGGGCAACGCGCTGTTCATCGCCACCTCGCTGGCGGTCATCGTCGCCTCGGCCACGGGCGGCTTCGCCGGCGCCATCGTGCTCTACGAGACGGCGCTCGGCGTAGGCATCGCGATCGGGCCGCTGCTCGGAGGCACCCTGGGTGAGATCAGCTGGCGCGGCCCGTTCTTCGGGGTCTCCGTGCTGATGGCCATCGCCCTGATCGCCACCGTGGTCCTGGTCGAGCCGACGCCGAAACCCGTGCACAAGACCAGCCTGTCGGCACCGCTGCGCGCGCTGCGGCACCGCGGCCTGCTGACCATGTCGCTGACCGCGCTCTGCTACAACTGGGGCTTCTTCACCGTCTTGGGCTACGCGCCGTTCCCGATGAACCTGAGCCCGATCAAGCTCGGGCTGGTCTTCACCGGCTGGGGCACCTTCGTTGCCCTGTTCGCCGTCTTCGGCGCGCCCCGGCTGCAGGCCAGCTTCGGCATCGCCAAGACCATGTACGCCAACCTGGCGGCCTTCGCCGTCGTGGTCCTGGTCATCGCCATCTGGACGACCGACCGCGCGGTGCTGATCCCGGCCGTCATCGTGTCCGGGATCTTCATCGGGATCAACAACACCGTCACCACCCAGGCCGTGATGACCGTTTCCCCGGTGGAGAAGCCGGTGGCCTCGGCGGCCTACAGCTTCGTCCGGTTCATCGGCGGCGGCCTGGCCCCCTACGCGGCCGGCCGCCTGGTCATCGCCGTCAATATCCACTTCCCGTTCTACCTCGGCGCGGGTGCCATCGTCCTCGGGATGGTGATCTTGGCCACCGGCCACCACCTGCTCACCGAGTCCGAACGAGTTCAGGCCGAGCAGGTCAGCGGCACCGTAGCGGCCAACGACACCGCGGCGGTCAACGGGGCTGAGCCGGCCGCGCCGCTGCCCGCGCTGGTGCCGGTGGCGGGCAACACGGTGTCGCGGACCCGCGATCGCGGGGTGAGCGTAATCCTCGCCGCGATCGACGGTTCACCGGTGGCCGCCCTGGTCACCGAAGCCGCGGCCCGGCTCGCGACGGCCGACGGCGGCGTGGTTCACGTCGTGCACACCCAGGAGGACGTCACCGCGGGCGACGGGGGCGCCGACGGCGAAGACCAGGAAGCGGCCCGGGCCGTGGTCAGGAACCATCTGGACCAGCTGGCCGCTCATCACGTCCCCGCCGAAGGCCAGATCCTGCTGCACGCTCCCGATCACGGCACCGCGGGCCGGATGGTCGCGGAGTACGCCAACACCATCGGGGCCAGCACGATCGTGATCGGCGCTCCCACTCACGGCGGGCTGCCGGCCCTGATGGACGGCAGCGCCAGCCGTGAGCTCTGGCGGCACACCCGGAGCAACGTCCTGATCGTCAACCCGGACGCGCCTGGGGCGTGGGGAAGCAGATCAGCCGATGCCGAGCTTCTCCGCGGCTAGCCTGGTCCCCTCCACCCGGTTGCTGAACTTCTGCCAGGCGGTGTCGCGGGCGAAGTCCGGTGACCCGTGACTGGGCTTCTCGTCGATGCTGAACGGTGAGAAGCCGCAGTCGTCGGTGGAGCCGAGCTGCTCCTTCGGGATGAAGCTGGCCGCCCGGACCAGGGCATCGCGTACCTCTTCCGGGCTTTCCACCCGCGGGTTCCGCGGGTCGTTGCGGGTGGCCAGCCGTCCCTCGGTGAAGTCGACGGACACGCGCGCCGCGCCGGCCGCGAAGGCCTGCCTGATGTCCTTCTCGCAGTCCGCGACCAGGTCTTCCTCGAACTGGGCCTGGCTGTAGCCGGGGATCTCCTCATCCAGCGGGTACAGCAGCGCCAGCATGGACGGGGCGATCACGGCCTGCTTCATAGGCGTGTGCGCCATCGGCAGGGACTTGGCCAGGGTGTCAGCGGCATAGGTCTTGTACCGGAACGGACCGCCGGTCAGCCGGGGCAGCTGGCGCCGGTGCCCGTCGGCGAAGATCGCGAAGTACTGACCGCCGGTCCCGGCCAGGTGGTCGGCCAGCCCGGTGCCGGCCAGCGTGTGGGTGATGGCGCAGGTCGCGAAGCTGGACCAGCGCTGTTCGCCGTCGGAGGTGATCGGCGCCCCTGCCGGTTCTCGGGTCGCAGTCGGTCATCTGAGTTGCGGCGTGGAGACCCCGGCCTTCAGGCCGGGGGAGGAAACGCCGCTTCCTCCCTTCGGCGTGTCGCGCGGCATCCTCACGCAGATAATCGCTAGTATGTTCGATATGGCGAAGGTGGTGAAGCGGGCGTACAAGTACCGCTTCTACCCGACCCCGGAGCAGGCCGCGGAGCTGTCCCGGACGTTCGGCTGCGTCCGCAAGGTATGGAACCTCGCGCTCCAAGCGCGCACGGCGGCGTGGTGCCAGCAGCACGAACGCGTGACCTACGTCCAGTCTTCCGCGCTGCTGACCGGATGGAAACGCTCCGGTGACCTGGCCTACCTCAACGAGGTGTCCAGCGTCCCGCTCCAGCAGGCGCTGCGGCACCTGCAGTCGGCATTCGCCCGGTTCTGGGACAACCAGGCCCGCTACCCCAGGTTCAAGTCGCGGAAGAAATCCCGGGCCAGCGCGGAGTACACCCGGTCCGCGTTCCGGTACCGCGACGGTCAGCTGCACCTCGCGAAGATGACCGGGCCGCTGGCCGTGGTCTGGTCCCGGCCGCTGCCGGACGGCGCCGAGCCGTCCACCGTGACCGTCAGCCGCGACCCGGCCGGGCGCTGGTTCGTGTCGCTGCTGTGCCAGTGCGCGGTCGAGCCCCATCCGGCCAGCGCTGCGGTCGCCGGCGTCGACGCGGGCATCACGTCCCTGGTGACCCTGCCGACCGGGGAGAAGATCGTCAATCCCCGGCACGAGCGCCGCGACCGGGCCCGGCTCGCGCTCGCGCAGAGGCGGCTGGCCCGCACCCAGAAGGGCTCGGCGAACCGGGACAAGGCCCGGCTCAAGGTCGCGCGGGTCCACGCCCGGATCAGCGACCGCCGGAGAGACTTCCTGCATAAGCTCACGACCCGGCTCGTCCGCGAGAACCAGGCGTAATCCGGGGCCGGGATCGGGCGTCCGCGACGGAAGGTGACAGTGCCGTTTTGTCCGGTTCCCTGTCTGTCGCAGACGGGTTATCTGGGGCATGTCCGTGACGGCGCATCACGTCTGCTCGCGCAGGCGACGGCTACTCGCCCCTCGCTGCCTGGCCCTTGAGCGGACGTGCGCTCGCCCACGATGCCGCAGGCCCTGCGACCCCTCGTCGCTGCTTCCTTGACAGACGCGTCCGCGACGGACTGACCTGCTGCGACGTCAAGATCCAGCTCTCCAGCCCCAGATAACAGGCGGTCGTGATCGAGGACCTGAGCGTGCACAACATGGTCCGCAACCACCACCTCGCCCGCGCGATCTCGGACGCGGCATGGCGGCAGATGCGGGAAATGCTGGCGTACAAATGCGAATGGTACGGGCGGGACCTGGTGGTGACCGGCCGCTGGTACCCCTCCAGCAAGACCTGCTCGGCCTGCGGGCACACGGCGGCGAGCCTGCCGCTCGGCGTCCGCGCGTGGGAATGCGTGAACTGCGGCGCCCGGCATGACCGGGATATCAACGCCGCGGTCAGCATCAGGGCCGCCGGGCTGGCGGTGCTTGCCTGCGGAGCTGGCACAAGACCTGCCCGGGAGCCTTCCCGGGCGGGCGGCCGGCGGTGAAACAGGAACCCCGGCGGGTGACCGCCGGAATCCCCGTCCTTCAGCGCGGGGAGAAGTCAAGATGCTTCGTTCTCCCTTGGTCGTCTGCGAGCGCGACACTGCACTGCGCGGACGCGAACCACATTGCTTCCCACAACCCCGGCTGAACATCTCCGCCGGGGAGCTACGCGTCAGCGACATTCGTGTAGAGCTAAGCAGCCTGACTCATACCGTTCCAGGCGCGAAGCTAAACCGGCCCGGTTCAGGCGTCGTGGAAGGCGAGCAGCGGCAGCGCGGCACCCTCCAGGGCCAGCAGCTGCTGCTTGCGTTCCACCCCGCCGGCGTAGCCCTTCATCGTGCCGTCCGCGCCGATGACCCGGTGGCAGGGGCGGATGATAGCCAGCGGGTTCGCGCCGACCGCGGCACCGACAGCCTGGATCCGGCCGCGCGTGACGCCGAGCTGTCCGGCCGGGGCGAGCTCGAGGTCAAAGACGCATCGTTGACATCCTCCCTCGCCTGAAGGCGGGGGATTCCAGCTACTACGCCGATTGGAGCAGCAGTTGAGGTTCGCGGTTCACCGGCCGGGTAACCCCGTCGCCTCCCCGCGCAGTCACGG
>ODAK010006451.1_pt1 | contig 11833 bp, 12 predicted proteins | sample 1539591 | NCBI WGS metagenome assembly ODAK01 (sample SAMEA3539303, study PRJEB22396) | soil metagenome | biome: tundra; feature: field; material: soil | place: USA | collected 2010-05 | depth 0.15 m | reverse complement strand
CGAGAACGACGTCCACCGTCGCCGGATAGTGCTCGAGATTGAGCCCCGACCCGAAACCGATCTCGACCACACGGCCTTCCAGGCCCTCGGTGACCCTGGCGCGCCAGCTCGCCATGCTCGCGTTGCTGCACGCCCGGTCCAGCAGGCGGGGCAGCACCTGCTCGCGGTAGAAGCCCACCCCCGAACCGTACCGGCGACGAGCGAGGTCCGCTGGCCACTCACTCACGCAATCCCGCCGGCGCTGGCTGCTCCGCACAGACACGGCGCGTCTCAGACGGTGCGGTCGGCGGTCGTAGTTCGTCTCGTGGCGCCTGCGGCTTTGCGCGGATGACCATGCGGAGCGCGGTCAGGATGATCTGGTTCATGGGCCATCGGATTGTCATCCTCGGAGGCGGGACTGGCGGCACGCTGACGGCCAATCGCCTGCACCGCCGCTACGGCGATAGGGCGGAGATCGTCGTCGTTGATCGTGATGACCGCCACGTCTACCAGCCGGGGCTGCTGTTCGTGCCCTTTGGGCTCGCCGATCCGGACGGGATCGTCCGGTCGCGCGGCAAGCAACTGCACGACGGGATCGAGTTTCGGCTGGCCGAGGTCGACCGCGTCGAACTCGACGCCAACGTCGTGCATCTGACCGATGGTGGTGTCCTGCCCTATGACGTCCTGGTGATCGCCAGCGGCGCGGCCCTGCTGCCCGGGGAGACCGAGGGCCTGACCGGTCCCGGCTGGGGCGAGCGCGTGTTCACCTTCTACACGCTCGAGGGCGCGACCGCGTTACGCGACGCACTGCGCCGCTTCGACGGCGGTCGCCTCGTCGTCAACGTGGTCGACATGCCGATCAAGTGCCCGGTCGCGCCGCTTGAGTTCTGCTTCCTCGCGGACTGGTACCTGCGGAAGCGCGGGGTGCGCGAGGCCACCGAGTTGATCTATGCCACGCCGCTGGACGGGGCGTTCACAAAGCCGGTAGCTGCCGAGCACCTCGGCGGCATGCTCGAGCACAAGGGCATCGCCCTCGAGGCTGAGTTCGCGACCGGCCACATCGACGGTGAGAACGGCCGGCTCGTGAGCTGGGACGACCGCGAGGTCTCATTCGACCTGCTGGTCACAATCCCGCTGCACGGCGGTGCGGAGTTCGTGGCGCGCTCGGCGGGTCTTGGGGACGAGCTCGGTTTTGTCTCCGCCAACCCCCATACGCTGCAGAGCACGCGCGCCGAGAACGTGTTCGCGATCGGCGACGCCACCAACCTCCCGACATCCAAGGCCGGCTCGGCGACGCACTTCGAGGGCGAGACGCTGGTCGCCAACATCGGACGCTTCCTCGCCGGTGAGGATCTCGTGGGCAGCTACGACGGCCACGTCAACTGTTTCATCGAGAGCGGCTTCCACAAGGCGCTTCTGATTGATTTCAACTACGAGGTCGAACCGGCTCCCGGCCGCTACCCGGGGGCGCACCTTGGTCCGCTTCCGCTGCTGCGCGAGTCACGCCTGAACCACCTCGCCAAGCTCGCCTTCCAGCCTCTGTACTGGCACGTACTGCTTCCCGGTCGCGACCTACCGGGCATTGGCGCCCAGATGTCGACGGCCGCGCAGCAGCTCACTGCGACCCGACAAGGAGACACAGAATGAGCACAGTCACCTATGCCGGCGCGCCGGTCGAAACAGACGCCGAAGGATTCTTCGTCGATCCCGAGCAGTGGAACGAGCGGATGGGGCCGCAGATTGCCGCCGCAAACGGCGTCGGCGCGCTGACCGACCGCCACTGGCAGGTCATCAACTTCATGCGCAAGACATACCTGGAGAGCGGCTCTGCCCCTTCCATCCGCACGCTCGGCAAGGCGTCCGGCGTGCCGATCAAAGAGCTCTACCAGTTGTTCCCCAAGGGGCCCGCGAAGCTTGCGGCCAAGATCGGTGGCATCCCCAAACCACGTGGTTGCATCTAGGCGAGCCAGAAAGCGAGACAAAGATGACTGAGCTGCTCGAACATTCCGCGGCCCCAACCGCTGAGCCCGCAACGATTGAAAAGGTCTCGATCATCATCTCCAAGGGCTCGCTGGAGGGCGTCTATCCGGGCCTGATCATGGCCAACGGCGCGCGCATGGAGGGCATCGACGCGAACTTGTTCTTCACCTTCTTCGGCATGGACGCGATCAACAAGGCCAAGCACGAGCACGTCAAGGTGGCCACCGTCGGCAACCCCGGCCTGCACCTCGCCACCTGGGCAGGCGGCTTCCCCGGCATGTCGGCGCTCGTCACCCGACAGCTCGAACACGCGATGGAGAAGCTCGACATCCCGCCGATCCCCGAGTTCATCGAGATGATCGCCGACTCCGGCGCCGGCCTCTACGCGTGCAAAGCGTCGGTCGACCTGTTCGACCTCACCAAAGACGACTTCATCCCCCAGGTGCAGGACATCATCACCGTCGGCGAGTTCTACGGCCTCGCCGCCGGCGGCCAGATCATCTTCACCTAGGGCGACGGCCAGTCCCGCGATCGATGCCGGCTGGTATCGATCCGGACCATCGCGTACGCAGGGGTTCCGGTCTGCGGTTCGGTGCGCATCTGGAGCGTGACAACGCACCGGGTCGTGCGAGCGTCCTCGCCGATGGCGCTGGTGGTCTCGTCGCGGGCTCCGCCTGCGCCGATGGTCGGGACTACGCTCGGCCGGCGAGTTCAACCGGGGCGCCACGCTCGCGGGGGCGGGCGAGCCGCGCGACCAGGAGCACCAGGGTCGGGATCACGGCGATCGCGGTGATCACGAGAAACCACGTTCGGCCGGCGTCGCTACCCTCGCCCAGCGTGTGGATCACACCGAGCACCCAGGCCAGCGCGGTGAAGCGATGCATGACCTTCCAGCGTTTGACACCGATCCGCTGGCGCAGGTAGTACGAGAGTCCGAGCAGGATGAACCCCCAGCCGGCAATGATCCCGAGCGCCATGTAGGGCTCCTTGTAGTTGCGGACGAACGGGATCAGGAGGTCCGCGATGCCGGGGTGAAAGTAGCTGTCGCCGAGCAGCGCCACGGCGTGCAGCGCGATCGCGACGATCGCTGCGAGCGCGAGCGCCTCGTGCGTCACGCGCAGATCCGGGCCGCGGCCCTTGACCAGACGGCCGCTCATCGACAGCCCGACGCCGACGGACGCGCTCGTGAGGATCAGGGCGACGATTCCGGCGGCGCGACTCGTGATCCAGAACACGTGCGATCCGGTCGTGGCGAGGACGGTCACGTGGCTAGGACTGGCTCGTGGTGACGGCGGTAGTGGTTGAGCCGCTGGAGCCTGCGGTCGCCGCCGCGGTGCTGGTCGTCTGCTCGGCAGTCGTGGCCGCGCTGGTCGTCGTGGCGGCCGACGCGGCGGTCGTGGTTGCGGTGGTCGTCGTGGCGGCCGTGGAGCTCTTGACACCAGCAGAGTGAGCGGTCGCTCCGGCGGCGCTCGTCTTCGAGGCTGCGGCCTGCTCGTGCGAAGCGGAGCCGGCGCTGGTTGCGGCTGCGCTCGTGGTTCGCGCCTCGGCCAGCGTCGCCGTCGTGGTGACTCGGCCGGTCGCGCCGAGGCTGCCGAGTCCGTACACGGCGCCCCACATGCCGGCCAGCAGGATCAGCGCGAGTGCGCCGACGCGCCGGCGCAGGATCTTCGTGCGGCGCGCCCGGGCGCGCAGGCGGCGTGCGACCTCGGGAGAGTGGCGGGGACTCGTCTGGGTCGAGTGCATGCGAGCAGTGTTGCGTTGCACTGTTTGGCCACCCTTTGAAGAGCCTGGGAATCAGCTGAGGTCGCCGCCGCGGGCTGGTCGCCTGCGGCGGCTGCGCCCCGCGATGCCCGCTCTACAGTTCAGCGCAGCGTGAGCTCAGCCGAGGCGATCAAGACCTTCCCGTGCTTCGGCGGCAGCGCGACGGTGATCGTGGCGGGTGCCGGGCCAGCCGGCCAACCGTCGGCCGCCGCAGCGCGGGTCAGGCAGCGTCTGCTCGAGTGGCACCGGCAGTTCTCTCGCTTCGAGCCCGAGAGCGAGCTCTCGACGCTGAACGGCGATCCACGCGAGACCGTGCCCGTGAGCCAGGTGATGGCTCGCCTGATCGGCGCAATCCTCGACGCGGCGCGGACCAGCGGCGGACTCGTCGATGGCACCCTCGCGGGTGAAATCGAGCGCGCCGGATACGCCGAGCACTTCGAAGCGCGCTCGGTGCCACTCGCGGAAGCGCTGCGGCGCGCTCCGGCGCGCGCTCCGGCCGGACCCAACCCGCGGGGGAGGTGGCCCTCGGTGTCACTCGATCTGCGTGCGGGCACGGTCACGCGACCGCCCGGACTGCGGTTCGACAGCGGCGGAATCGCCAAGGGCCTGTTCTGTGACATTCTCGCCGGCCCGCTTGAGCTTCATCCGGGCTTCGCGATCGACTGTGCCGGCGACGTTCGAGTCGGTGGTGCTGCGGGGCTGACGCGCCCGGTGCAGGTGGCCAGCCCGTTCGACGAGTCGATCCTGCACACGTTCGAGCTGAGCGCTGGGGCGGCCGCGACCAGCGGGATCGGCAGGCGCAGCTGGCTTGACGCGCAGGGCCAGCCCGCGCACCACCTGCTCGATCCGGCGAGCGGCCGCCCGGCGTTCACCGGCATCGTCCAGGTCACGGCGATCGCTCCGACCGCAGTTGAGGCAGAGGTGCTGACGAAGACGACGCTGCTGCGCGGCCCCGGCGCGAGCGCCGGACTATCGCGCCACGGGGGCGTGGTGGTCTATGACGACGGTCGCGTCGAGATCTGCTCGTCCTCCCCGGCGGCCGTTGCGGCGCCGGATGCCGGCTAGCAGCCTGACACACGACTCCCAGTGTTCTCGTCGGCCGCTCTCAGATGCTCCGGCCACGCTGTCGGGCATCGACGGGCCTCGCGGTGTTCCGCTGGACGAGTCGCAGGCGACCGCTTCGAGAAGTCTGAGCAGGCCGCCCGGTGGACCGGGCAGCGGTTCTCCGAGCGCGGCGTAACGGCCGCGCCGGGCGAATCGCAGCTCCGCGAATCGACGTCAGTGCGTGAGCACGCGCACGATCTCGCCGTGGCTGCCGTTGCCGCTGGCGGGCGAGATGCCGTTGTCGGCCAGGAAGATCGAGCCATCGGCGGCGACCGCGACGCCGGTCGGCCACGACAGCCCGGCGCTCGCGAGCACGCTTCGCCTGCCGCCGGCGACGCGAATCAGTTCGCCGGGCGCGCTGGTGTCGCGCAGGCCGGCTCGGTTGATCTCCAGTACCAGCAGCCGGCCACTGCGATCGAAGGCGATCGCCGAGATGTTGGTGAACCCGCGTGCGTACACCGTCGCGGGGTGCCCGGGGACGACGCGCCAGACGCGCGCGTAGCCGGGGTCGAACGGGAAGCCGGTCAGCTCGCCGACGTACAGCGCTCCGTCCGGACCGACGGCGACCGACGTCGGAACCGACTGCACGGTCACACGTCGCGCCGACTTGGCAACGACCCCGGCCGGCGCGAGCTCGTGCTGGACGGGGAACACGGCCAGCACCCGGATGGCTCCCGACGCGCTGACCCACAGCAGGTCGTTGCCGGCGGCATCGGCGAGCGCGTAGCCGCCGCGGTAGGCGGCGAGGGCATAGGGATCGCTGTCAATCCCTTCGGCGGCGCTCGCGGCGCCTGCCCCGTGGTCGGGATCATGCGTGGCCTCGAAGCGGGCGAGGTCCGCAATGACCCGCAGGCCCCCCGACGTCCGCATCGAGATCAGCTTGCCAAGCAGCCGCCCCGGCTGTCCGAACTGGTTGGCGCCGGCACGATCGATCTGCGTGTCCTGGGTGACAAAGACCGGATCTCCGTGGCTGAGGATGACATCGGCGGGGCCGCTTGACTCCGCCCCGCCGGCACCGGCGACCGAGGGGAGGCCGGAGACGATTCGCGTCACAACGCCATGCGCGAGGCGGGCGATCGCGCCGGTCACCCCGACGCAGATGCGTTCCCCGCTGCTCGGGTCCCTGGCACAGCGCGCGTGACCGCCGTCTCCGGCTTCCGCGACGTACAGGGCGCCGTCCGGCCCAAAGCTGATCTGGCGGGGGTTGGCCAGCCCACGCGCTACGACGGCCAGTGTCTGCCGGTGAGCTGCCGGGCTGGCCGCCCCACAGCCGGCGAGCACGATGGCCGCGCCGACGATCGAGATGCACAGGCGCAGCGGGTGTGCCGCCCGCGGGATCAGCCGCCGCACGGCGCGTGGGGCGCGCGTCACGTCGCCTTCGGGGGGTCGTTGGACGTGCGCTCTCCGTTGACGGGCTGGGGGAACACTGACGGCTCCGGGTCGAGCCTACCCGGAGCCGCAGTGATCACCGCGCGTTCTGCACCGCACGCCGGGGCCCGCGGGACTACATGTTCGGACAGTTGCCCGTGTGGTTCGCCGACGTGCTGCCGGTCGCGCCCGTGGCGGGCTGCATCAGCGCCGGGGTCGTCGAGGAGCTTCCCGTCGATCCGGTCGAGCCGGTCGACGCCGCGCTTGCCACGGCAGCGCCGCCGCCCGCGAGTCCGCCTGTCACTGCCAGTGCCGCAAGCGCGTATTTCATCTTGCGCATTGTGTGTCGCCTCCTGTCGAGGGTTCGTTGGAATCTGCCGCTCCAGTGAACCGGGCCGATGTAACTCGTCGCTAACGACATGCTGGGAAGTTGATGTGGCCTGCCGAGCGGATCCCAGCCCGACCCGGCGACCGCCTATCAGCCGACGCTCAGCCGACGCTCAGCTTGCCTTCACGTCGGTAGGGCACAGTTCGCTCCGCTCGCCGGCCCACGGGGCCGTGCCGTGTCGCTCACCAACGGAAGGACTCGAGATCGATGGCCCGACTTCCGCGACGCCCAAAATCGAAGCACGGCCTGTTTGCCGCCATCGGTGGAACCATCGCCGTCGTCGTGGTCGCCGGGTTCGCGCTGATCTATTTCGTGATCTTCCCGACATCCTCGCCCAAGCCGTTCGCCCTGACCGCATCGACCAAGACCACGCCGGTCAGCTCAGGCACGCAGCTCGCCGGTCGCTGGACGATCGCGGCAGGCTCGCAGGCCGGCTACCGCGTGCGCGAGAAGCTCGCGTTTCTCCCGGCGATCAGCGACGCCGTCGGCCGCACCTCGGCGATCACCGGTGACGCAACCTTCAGCGAGTCCAACTCGGTCGTCACGGCGACGGCAGCCTCGTTCGTGATCGACGTCTACACGCTGAAGAGCAACGAGTCGCTGCGTGATCAGCACATCCACACGATCGGACTGCAGAGCGCCACCTACCCCAAGGCGACGTTCGTGCTCTCGACGCCACCGGCGCTTCCCGCGAGCGCGTTGAGCGGACGCGTCGTCGATGTCAGCGTGACCGGTCTGCTGACGATCCACGGAACGTCAAGGCGGGTGAACATTCCGCTGCAGATCCGCCTTTCGAGTTCGCGGATCCAGGCCGTCGGCTCGCTCACGTTCCCCTGGGGCGAATTCAACATGGCGGCGCCGAGCGTCGGCGGGTTCGTCAGCGTGACCGACCGGGCGACGATGGAGTTCGACCTGGTTCTCCGGCGCGCGTAGCGTGAGTCCGGACGACGCCGGCACCGTGTCGTGGGCGAGCTACGGGTGCAACCTGGCGAGCCGTCTCACGCCGCCCGGCCGGGTCCCGGTGGCGCGGTCGCCTGCGATGCGGCGGCGGCGGCGACATCGCCGGCGTATGTGTGGCGGGCTCGGGCCATGAACGATCCGGCGGCGCCCAGCGTGACGAGCATGATGAGGAAGCTGAACTCGAGGCCCGTGGCGCTGCTGCTCGAGATCACGTGCTGGGGATGGGTCCCGATCGGCGCCTGCTGGGAAAAGATGCCCGAGATGCCGGCGATCGCGTCCGCCAGCAGTCCGAACAGCACCGGTGCCAGCGCCTGCGCGAGCGAGCGCACCACGGTCCGCGTGCTCTCAGCCCGGCCCCACAGACCGGCCGGCACGATGTCCAGCCGCGCGGCGTCGAGCGGCGGGTTGGCGGCCGATAGCAGTGCGGCGCCGGCGATGTCGAACCACAGCGCCGGTGTGAGATGGCTGCCCAGGATCCCCGGTATGAACAGCGCTGTGGCGGCCAGGTAGCACACCGCCGGCACCCACACGCGCGCTTCGAGGAATCCACGCGCCACCATGAGATCGGTCAACCGGCCGCTCACCAGCGTCCCGATCACGGCGCCGATCACCAACAGCAGGATCGCCAACATCGTCGTCGCCTGACTCACGTGGTAGTGGCCCCTCACGAACACCACGAGGAAGGTCAACAGTCCGGAGAAGAAGAAGTAGCCGAGCGCCGAGCTGATGATCAGCAGCATGTTCGTCGGGATCGACAGGATGTAGCGCACGGCGTCGGCGATGCCCATCCGTCCCGCGTCGACGCGCAGCACGCGGCGCGGGTCCGGTTCCACGCCTCGCCTTCGCACCGCCTCGTGGGCCAGCTCCTCGGCGTGCTCACCGGAGTCGGCGCCCTGCTGCCAGGCCCAGGCTGCCTGGTCCTCGGCTTCTGCCAACGCCGTATGGAGATCGGCGACTCCGGCCGCGAGACGGCTCTGGCCGCCGCGACGCGGCTCCGGCAGCGTTCGCCACAGCGCGCGCGAGAGCCAGAATCCCGGGATGGCGAGCAGCACGAACGCGGCCCTCCACGAGATCAGGCTCGCGACCGTGCCGCTGATCGTAAAGCCGATCGCCGTGCCCGCGATCTCCCCGCCGAGAATGTAGGCATAGATGCGCCCGCGTTCCCGCGACGGGAAGTAGTCGCCGGTGAGCGAGGCGATCGCCGGCCCGGCGGTGGCGGTCACCGCGCCCATCAGCAGCCGCGTCAACAACAGCGTGGAGTAGCTGCCGGCAAACGCGCTGGCGAGCGACGCGACGCTCCAGAGCGCGATGCTTACGGACAGCATCGGCACCCGCTTGGCTCGATCGACGAGGATGCCGAACGGGAGCACGAAGATCGCACCGACGAGCAGCGCGACCGAGCTCAAAAGCCCAATGCGCGCGTTGCCGATGTGCATGGCCTGCTCGAGTTGGGGCGCGACCGCGCCGATCGTCGAGGTGTCGGCGCTGTTGAGCGCCAGCACGCAGGCGAACAGCGTGATCACCCGGGCCCGCGCCGGACCTCCGACGGCCGCCACCACGTGGCCGCGCATCACGCGCCCGGCCCAGCGCGTCGCCCGCAGCGTGGCGTCGCCGAGCTCTCCGGCTACGCCCCTGCTCGTCATCTCGAGTGTCCGTCTGCGACGGGTGTCGCTCGCGCTTCCATCATGCAATGTCCCGGGTTCGGGGTCCGTCGACGGCGGTGATCTCGCGCAATCGGGGAGGCCGCAAAGGCGAGGTTGTTGGCGATCGACTCGTCGATCACATGCACGGATCGCACCCTGGACAATGCATCGAAGACAGCCGGGGAGGTGCGCTCACGCGAACCGAGACGAGGTCATCGTGGCGCAGTCGCGGGCGCGGGTCAACCGCTGACGATCGGCTCGGTTGCGGCGATGGCGCCGGCTGCCATGAGCAGTCCGAACGCAAGGAATGGCTCCGCGCCCGCGTCGGCGATCAACTCCTCCGTGCCGGCGAGCAACACGTCGATGCGCCGGAGAACCGGTCCAACCACGCCAGGATCAGGATCGCGACAGACCGCGCGCGCGAGGGCAATCCCGGGCAACGCTCGCGCGGGATCGGGAGGTGGGCCCGCGCCCATTACTGCGGCGAAGCCCATCAGCAGATACCCGCCGAGGCGGGCGAGCCGCCCACTCGTCGGCCGAACCTGCGCGACGCGGGGCGGCGAAGGGGGCGCAAGCGGTTGGCCCTCGACCAGAGCCGTCATGGTGGCGCCGGCGACGGATGCCCGCTCAGCGACGTCAAGGCCGGCGTATGCGGCGACACGCATCGTCTGAAAGAGGCCGCCGATGGGCCGCCCATACGGCACGTCAGAGGCAAACACGATCCGCTCAGCAGGCACGCGGGCGAACAGCTCGATCACATCGAGCGCCGAGAAGCAGGACGTGTCGTAGACGACCTTGGGATGGCCGGCGAGCCTCGCGGCGAACATCCCTTGGTCGGCAATCGCCGCGTGGGCAAGCACCAGCCCTACCTCCGGGTAGCGCAGAGCAAGATCGGCAAGCGCGTCCATCGGCGGCATCCCGCGACCGGCGTGGATCAGGATCGGCACACCGGCGTCGCGCGCCACCTCGAAGATCGCCGCGGCGGCAGCGTCGCCAAAGCCGAAGGACTGCGCACGCGGGTGCAGCTTGATCCCTCGCGCCCCCAGCGCCAGGCAGCGCTGCGCCTCGACGACCGGCTCCTCGGCCGGATCCAGGCGACAAAACGGCAACAGCCTGTCCCCGGACTCCCGCGCCCACTGCAGCACGCGGTCGTTGGGCGTGCGGTACGCGGGCCTTCGGTCCGGATCGTGGAGCGGGAATACACAGGCGCGCGCCGCGCCATCGACCTGATCGAGGTAGGTGATCAGGCTCGCGAGATCAAGCGACTGGCCATCCTCGTCGCTACCGAGATGGGTGTGCGCGTCGACGACGCCGTGGCGGCTCGGCAGGAGCTCGTCCAGCTCGGCGGCGAGCGGTGCATACAGCGAGCTGAAGGACACGGAGGCCACCGGCACATCCTTCCATCTCGCACGTCCAGCCAGATCGGCCTCGTGGCCCCCCGGGGTGCGATCAGGCGAAGAACGCCTCGACCAGCCGACCGGCGCTCAGGGGTTCGCCCGGGCGAGCCGCGCGCTCGGGCCGGGGCTGAGCAGGTCGAGCACGCGATCGACATCGTTCACGTCGTTGTAGAGGTGCCACGAGGTCCGCAGCCGCCCGCCGCGCAGGGCGGCGACGACCCCTGCCTTCTCCAGGCGCTCGGCTGCGCCGGGCAGATCGACCGAGACGATCGCGCTGTCACTCGGCTCGAGGCCGACTCCCGCACGAAAGCGGTTGGCCAGACCGAGGTTGTGTTCGTGGATCACCGCGATCCCGATCTGCTCGATCAACTCGAGCGACGGCGCGGTGCCGACCCACGAGAACCACGCGGGCGAGATATCCAGCCGGCGAGCGCTCGAGGCCAAGCGCAGGGGCGGCCCGAAGTAGCTCGCGTGCACGTCGTCACCGGCATACCAGCCGGCGCTATGTGGCACCGCGCGCTCGAGCAGGCGATCGGAGACGGTCAGGAACGCGCTCCCGCGCGGCGACATCAGCCACTTGTACGCCCCGCACACCAGGGCGTCGAAGCGCCCGGCGCGGAGCGGCAGCCAGCCGAGCGCCTGGGTCGCGTCGCAGACCGTGATCGCGCCGACGCTTGCCGCTGCGGCCTCGATCGCGTCGAGGTCGGCGACCTCGCCGGTGCTCATCTGTACGGCGCTGAACGCGACCGCGTCGACGCCGTCGGCGATCGCCTCGACGAGCTGTGAGGGCCGAACCGTGCGGACATCGAGGCGCTCCTGAACCAGCAGCGGGAACAGCGTCGAGGTGAACTCGATGTCGGGAACCACGACGCGAGCTCCGGGCGCCAGCGCGGTGACGACCGAGCCGACCAGCTCGGAGACCGTCGAGCCAACGGCCACCCGCTCCACGTCCGAGCCGACGAGGCGCGCGAACGTCGCACGAGCATTCTCGGTGCTCTGCCCCCAATGCTCCCAGCTTGTGCGCCCGCCGTGCCAGTCCGACAGCGCGGATTGCAGCGCGTCCCACGCCGGGCGCGGTGGCAGCCCGTAGCTGGCGGTGTTGCAGTAGACGCCGGCCGGCTCCCACAACGCACGCGCTTCGTCGATGTTCACCGCCTACATTGGATCATGTAGCCGCCGGTCGACGTCTGATCGCCGAGCGCGACCCGCAGCGGCGGCGGTGTGCAGCTGCGACCGCGGTGACGTGCCCGTAA
>ODAK010006450.1_pt1 | contig 11835 bp, 14 predicted proteins | sample 1539591 | NCBI WGS metagenome assembly ODAK01 (sample SAMEA3539303, study PRJEB22396) | soil metagenome | biome: tundra; feature: field; material: soil | place: USA | collected 2010-05 | depth 0.15 m | reverse complement strand
AAATAACCGCCCTCTGTAATTAAACCGCCAAGATCACCTGCTAACTTAATCTGATGGCGAAGTTCCGGCTGCTGTTCCTCTGTCTTCCTTTAATGCTCCCAACCCTGGACTTCGCCCAGGCCGGTGCCGCCGGCCTCTCTACGGCCAACCTGCTCAGCCAACCCGGCCCCACTTTCAAAGTCGAAGATCGCCAGCTCCCCAATCCAGTCACCTTCATCGCGTACGGCGACCAGCGCTTCACCGACCCGACCAACATCAAATCCGCCAATCCGAAGGTCCGCGAATGGCTTGTGCGCAAGCTTGCGTACGAGAAGCCCGGCGCTGTGATCCTCAATGGCGATGTTCCGCTCAACGGCGACATGGAAAACGACTATGCGAACTTCGTGTCCGAAACCAAGCCCTGGCGCGACGCTCATCTCCGCGTGTACCCGGCGCTGGGCAATCACGAATTCGCCGGCCCCGACCCGAAGCGCTCGCTCGAACACTGGTGGGAAAACTTCCCTGAACTCAAAGACCGCCGCTGGTACTCCGTCCAGCTCGGCTCCCGCATCTACGTAATCGCACTCGATACCGACGCCTCTTTGCTGCCCGACAGCCATCAGGCCAGCTGGCTGGAAGACCAGATCGATCATCTTCCAGCCACCGTCGATTTCGTCATCCTAACCATGCACCACCCGCCGGTGGCCGACATCCAGAAACACATCGAGGTCGATCACAATCCGCGCCCGAACGAGATCGCCCTGCGCGATTACCTTTCAAAGGCAGCCCGGAAGTCGCACGCTCAGTTCCTCGTCTCTGCCGGGCACATTCACAACTACGAGCGTAATATTGTCGAAGACGTCACCTACCTCGTCGCCGGCGGCGGGGGCGCGGCCCCTTACTTCGTCGAGCGCACTCCCCAGGATCTCTATCAAAGCGTGCTGTTCCCCAACTTCCACTACGTCAAATTCACCCTCGAAAGAGACCACCTCCACGGCGCCATGTACCGCATCGCCGACCCCGAAGCCGCCAAATTTGAGGTCGAGCTCAAAGACAGTTTCGACATCCTCGCCAAACCCCGCTGACCCCGACTATTACGTCGAATTCCTTGTGATAGCCCGAAATGCGGGCTAAACTGAAATGTGTGCCTCGGTTTCGCCGCTCGGTCGGGCGAACGTGCGAGGCGCATGAGTTTCACTACGGAATCGCAGCGCCGCTCCGACGGTTCGATCTGGCAGGATTCCGTGGAAGTCGTTTGTGGAAAAACTCCCACAAAACAAACACTTTGTGTTAGTTTTGTTTTTGTTGCCGGGCAGGGAACGATCCCTGCGCCGGTGGAGTGTGTGCGGCCGGGTGCCGTGAAGGATCAGGATTAATCATGCGTGTGGCTCCAATGACTAGCCGTTTTCTCGACGCTTGCCGGCGCAGGCCGACCGATGTGCGCCCGGTCTGGTTTATGCGGCAGGCTGGCCGATACATGAAATCGTACCGCGACATTCGCGCTCGTCATACGCTGCTCGAAATCTGCAAACGTCCCGACCTCGCCGCTGCCGTTACTCTGCAGCCGGTGGAAGCGCTCGACGTCGACGCCGCCATCATTTTTGCCGACCTGTTGCTCCCCGTGGAACCGATGGGTCTGAAGCTCAGCTACCCGCTCAAAGAAGGTCCTCATATCGATAACCCCGTGCTCACGAGCGAGGATGTCGATGCCTTGTCCACTTCGAACACGGACGATCTCGGCTACGTCGGCGAGGCGATTCAGCAGACCGTGCGCGCTCTCGCGGGCCGCGTGCCGGTCATCGGTTTCTGCGCCGCGCCTTTCACGCTCGCCAGCTACATGATCGAAGGCGGGGCCTCGCGCAACTTCATCCGCACCAAGCGCATGATGTATGGCGATGAAACACTGTGGCGCCGTCTCATGGGCAAGATCGTGGACGTTCTCGCGCCCTTTGCCATTATGCAGGTCGCTTCCGGCGCCCGTGCCATTCAGGTCTTCGACAGCTGGGTCGGCGCCCTTGCCGGCGACGATTACGTCCGCTTCGCCCAGCCTTATTCGCGCGCTCTCATCGAACGTATCAAGTCGAGCGGCGTGCCCGTGATCCACTTCGGCACCGGCGCTTCCGGCTACTTCCGCGAACTACACGCGGCGGGCGGCGACGTGATGGGCTGCGACTGGCGCATCAACATCGATCAGGCGTGGATGGACATCTCCTATCGCTCGGCGATCCAGGGCAACCTTGATCCCGTCGCTCTCTTCGCGCCCATTCCGGAACTGCGCAACAAGGTGCACGATCTTCTGCGCCGCACAGGCACGCGTCCCGGCCACATCTTCAACCTCGGCCACGGCATTCTGCCCGAAACCCCGGTCGAACACGTGAAGGCCGTCGTCCAGATGGTCCGCGAGTTCCGCCCCTAGTGACCCGAATCGTGGCGCACGCACTTTGCGTGCCGCGTCGAGACTCGTCTCGACGCAGGGGAGCGGTTGCTGCCCACAATAGTCTCCTATGAGAGTCGCGGTCGTCGGCGGAGGCATCACCGGTCTCGCGTGTTCTTACTACCTCGAACGCGCGGGCATCGATTCCGTCGTCTTTGACGCCAGCCCCGGCGGCCTCATCGGTTCGGTCCACGTGCAGGGCTGCACGCTCGAAACCGGCCCTGAAAGCTGGCTCGCGTCCAAACCCGCCGCTGAACAACTTATTCGCGAACTCGGCATGGGCGATCAGCTCATCGGCTCCGACGACGCCCGCCGCCGCACCTTCGTCCTGCGCGATGGCCGCTTCGTCACCCTGCCCGAAGGCCTGCAACTCGTGGTTCCCACTCGGCTCGTGCCAGTCCTCAAGACGGACCTCTTCACCTGGGCCACTAAGTTCCGCATGGGCGCGGAAATTTTTCGCAGCCCTAAAATGCTGCCGGACCGTTCCGTGGCCGATTTCATCACCGATCACTTCGGCGCCGAAGCCGTCGACTATCTTGCGGAGCCGCTGCTCGCCGGTGTCTACGGCGGTTCGCCCGACAATCTCAGCGCCGTCAGCGTCCTCGCGAGGTTCGTCGAGTACGAGCAGCGCTTTGGCAGTGTGGTCGTTGGCGCGCTCCGAGACAAGAAGCCAGCCGATCCCGGAAAAAAGCCCCAGCCGGTCTTCAAGACCCTGCGCAACGGCATGGGTTCGCTTATCGACGCTCTTCGCAAACGCAGCAACATCGTTCGGGCCAATGTGGAATCTGTCCAGCCCGCGGGCAACGGCGCGTGGGCCGTGTTTGCGGCCGGCGAATGGCAGGAGTTCGATCAAGTCGTGCTCTGCTGTGGCGCCAACCGCGCGGCGCCTTTGCTCGCTCCAGTCGACGAAAGGGCAGGGGAGTTGCTCGCCTCCATCCCCCACACCGGCAGCGCCATCTGGACCTTCGGCTATAGCATCAACGACATTCCGCGGCCCCTGAACGCCTTCGGTTTTCTGGTGCCGCTGCGCGAGCGCCGGTCCATCATGGCCTGTACGTGGGTTGCCACCAAATGGCCGGGGCGCGTTCCCGAGGGCACTGCCGTATTGCGCTGCTTCGCACCAAATCCGGAAGTCTCCGCCGAAGCCATGCGCGCCGATCTCGAGCGCCTCATGGGGATAACCGCCGAACCCCTTTTCGCGCTCAACCACCGCTGGCCCGATTCCATGCCGCAGTACACCGTTGGACACTCATCGCGCATTGCCGAACTGGAACTCCGCATCGCGACGATCGCAGGCCTTCATCTTGCCGGCAATGCGTACCACGGCGTGGGCATTCCGGACTGCATTCGCGAAGCGAAACAAGTCGTCGAAAGTATTCGCCGCTCGTCAGCGACTCCAGGTCTTTGACCGGAAGAAGAGTTTCCCCTCTCTCACGTTCGGGCTTATAGTGCCTGGCTGCGAGCCACGATGCGTAGCCGCCGGTAATCGGCCCCCCACGCGCCATCGCAGAATAGCGCCGGGCGCAGCCGCGCTTCGATTTCCACCACCAGCGCCGCACGCTCAGGCACCGGCACCGGCTCAAACCACGTTCCGGCGAACATCTCCAGCCACTCCCGCAGGCCCTTTTCCGGATGGTCCAACTTGTTCCAGCGTTCGATGGTCCACAGCGCCTCTACCTCGAAGCCGTGCTGTTCGAGCAGCGTCGAGTATTCCGCCGCGCTCGGAAAATACCACGGATTCCGGGCCACATAACCTGCCGCTGTCAGCACGTCCTGCAATACAGTGACGATGCGCGCGATGTTTCCTTTGCCGCCCATTTCGAGCACGAAACGCCCGCCCGGTTTGAGCGCCTTCGCGACGCATCCCAGCACTCGCCCCGCTTCCGGCACCCAATGCAGCGCGGCATTCGAGAACACAGCGTCGAACGGCGTGTCGAACTTGAAAGCCCTCGCGTCCGCCAGCGCGAATTTCAGCTTCGGATAATTCTGCCGCGCCTGCGCCACCATGGACATGGAAGAATCAAGGCCGATCACCTCCGCGCCGCGCGCCGCGATCTGCGTCGTCAGATGCCCGGTGCCGCAGCCCAGATCGAGCACGCGCTCGCCCGGTTCGGGATCGAGAAGATCAACCAGATCCCCCGCCTTCTTCCAGACAAACGAATGCCGGTCATCGTAAAGGGAACTGTCCCAACGGTCTGCCATCGCCGCCATTAATGCACGGTTCCTGGCACCAGCACGAAATAATCGTAGACGGTGCGCGCGATTTCCGCGATCGCCTTCTCGGCCGCTTCTTCCGGCTTGTTCGACGCCTTGGTGAACACCGAGATGGCCACGTGTCCCGCATCGCCCGGCAGCGTCATGAAGCCGACGTCATTCGCAACCCCGCCCAGCGTGCCGGTCTTGTGAGCAACGTCCGTTCCCTGCGGCAGCAAGCCCTTGATGCGCGACTTCCCTGTCTGGCACCGGTCCATCATGTCGAGCAGCACACCCGAACTCTGCGGTGACAGCAGATCGCGTCTCCACACGCGCAGCAGAAGCCTCGTCATATCGTCCGGCGTTGCCGTGTCCCTTGGATCCTTCATCTCTGCCCTTCGCGCATTCATGTGTTCACGCTCCGGTACCGCATCGAAAAGCTTGTCCCAGATCTCGCGATTCCACTGAGCCTCGGGCGGCAGATTCTTCGCGCCCTGCCAGTCGGAAATCAGCAGAGCCGTCGACCGGTCCACGCGAATCCCTGCGAAGCCGAGGGCTCGCATCCGCGCGGTCACGGCAACTGGCCCCCCCGCTTCGCGCAGCAACACGTCGGCTGCCGAGTTATCGCTGATCACCAGCGCCAGTTCCATCAGATTGGCAATCGAAAGCGAAACGCCGGGATGAAAAAATAATTCCGACAACCGCCCGCTGCCGGGATGCAGATCCTGCGGCGTCAGCGACACCATGGTTTCCAGGGTTAGTTTCCCTTCATCTACCAGCGACAGAATTTGTACTGCGACGGGAAGCTTGAACGCGCTCGCCATGGGGAAGCCCTCGGCGCCACGCACCGCGATGGTGCGGCCCGTTTCCACGTGTACCGCTTCCACGCCGACCACGCCATCCGTGGCGTGCGCCACATACTCGATCTGCTGCTCGAGCCGCGCAAGCGAAGGGTCCGTCGTGGCGGACCATGCAACAGACGCCGCCAGAAATATCAGACAAACAGCGCGCATGTCCTGAGTGTAATTGTTCAGGCGATGCGTGTGTAGGTCGCGACCCGCGCGGGCTGCGTCAGCAGGTCCCCCGCCTTCGCTCCGAACTCCTTCAGGTGTGCCGACGCCGCGTGAAGGTCCAGGGCTTGCTGCGTGGTCCAGTTCTCATAGAACACGAAGTTCCCTGCGTGTTCCGTGCTGACGTGCAGGTCGTACTGCACGCAGCCGTCTTCCCTGCGAGTGGCTTCCACCATGCGCAGGAGCTCTTCCGTCAGTTCGGCTTCGCGGCCGGGCTTCGCCACCATTTCTGCGACTACAGTAACCATGTCGCCAATGATCGCAAAACCCGGCGCGAGTCTTTTTTGCCGCTTTCTTCGTTACGCCGCTTTTTTCATCCCCGGCTTAATCAGCACCTTGGTATATTCCTTTCCCACGCCGATGCCGCGATGATCGAACTTCTCGTAAGCGTCCGGCGCTTCCTCCAGCGGAATCCGGTGGCTCACGATGAAGCTCGGGTTTGCTTTCCCCGCAATGATGAGGTCGCGCAGAAACGGGATGAACTTCTTGACCGGCGTCTGCCCCATTCCCAGTTGCACTCCCTTACCCCACAACTCGCCCAGCGGCATCTCAAAGATCCCCTTGCTGGCATTCGAATCCACTCCAACCGGGTCTTCTTCGAAGTACACACCAACCGAGCCGACCGTTCCCGTCGGATTGATCACCTTCGCGATCCACTTGAACGTCTGCATCGGGTCTTCCTGCGACGGCTTCTGGCCGCTGTGCGCCTGATACCCCACCGTATCGATCGCGCACATCACGCCCTTCATCTTTTTTTCTTCCGGACGCAGCGCCTGCTGCAGCTGTTTGTTCGAAGCACGCAGCGCGTAGATTTGCTCCACCGGATCGCCTTTCGTGAAGTTGACCGGAGTCGCGCCGATGCTCTTCGCCCGCTTCAGCCGCTCTTCCGATCGATCCACCACGTACACTTCCGCCGCGCCCTTGATCATCGAACTCATCGCAGCGAGAAGTCCCACCGGCCCGGAACCGAAGATCGCCACTGACGACCCTGTCTGGACCTGGGCCAATTCCGCGCCGAACCATCCTGTCGGGAAAATATCCGACAGCAGCAGGAAGTCGTCTTCCAGTTCGTCCTGCGGTTTGCCCGGTAATTTCAGCGCATTGAAATCCACGAACGGCACACGCAGATACTCCGCCTGCCCGCCGCGAAACGGACCCATACCCGCATATTCATACCCTGCGCCGGGCTGCTTTGGATTCACTGTCAGACACGCGCTGGTAAATCCTCGCGTGCAGTTGAAGCAGATCCCGCACCCGATATTGAAGGGCAGTACCACACGATCGCCCTTCTTAATCGACATTACGCCTGGGCCGGTCTCTTCCACGATGCCCATATTTTCGTGACCGAACACACACCCGGGCTTCGCGGTGCTGCGTTCTTCGTACATATGCAGATCGCTGCCGCAGATGCCGGTCGTCGTGATCTTGATAATCGCGTCTGCCGGATGCTGGATCTTCGGATCGCTCACGTCTTCGACAGCAACTTTGTGTTTGCCTTTGTAAACAACTGCTTTCATGATTTTCTGTCTCCCCTTCTTCCAAAAACCTTTTCAACGCCGCCGCAGCGCGGTCGCCGGCGTGAGCGCCGCGCCGGCCGCCACCGCGATCCCCATCGTCCAGTTCGGATGCATCTTGCTCTTGCTGTACAAACTGGATTCGACCACCGAAACGCTGTAATCGCCGCGCTCCTGCAGCGTGCCCGAAGGCTCCTCAAGCGCCCTGTGGTGCTCCGGCTTCGGCGTGCGAATGTCATGCTGGCCTTTGAAGCCCATCACCTTCATGAGCTTGTCGTTCGCGTGTGGCGCGAACCGTCCCACCACGGAATTCAGCACCGCCGATTCCCCTACCAGAAAATCGCGCGTCGGATTCTCCGCGGCATAAAGAATCCGGGGCGATCGGTTCATGCTCCATGTAATTCTTCGCGTGTTCGAAGAAGGGTGTCGCGATCCCCGTGGGCTTGACCAGCGTCACTGAGATCGGAACATTGGCTTCGTCCAGTTCGATACGCAGCGCATCCGTGTAAGCCTTCAGCGCATGCTTCGATGCGGAATAAGCCCCCTGCAGAGGTATGGGATGATCCGAAACCTCGCTGCCCACATTAATGAGGGCGCCGCCTTTACTGCGCAGGTGCGCAACCGCTTCCTTCATGCCATACACCGAACCCCGGAAATTCACCTGGAAAACAGCCTGTTCGTCGCTAGCCGGCACTTGCGTGATGCGTCCGTAAACAGACGTACCCGCGTCGTTGACCCATGTATCGAAACCGCCAAATGTCTGCATCGCAGTCTGCGCAATTCGCTGCACATCCTCCGGTTTCGTTACGTCGGCTGTTACGTGGACCGCCTTCTGACTGCCTGGGTTGCCCACGGCGTTCAGCTCTCGCTCCAGTTGTTCGAGCGAATCCCCGCTGCGCGCCGCGACAACTACCTTCGCCCCGCGTTTTGCCGCCATTCGCGCCGTCGCGAGACCGATGCCGCTCGAAGCGCCTGTGATGACGATTACCTGTTGAGAAATTGGTTTGAGTTTGTGTTTCATGGGGTTGCCTTTTTTGTATGCCTGAGCCGCAGCAGATAAAACTCCAACGTGACTTAGCCGCTGTTTGACAACGCTCCACATCCCGTAAAGTGGAGAGTAAATGACATCCCCGGCCTATCCCGCCGCTCGCACAGCAGCCCGCCGGGTGCATCCACACTACGCGCGCAATCTCGCGGGTTTCGACGGCGCGGAGCTCGAACTCCTGCCGGATGTCGAAACCATCGAAGCCATCATCGACGCCGCGTTCTGGGCCAGCCTTCGGCGCGAAGAAGTTTACACGCCGAAAGTGTCTCTCGCTTTTGTGTCACCCGCGATGGTGCCGCTGCCGCTCATCTTCGAACGGCCTGTAGCTCTGGCGTCGCAGCCACTCACACGCCTCGGGCCCGCCGTCGAACGCCCCGGCATTCACCTTTGCGTCTCCCGTGAAAGCGGTGATCTCGTCGTATGGGGTGCAGCGCGCAATCTGCCGCGCTTCTGTTTCGTGCTGGAAGTTGTTGCACCGGGACTGCTCATCCTCAAGCACAGCCGCGGCGATGGCTCCGGCAAGTTCGTGAACGTCGCGGTCCTGCAGGGCGACGAGGTCAAAGTCATCGATCAGACCTCGGCCAGCGCCTACGAACGTGATCCGATGGACTCCGTCAACGTCATCATGCAGCTCGCCGTCTCCATGCGTGACCACGGGCGCGGCGGGACTCTGCTTGTAGTGCCTTCGATCACGCAGACCTGGCGCGAATCCATTCTTCACCCCATCACTTACTCGGTGGCGCCCGCGTTTCGGGCTCTGGTGAACCTGATGGAAGAAGACCCCCCGGAACGCGCCGGCCGCCGTTGGCAGGAAGCACTGCGCCGGCTGGTCGCAGGCATCGCAGGTTTGACGGCGGTCGACGGCGCCACCATCATCACCGAGCACTACGAGCTGGTCGCCTTTGGCGCGAAAATCATCCGCCCGCGTGGCCGCCATCAAGTCGGCAGGGTCATGGTGACCGAACCGATAGAAGGCGCGGAGTCGGTGGTTGCCGAGCCTGGCCAGCTCGGGGGCACACGCCACCTGTCAGCCGCGCAGTTCGCCCAGGATCAACGCGATTCGATCGCGCTCGTGGCCTCGCAGGACGGTCGCTTCACGCTCTTCGGATGGTCGCCGCGCGACCAGATGGTGGGCGCCAACCGGATCGAAACCCTGCTGTTCTAAGGTAGGGCCGGCGCTTTCGCCTGCCGCTCTTACTTCTTCTGAATCGTGACACTCGTAATAGTCACCGGCACCAGCGGTTTGTCATCCTTCACCGTGGGTACCTGCGAAATCTTATCCGCGACATCCTGCCCTGAAACGACCTTCCCGAAGATCGTGAACATGCCGGTCAGATAGTCCGGCCGGCCCACCGTGATAAAAATCTGGCAGGCGCCCGTATTCGGCCGCCCGGTATTCGCCACCGCCAGCATCCCCGGTTCTTTGAAATTCAGCGAAGGATCGATCTCGTCTTTCTGATTCGGAATCCCGCACGGCGTGCTGCCCGTGGCCTTCACGTCGCCCGTCTGAATCATGAACCCCTTGATCACGCGATGAAACGTGAGCCCGTCATAATAATGGCGTTTCACCATCGCGTTTTTCTTGTCCAGCGTCGCTTTCGTGCCCGTCGCCAGCGCCACGAAATTCTTCACCGTATTCGGCGTCTTGTCTTCGAAGAGCTTCGCCACGATCTGTCCCATCGACGTATCGAACGTGGCATAGAGCCCCGGCTCGTCGGCTGCGGGAGCCTGTGCAAACGAAGAAATGCTCAGTAACAGGCCGGCGCTGAATAACGCAATAGTACGCATGAGTGTGAGTGTAATGGAAAAAGGGCCGGGATCGCTCCCGGCCCTGCTCGTTCCAACCTTTTCGATTTAAAAAAACTAAACGACGTCGACGCCCATCGAGCGCGCCGTACCTTTGACGCTGCGGATCGCCGCTTCCACGTCGAAGCAGTTCAGATCCGGCATCTTGATCTTCGCGATCTCTTCCACCTGCGCCGCGGTGATCTTGCCGACCTTGGTCTTATGCGGCTCGGCCGAACCCTTCGCGATCGCCACCGCGCGCTTGATCAGAATCGGCACCGGCGGTGTCTTCGTGATAAACGTGAATGAGCGGTCCGAGAAAATCGTGATGACAACCGGAATGATCAGACCTTCCTGATCCTTGCCAGACGTCTTCGCGTTGAACGCCTTGCAGAACTCCATGATGTTGACGCCCTGCGGACCAAGCGCCGTACCGACCGGGGGAGCCGGAGTGGCCTTGCCCGCCGGAATCTGCAGCTTTACTGAACCAGTTACTTTTTTCGCCATTACAAAACCTTCCCTTCAATCTCTTCCCCGCGCTCACGTTTGGGGTTATATTCCCGGGTTCCGCCACGCTCGACACTGCGACCCACAACACCGCCTGCTTCGGGCCAGCCGCGCGATCACCACTTCCCACACTTCGGGCCAGCCGCGCGATCACCACGCCCCCTGCTTCGCGCCAGCCGCCGATTCTCATCACGGCCCATAACCCCAAGCGTAAGCGCGGGGAAATTACGCCGTCTTCTCTACCTGCAGGAAGTCCAGCTCCACCGGTGTTGCCCGGCCAAAAATCGTAACCAGCACGCGCAGCGTGTTGCGCTCCGGATTGATTTCGTCCACCTTGCCCTGGAAGTTCGCGAATGGTCCATCGATAATGCGGACCAGTTCGCCCTTCTCGAACGTCATCTTCGGACGCGGACGTTCCGCAGCCGTGGTCTGACGATAAAGCATCTTGTTGATTTCATCCGCGCTGAGCGGAATCGGCGTCTGTCCGCCGCCAACGAACCCCGTGACCCGCGGCGTATCTTTCACGCGATGCCACAGCTCGTCGTTCATTTCCATCTGCACCACGACATAGCCCGGATACAGCAGCCGCTTGCTCGTGACCTTCTTGCCGTTGCGCAGTTCGACCACTTCTTCTTCCGGGATCAGGATCTGCCCGATCTGCTCGGAGAACCCAAACGCTTCTGCACGGGTGCGCAGCGATTCCGCCACCTTACGTTCAAATCCGGAATACGTGTGGATGATGTACCAGTGCTTGGTTTCTTCATCAAGCGGTACTTCTTCAGCGGGCAGTTCTTCGGACGCCGCAGCCTCTTCCTGCTGCAGCTCTTCTTCCGGCAACTCTTCTTCCGGCAACGCGGGCTCTGACATCCCGTCCTGCATTGATCCTTCGCTCAGACCGGACTCCAGGGTCTCAGTCTGCTCTACTTCGTCCTGCACGTTATTGTTTTCGTTGGCGATGTCGGGCATTTTATCTTGTGAGCCGTTGCTCAACCTTTACGACAGTATCCTGAAGGACTCTGTCGACGATGCTGAAATACGCCGCAAATATGAAAACACTCACAATCACCACCACGGTTGTCGACTGTACGCGGTCTTTCGTGGGCCACGTCACGCGCTTCATTTCGCTGCGGATGTCGCCCAGATAACTGCGTGTGTTTTCGATCCAGTTCTTATCTTTCGCTTCCAGTTCGCCAGCCATAATTTAACCCGCGGGTATGCTTCGCCGCTTTCACTTTCGGACTACTGAATTTACGGATTCAGGGCGTTTGGCAGGGGCGGAGGGATTCGAACCCCCAAAAACGGTTTTGG
>ODAK010006448.1_pt1 | contig 11838 bp, 11 predicted proteins | sample 1539591 | NCBI WGS metagenome assembly ODAK01 (sample SAMEA3539303, study PRJEB22396) | soil metagenome | biome: tundra; feature: field; material: soil | place: USA | collected 2010-05 | depth 0.15 m | reverse complement strand
CCGCGGTGAGGTCGACGCCGACTGCCTCGGCCGCCGCGGTCGGAAGCACGGCGGCCACCGGTGCGACGGGCATGACGAGCGTTTCAGGGGCAACCGGAACGACCGGGTCCGCCGGAACCACCGGAGCGACCGGCACGACCGGGACCACCTCCCCGACGGGGGTAACCGCCGGCAGCGGGGCAACCGCCGGCAAGGGTGCGACCGGTGGCAAGGGATCGACCGCCGGCAACGGATCGACCGCCGGCAAGGGATCGACCGCCGGCAAGGGATCGACCGGTGGCAAGGGCAAGACCGGGCAGAAGTCCACCGGTGCGAAGGGCACGACCGGCGGCACCGGGGCGGCGGGCGCCTCCAGCCGGACCGGGACGACGTCTCCAGCGGGCAGCACGTCGGCTTCCGGCGGCCCCTCGGGCACCACGACGACGGCCTCCCCGGCGACGATCGCCGCGAATCTCGCGACGGCCGAGGCCGCGGTGGCCAGCGCGCAGCTGACCGTGAAGAGCGACGAGACCGCCCTGTCCGGCACGAAGCTGTACTCGACCGCGGCCGGAACGATCGCGTCGATCTCCGGCCAGGTTGGTAGCGCGGTGACCGCGGGCAGCGGCGGCTCGTCGGGCTCCGGCTCGTCGGGCTCCGGCGCCTCGGGCTCCGGTGCGTCGGCGTTCGGCGCGGCGGCGAGCTCGTCGAACGCCGCGTCGTCCTCCCCGTCGACCACCTCCGGCTTCATCGTGCTGGCAGATCTCAGCCGGATGCAGATGGTCGTCTCGGTCAGCGAGTCGGACATCGGCTCTGTCCACGTCAACCAGCCGGCCACGGTCAGCGTGGATGCCCTGCCCAGCCTCGAGTTCGCCGCCAAGGCGACCTCGATCTCCGTGCTGCCAACGACAACGAGTGGCGTCGTCAGCTACGACGTGACGCTGCAGCTGACCCAGGGAAGCAGCCAGCTGCGGGCCGGAATGTCGGCCACCGCGACGATCGTCACGGCGCAGGCCACGGGAACTGTGACAGTCGAGAGCGCGGCGATCAGCTCGCGCAGCACGGGTTCGACCGTGACCGTCGACAAGAACGGAAGCATGGTGGTCACGCCGGTGATCACGGGCATCGTCGGCACCTCGGCGACGCAGATCGTCGCCGGCCTAACCGCCGGCGAGGAGGTCGCAATCCCGATCACGACGCGTCTGGCGACCTCGACCGCGACCGGCGCTGGAGGGACGCTCGGCGGCGCCGGCGGCCTCGGCGGCGCGCTCGGCGGGGGCGGCGGCCTTGGGCGTTTCGCGCGAGGCGCCGGCTGATGTCGACCCCCGACCGCCCCGCCGCGCCGCGGGTCGTACGCCGGCGCCGGCGCAATGCCATGGCGTCCGCTCCCCCGGCGCCACGGATGCAACGTCGCCCGCGCCGGGTGATCGACCTGCGCCGCGCGACGAAGACCTACGACACGGGCGCCGTGCAGGTTCACGCTCTGCGCGGCGTCACGCTGGCGATCGAGCGCGGCGACTTCGTCGCGATCATGGGCAGCTCGGGCAGCGGCAAGAGCACGCTGATGAACATCCTCGGCTGCCTCGACGCGCCGACCACAGGCGACTACCTGATCGACGGCGTCGACGTTCGAACGATGGACGAGGACGACCTCTCCGACCTGCGCAACCGCAAGATCGGCTTCGTCTTCCAGAGCTTCAACCTGGTGCCCCGCACCAGCGCGGTGGCCAACGTCGAGCTCCCGCTCGCCTACGCGCGAGTCCCGCGTGATCAGCGCCGCCGCCGCGCGGCGGCGGCGCTGATCGAGGTGGGCATGCGCGACCGCGCGCACCACGCACCGTCAGAGCTCTCGGGCGGTCAGCAGCAGCGCGTCGCGATCGCTCGCGCGCTGGTCACCAACCCGACGCTGATCCTCGCCGACGAACCGACCGGCAACCTCGACTCCCAGTCGGGCGCCGAGGTGCTCGCGATCTTCGCGCGGCTGCACGTCGAAGGGCGGACGATCGTGATCATCACCCACGAGCCGGATATCGCCGCGCACGCGCGCAGGGTGATCCGGCTCGCCGACGGACGCGTCGTCGAGGACGAGGAGCGCTCGCCGATGCGCGAGGGGAACGACCGCTGATGGGCGTCGAAACGCTGCGCCTGGCGCTGACCGGCATCTTTGCCAACAAGCTTCGCTCGGGCCTGACGATCCTCGGCATGACGATCGGCGTCGCGTCGGTGATCGTGCTGATCGCGGTCGGCAACGGGTCCTCCAAGGCGGTTCAGGCCAGCATCGAGGCGCTCGGCTCGAACGTGCTGCTCGTCGAGGCGGGCTTCAGCTTCGGCGGCAGCGCCGTCAGCGCCGTCACAGCCCCGGTCTCGCTGACGATCGCCGATGCGAACGCTCTCCAGAACAAGGTCGAGGCCCCCGACGTCCAGGCTTCCGCGCCCGCCGTGAGCGCCAGCCCGACGCTGGTCTTCGGCGCCACGACCTACTCGCCGAGCCAGTTCATCGGCACGACCCCGGCCTACGCGACCGCGCACGACTACGCCACGCAGGCCGGCAGCTTCTTCAGCTCCAGCGACGTCAGCAAACACAACCGCGTCGTCGTGCTCGGTCCGACGGTCGTGACCAACCTGTTCGGCGGCGCCAACCCGGTCGGCGACGAGATTCAGATCAACGGCGTGAGCTTCCAGGTGATCGGGGTGACCAAGCCGAAGGGGACGAACGGCCTGACCGACGAGGACGACGTCGCGTTCGCGCCGATCACCGCCGTGCAGGACACGCTGACCGGCTACGGAGCGGTCAACTCGATCACCGTCCAGGCGAAGTCGCAGGCGTCGCTGAACGCCGCGCAGGCCGAGGTCACCTCGATCCTCGAGCAGCGCCACCAGATCACCGACACCGCGAACCCCGGCTTCCGCGTGATCAACCAGGGCTCGCTGCTCACCGCGTCCAGCTCCAGCAGCAGCGTGTTCACGACGTTGCTCGGTGAGGTCGCCGCGATCTCGCTGCTGGTCGGCGGAATCGGCGTGATGAACATCATGCTCGTCAGCGTCACCGAGCGCACCCGCGAGATCGGCATCCGCAAGGCGATCGGCGCGCGCCGCAGCGACATCCTCACGCAGTTCCTGACCGAGGCCGTGCTCGTGTCGCTGTTCGGTGGCCTCAGCGGGGTCGCGCTCGGCATCATCGGCAGTCAGTTTCCGATCGCCGGCGTCCATCCCGCGATCGCCACCTACTCGATCTTCCTCGCGTTCGGCGCGGCCGTGCTGACGGGTCTGTTCTTCGGCACCTACCCGGCGAGCCGCGCAGCCGCCCTGCGACCGATCGAGGCACTGCGCTTTGAGTGACACGAGCCCTCACGACGAAACACCCCAGGAGCCGTCAATGCACGAAACTGCGACCGCCGAGGACTGGTACCCGGAGCACGACGAGCTCCCGCGTCGACCGCGAGCACGGCTGCTCACGCCACTCACCGTCCTGTTGATGCTCGTCCTGTTCGCCGCCTGCGGCTTCGTCGGCGGCGTGCTCGTCGAGAAGCAGCAGCAGACGACCGCGACGGTCGTGGGAGCCGCGGCGAGCACGCGCCTCGGCGCGGGCGCCAGCGGCGCGACCGGCGCGTCGGGCGCGACCGGCGGGTTCGGCGGGCGCTTCAGCAGCCTCCTTGGCGGCGGCGCCGGGTCACGCGCGACGATCGGCACCGTCACCAACATCGACGGCCGCAAGCTGTTCGTCACGACGACCGCGGGAACGATGGTCGAGGTGCTCACGACGCCGGAGTCGAAGATCACCAAGTCGGTCTCGGTCGGCTCGAACTCGGTACACCCCGGCGACTCGGTCGTGGTCAGCGGGATCAAGGCGAGCAACGGAACCGTGACCGCGAGCTCGGTGAGCGACTCGGGCAGCGCGGGCAGCGCGAGCGGGATCTCGTCTCTCTTCGGTGCCGGCACCGGCACCGGCACCGGCTCAACAACATCCAGCGGCGGCTCGACCAGCCTGTTCGGCGGATAGAACAAAGGAGCAGTCGATGAAACCGAGTCGTATTCGCGGCCTTGCCGCCCTTGGCACCGTCCTGGCGATCGCCCTTGCGCTGAGCGCGTGCGGCGGCAGCTCGTCGCCGTCATCGACGACCGCAGCCGCCAACGTCAACGCAACCGGCTCCTCCGGGCCGGCCGCCGGGGCGCCGGGAGGCGCGACCGGTGCCGCGGGTGCGGCTCGGCGCAGCGCCCTCGCCACCTGCCTGAAGAAGTACGGCGTGACGCTCCCGGCCGGCAGGGTCGGCGCCGGACGCTTTCGCCTCGGCGTGACCGGCGCGTCCGGCGTGACCGGGCGCTTCGGCGCCACGGGCCGCTTCGGTGCGACCGGGCGCCTTGGCGCGACCGGGGCGCGCGGGGGAGGCTTCTTCGGCGGCGGAGCGTTCGCCGGCAACCCGAAGTTCGCGGCCGCGTTCGCCAAGTGCGGCGGCGCGTTCGGCGGCAGATTCGGCGGCACGGGCCGCGTCGGCTCCGCGGCCGGCTTCAACGTCGCAAGCGCGCAGGATCGCGCCGAGGTCACCAGCTTCGTGGCGTGCATGAAGAGCGACGGTGTCACCCTGCCGACGCCCAACTTCAGCGGCACCGGCAGCGTGTTCGGCACGGGCGTGAACAGGACGACGGCCGCCTACCGCACGGCCTACGCGAAGTGCCAGGGCCTGCTGAAGTTCCTCTCACCCTCCGGTGCGACGGGAGCGGCGGGCTCGCCCGCGGCGTGAGCCGGCCTCAGGGCGGCCGGGCGAACGGTCCCGGCCGCTCAGAGGCCGAGCAGCCGGTCGGCGTTCTGGTGGGCGACCTTCGCTCGGTCCTGCTCGCTGATCGCCGCCTCGTCGAGGAAACGCCGTCCCGTGGCGTTGTCGCCGAACGGATGGTCGATGGCAAACAGGATCCGGTCCGGGCCGATCACGTCCAGGGCGCAGAGCAGTGGCGGGTTGGTGAAGAACCCGCTCGTCGAGATGTAGCAGTTTCGGTTGAAGTACTCCGTCGGTGACAGTTGCATGCGTGTCGCGATCGGACCGAGCGCACTGGCTCGACCGAGTACTCCGCTCGCTCGCGCGATCATGAACGGCAGCACCTCGCCCATGTGGCCGAGGATGATCTGCAGCGCGGGGAAGCGGTCGAACACGCCGGCGAGCATCAGGCGCAGCGCGTGCAATCCCGTCTCGACGTGCCAGCCGAAGGCGCCGGCGCCCAGCGCGAAGCCGACCTCGTCGCCGAAGCCCGAGTAGTAGGCGTCGTAGACGGCCTTCGGCGGCGGCATCGGGTGCAGGTACAGCGGCACCCCGAGTGCCTCGGCGCTTTCGAAGATCGGCCAGAAGAACTCCTCGTCCAGAAAGCGCTCCAGCGTTCGGCCGTTGACCATCGCCCCGCGCAGCCCGAGCTGGCCGACGGCGTGTGCGAGCTCCACGGCGGACGCATCGGGATCGGCGGTCGGCAGCGCGGCGAAGCCCGCGAAGCGGTCGGGGTGAGCCGCGATCGCCTCGGCGATGCCCTCGTTGAACGCGCGCGCGACCGGGATCGCCCGGTCGGGCGTGATGTGTTCGAGCCCGGGCTGCGCGGTGGAGAGCACCTGGACGTCGATCCCGGCTGCGTCCATCTCGGCGATCCGGCCCTCGCCGATGTCCGCGAGCCGTGCCTCGAGCGCGGGCGGCCAGCGGTGCACCGGGTAATAAGGATGGATCTGCGCGCCGAGCACCGCCCGCAGCTCGGGGGTCAGGCAGTGCTCCTCGACCGTGACGGTGCGCACCGTGGCACTCTCGCACACGCCGCCGTGAGCCTGCCCCGCCGCGGTTCCGCTAGCTGCGCTTCGCCTTCTTGCGGCGCGGCTGCACCTGCAGCGTGCCGCTCGCCGGCGTGTAGATCGTCTCGCGTCCGTCGTCCCAGCGCACGCGATAGCGAGGCGAGGGATCGCCGCGCAGCACCTCCTCGATCACCCCGGGGCGCGGGCCGCGCGTCGTCGACTGGGCTTGGGCTAGGACGTTCGTGCCAACTGCAAAGGCCATGGTTTCTCCCTGATGGTGTGCGTGCCAGGATAGCCTGCGCCGCTGATCACGGCCGTCACGGCCCGGCGCGGCCTGCGGCGCGGCGCGGCCTGCGGCGCGGCGCGAGCGTTCAGTCGGCGCTCGCCGACCAGCTCGACCAGCGCTCGACGTCGATCGCGAGCACGGGGCCGCCGGGGGGCTGGTGGCGGTATTGGTGGTAGCGCGCCGTCAGCAGGCCGAGGGCGTCGCGAGCCTCGGCCTGCGCGGCGTCGAGCACCCGGCCGAGGCCGTCGGCTCGCACCCACCAAAGCGAGTCCCAGTCCTCGCTGTAGTGGTCGACGAGCGCCGAGACGTGCGGGTTGGCAGCGACGTTGGCGAGGCGGCGAAGCGAGGTCGTGCGCTTGGGCTTGGCGTCGACGGCGCTGTAGATCGTCTCGCCGCGAAGCACGAACACGAACGGAACGAGATGCGGCCGACCGCGCTCGTCGGCGGTCGCCAGGTGCGCGAGGGTTGCCGCGGCGAAGCGCCGCCGGGCCTGCTCGTCGGTCACTCGCCGTTGAGCTGCGCGATCGCCGCCTCCCAGCGCTCGAGCGCGGCTTCGACCGTGCTGCGGCTTCCCGCCGGCAGCCAGTGCAGGGCGCGCCGGGCGCCCGCGTCACGCACGCGCTCGAGCTCGCGGGGATCGGCCGGCATGCCGAGGATGTGTGCCTCGATCGGGCGCTCGGCGCGGGCCTGCAGCTCCGACAGCCGTGCGAAGAAGTGCTCGTCGCCGCCGTAGTTGGGCAGCCAGCCGTCGCCGAACGAGAGCACGCGATCGAGGACCGTCGGGCCGTGACCGCCGATCAGGACCGGCGGGTGCGGACGCTGGGCCGGCTTGGGATGGGACCAGATCCGCTCGAACGCGACGTACTCGCCGGCGTAGCTGGCCTCCTCCTGCGTCCAGATCGCCTTCATCGCCTCGACGCGCTCGCGCATCAGCGCCATCCGTGTCCGCGGGTCGGTGCCGTGGTTGCGCATCTCCTCGCGGTTCCAGCCGGCGCCGACGCCGAACAGCAGGCGCCCGCCCGAGAGGTGATCGATGCTCGCGACCTCCTTGGCGGTGACGATCGGGTCGCGCTCGACGATCAGGCAGATCCCGCTGCCGACGCGCAGCCGGCTCGTCGCGGCGGCGGCTGCGGTGAGCGCGACGAACAGGTCGTAGCAGTGCCAGTACTTCGGCGGCAGCTCGCCACCGGCGGGGTAGGGGCTCTCGCGGCTCGCCGGGATGTGCGTGTGCTCGGCGAAGACGAGCGACTCCTGGCCCCGTTCCTCGACCATTCGGGCAAGCGGCCCCGGGCCGATGCCGTCGTGGGTCGGGAAATAGCCGACGCCGAAGTCCATCGGCCGAAGTCTACTTGGGGCCTATCCCGGGAGGGCGTCGCCCGCCCGGGATAGGCCCCAAGGGCCGAACGAGCAGGCGGTCGCTCGCGCGTTCCCGGCACAATCTGGTGCTCGCAGTCAACAGGGAGCCCGCGTTGCCCGGCGGGCCGGAAACGGAGAGCGGCAAATGGCGCATCACTCGGCATCGTTCAGCCTCACCCTGCGCGTCCGCCTCGACAATCGGCCCGGGAGCTTCGCCGATCTCGCGCGCGCGATCGCCGACGCCGGCGGCCTGCTCGATGCGATCGACCTGGTGCGTGTCAACCCGGGAAACAAGACGCGCGACGTCAGCGTCCTTGCCACCGACGACGCTCACGCGCGGGCGATCGTCGCCGCCTGCGAGCAGATCGCCGGAGTCGAGGTGGAGCACGTCTCGGACCGAACGTTCCTGCTGCATCTCGGCGGCAAGATCGCGATGGCGTCGAAGACGCCGATCAAGACGCGCGATGACCTCTCGATGGCGTACACGCCCGGCGTCGCGCGGGTCTGCCAGGCGATCGCCGAGGATCCGGAAACGGTCTGGAACCTGACGATCAAGCGCAACACGGTGGCGGTCGTCACCGACGGCAGTGCGGTGCTCGGGCTCGGCGACATCGGGCCGTTGGCGGCGATGCCGGTGATGGAAGGCAAGGCGCAGCTGTTCAAGGAGTTCGGCGGCGTCGACGCGTGGCCGATCTGCCTCGATACCAAGGACACCGACCGGATCGTCGCCACCGTCGAGGCGATCGCTCCGGGGTTCGGCGGGATCAACCTCGAGGACATCGCCGCGCCGCGCTGCTTCGAGGTCGAGCAGCGGCTGCGCGCGTCGCTCGACATCCCGGTGTTCCACGACGACCAGCACGGTACGGCGGTCGTCGTGCTCGCGGCGTTCCTCAACGCGCTGCGCGTCGTCGACAAGCGCATCGAGGAGGTCAGGGTCGTCGTCGTCGGCGTCGGCGCCGCCGGCGTCGCGGTGACCGACACGCTGCAGGCGGCCGGCGTGCGCCACGTGATCGGCGCCGACCGGACCGGGACGATCTACCGCGCACGGCCCGGCCTCACCGCGGTCAAGCAGCGCTACGCCGAGACGACCAACCCGGAGAACTTCGCCGGCTCGGCCGACGAGGCGCTGGCCGGCGCCGACGTGTTCATCGGCCTTTCGCAACCGGGGGCCGTGACGGTCGCCGGGATCGCCACGATGGCGCCCGGCGCGATCGTCTTCGCGATGGCCAACCCGACACCCGAGGTCTCGCCCGACGAGATCGCGGGCCTGGCGGCGGTCGTCGCGACCGGTCGCAGCGACTACCCCAACCAGATCAACAACGTGCTGGCGTTCCCGGGCATCTTCCGCGGCGCGCTCGACGTCCGCGCGCGCGAGATCACCGAGCGCATGGAGGTCGCGGCCGGCCACGCGATCGCCGCCAGCGTCGGTGACGACGAGCTTGCCGCCGACTACATCGTGCCGAGCGTGTTCAACCGCGACGTAGTGGTGGCGGTGGCGGCCGCCGTCGCCGCGGCGGCGGACGAGGACGGCGTCTCGCGGCGTGTGCACGAGCCCGTCGACGAGGCTCGCTAGCCGGTCCGGGCGTCCTCCGGCGCCCCTGCCGTCTGCGTTCGCTGGTGACGATAGAACGGCTGGTCGATCGGCGCGAGCGGTGTGTTGCCGCGGATCAGGTCGGCGGCCTTCTCGGAGAGCATCATCACCGGTGCGTAGATGTTGCCGTTGGTGACGTAGGGCATCGCCGAGGCGTCGACGACCCGCAGTCCGTCGAGGCCTCGAACGCGCATCGTCGCCGGGTCGAGGACCGCGTCGTCGCCGGTCCCCATCTTGGCGGTGCACGAGGGGTGCAGTGCCGTCTCCGCGTCCCTTGCGACCCAGTCGAGGACCTCGTCGTCGGTCGCGACGGTCGGCCCCGGGGACAGCTCGCCGCCGTTGAAGGGGTCGAAGGCGTGCTGGGTGAGGATCAAGCGCGCGCAGCGGACCGCCTCGACCCACTCACGGCGGTCCTGGTCGGTGGAGAGGTAGTTGAAACGAAGGGCCGGGTGCACCCGCGGGTCCTTCGAGACGATCTTCACCGAGCCGCGGGCGTCGGAGTACATCGGGCCGACGTGCACCTGGTAGCCGTGTCCCTGGGGCGCCGAGCCGTCGTAGCGGATCGCCACCGGCAGGAAGTGGAACATCAGGTTCGGGTAGGCGACGTCCTCGTTGCTGCGGATGAAGCCGCCGGACTCGAAGTGGTTGGTGGCGCCGGGCCCGCTGCGGAACAGCAGCCATTGCAGGCCGACCCGGGGCCGGTTGCGCCACTTCAGCGCGGGTGCGACCGAAACCGGCTGCGTGCTTGTGTACTGGACGTAGACCTCGAGGTGGTCCTGGAGGTTCTCGCCGACCCCCGGGAGCTCGTGGACCGCCGCGACCCCCGCGCGTTTGAGCGCCTTTGGGTCGCCGACGCCGGAAAGCTGAAGCAGTTGCGGTGAGTTGATCGCGCCGCCGCAGAGGATCACCTCGCCGGCCGTGACGTTGCTGGCCCGTCCGCGTTCGACGACCTCGACTCCGATGGCGCGCCCGCTCGCGCCGAGCAGCACGCGGTTGACGAACGCACGGCAGCGGACCTCGAGGTTCTTGCGTGCGATCACGGGGTGGAGGTAGGCTCGCGCTGCGCTCAGCCGGTGCCCGCGGAAGATGTTGCGGTCGAACGCGGCGAAGCCCTCCTGCCGGTAGCCGTTGACATCGTCGGTGAGCGGGTAGCCAGCCTGCTGGACGGCCTCGAAGAAGGCCTGGCAGAGCGGATTGGTGGCCGGGCCGCGCTCGAGCTTCAACGGGCCGTCGCCGCCGCGCCACTCGTCCGCGCCGGCGAGGCAGTTCTCCATGCGCTTGAAGTAGGGCAGGCAGTGCGCGTAGTCCCAGCTGCCCATCCCCGGATCGGAGCCCCAGCGCTCGTAGTCGAGCGGGTTGCCGCGCTGGAAGATCATCCCGTTGATCGAGCTCGAGCCGCCCAGCACCTTGCCGCGTGCGTGGTAGATCCGCCGCCCGTGCATGTTCGGCTCGGGCTCGGACTCGTACTTCCAGTCGTAGAAGCGGTTGCCGATCGGGAACGAGAGTGCCGCGGGCATGTGGATGTAGACATCCCACAGGTAGTCGGGCCGGCCGGCCTCGAGTACGAGCACGCGCGTCGAGGGGTCCTCGCTGAGCCGGTTGGCGAGCACACAGCCCGCCGACCCGCCCCCGACGATGACGAAGTCATAGCTGCTCACGGAAACGCCTCCTCCGCCGAGCGCGTCGGCGCATCGAAGTCGAGCACCCTAGGTCGATCACTGATATATCACATGGGTGCTCAGTGGTGCAACCGCTGCGCGACGGCAGCCGCCGCAGCGAGGATCGACGCCGTGGGCGGCCTCGGCGATACTTGCCCGCCCGTGGCGCTCGCACGAACCGAGATCCCGTATCGCTCGCAGTACGCCTCGCCCGAGCTGGCCGGCGAGATCGCGGCCGGCCGGGTCACGCTCGAGCAGGACCCGCGCTGGCGCGAGGCCGGCGCGCGCGACCGCCAGGAGTACGTCCGCTGGGCGCGCTGCGGCTGCGGGATGGCGTGTCTGCAGATGATCCTCGAGGCGCGTGGCGGGCCGGTGCCGCCGCTCGTCGAGCTAGGCCGGCGCGCGATCGCCTACGGCGGCTATGAGGCGCGGCCGCCGCGCGGGTTCGGGCCGTTGATCTACGCCGGCTTCGTCGACTTCGCCGCGGCCGAGTTCGGCCTGGCCGCGCGCGTCGCGGCTCCGCTGCCGCTCGATGAGCTGCTGCGCGCGGTCGCCGCGGACGAGGTCGTGCTCGCCTCGGTCAGCGCCGAGATCCGGGCGCCTGCGGCCGAGCCCGCCCGTCGCGGCGGGCACCTCGTGCTGGTGATCGACTGCTCGGCGGACGCGCGCCGCCTGTGCTTCCACGATCCCGCCGGCGATCGCTCCGACAACGCCCGGGCGGTCTGGCTCGATCGCGACAGCTTCGCCCGCTTCTACGCCGGGCGCGGGATCGCCGTGACGCTGGCGCGCGCGTAGCGGCACGCAATCGTCGGGGAGCGATCGTGGCGATCGGGCTCGACCGGGCGCCGTCAGCCGGGCGCCCGAAGCGACGCGTCCAGCGCTTCCAGGCGGCCGGCGAGGAACGCGCGCTCGACGGCGTTCTCGGTCAGCAGGAGCGCCTCCTGGTAGGCGCCGCGGGCCTCCGCGGTGCGGCCGAGCCGGCGCAGGAAGTCGGCCCGCGCGGCGGCGAGGTAGCGGTAGGTCGCAAGCCGAGGCTCCGCGGCCAGCGCGTCGAGCGCGTGCAGGCCGGCCGCAGGCCCGTCGGCGAGGCCGATCGCGGCGGCCCGGTTGAGCGCGACGACCGGCGATGGCCAGATCTCGCCGAGCAGGTCGTAGAGCGCGACGATCTCGCGCCAGGCGGTCTCCTCGAAGCTCGCCGCCTCGGCGTGCA
>ODAK010006446.1_pt1 | contig 11844 bp, 8 predicted proteins | sample 1539591 | NCBI WGS metagenome assembly ODAK01 (sample SAMEA3539303, study PRJEB22396) | soil metagenome | biome: tundra; feature: field; material: soil | place: USA | collected 2010-05 | depth 0.15 m | reverse complement strand
TTGTTGAACGACAGCGCCAGGGTGCAAATCTGCCCCGCCGCCGTCTTCATCTGGATGCTCATATCCATCGCGATCTTCAGCTCCGGATGGTGCGGCCCTTCCAGCGCATTGGCATACTTCGCCTGTTGCCCTGTTTGATATTGGAAGAGATCGACGGTATGGCAGGCATGATGCCACAGCAGGTGATCCGTCCAGCTCCGCGGCTTTCCCAGTGCGTTCATGTTCGTGCGCCGGAAGAAGAACGTCTGCACGTCCATCGACTGGATCGTCAGCTCGCCCTTCATAATCTTGTTACGGATGTACTGGTGGCTGGGATTAAATCGCCGCGTGTGGCCGCCCATTGCCACCACGCCTGTCTCCTGCTGCGTCTTCAGGATCGCTTCCGAATCCGCCAGCGAGTCCGCAATCGGAATCTCCACCATCACGTGCTTGCCCGCCCGCATCGACTGGATCGCCTGTGCGGCATGCATCTGCGTCGGCGTCGTCAGAATCACCGCCTCCACGCCCGGCTGCTTCAGACTCTCCGCCAGGTCCGTCGTCCAGTGCGGAATATTGAATTTCTTCGCCACTTCTTCGGTGCTCGCGGGGCTCCCGCCCGTCAGCGTCACCACTTCAATGCCAGGGATGTTGGCCATCGCTTCGAGATGCTTGACGCCGAACGCTCCCTGCCCGGCGAGACATACTTTCATGGTTTTTTCCTCACTTTGAGAGATGCCCGGGCGGCCGGAACAGACGCGGCCCGAACACAAGAAACCACATTATCACCCCGCTCGCCCCGGCCCGCCTGGGTCCGGCAAGACCCCTTGACTCCCCTGGAGGCGGCTGATAAAGTCTGACGAATGTTCACGATGCGAAAGTATCTCGGGATCGCGGTGCTTGCAGTGTCAGCGGCAGTGTTTCTGGCGCCTCCGCCGGCCGCCGCTCAGGGCGTCTTCGGCAAAGGCATTCAGGACGGAGACAAGAAGCCTGCCCCGCGCTGGACGGACGGTCATCCGGACCTCGGGAACAGCAAGGGGTCATGGGAAATCCGGCGCATTGAAGACGTCTCGGGCAATGGCGGCGGCGAGCGGCCGGGGCCGGAGCTGAAAGAGCGCCAACTGAAGCAACTGGACGCACGCGTGGACGTCCCGTTTACTCCGGCGGCAAAGAAGCTCTACGACGAACGCCAGGCAAACATATCGAAGGACGATCCGGAAGGGTTCTGCCTGCCATCCGGTGTCCCGCGTCATTTGAACACGCCGTTTCCGGTTCAGTTTTATCAGCTGCCGGACCGCATCATCGAGGTGATGGAGGGTGGCGCGCACATGTGGCGCGTGATCTATATGGACGGCCGCAAACACATGCCGCTCGACAAACTGAATCCAACGTACCTTGGCGAGTCGATCGGGCACTGGGAAGGCGACACCCTGGTGGTCGATGTAATCGGGTTCAATGAGCGGACCTGGATTGATGCAGCCGGCCATCCGCATTCCGAAGCTGCCCACGTGGTGGAGCGATACACCCGCCCGAACTACAATACGCTGCATTACCAGTTCACGCTGGACGACCCTGCGATGTACACCAAGCCGTGGGGGAACGGCTGGAATGTGACCTGGGCAGAGGGCATGGAGCCCCTGGAGTATGTCTGCCAGGAAAACAACAAAGACGTGGTTTTGGAGCATCACATGGTCGGCGTGGGGGCAGACGGGAAACGCTGAAATAAATCTGCGGCCACAGGCGTCTGAGTCCGCGCTCACGAACCCGGCGACATTGTCACCGGCCCCGGCGTGATGTAAACTTCCTCACCTGGAGACTGAAGATGTCACACGCAAGGCTGTTCGTGTTGTTCGCCCTGTTGTCCACCGTGGCGCACGCCCAGTGGCTCAACTACCCCACGCCGGGCATTCCCAGAACGAAAGACGGAAAACCGAATCTCACCGCCCCGGCGCCGCGCACTGCGCATGGAAAGCCGGACCTCTCCGGGGTCTGGATGCATGAGGTCACTACTGTCGCGGAAATGCGCCGCCTTTACGGCCCGATCATCGATGACCAGGTTAAGGTGGACGTGCCCGGCATGGAAATCGGCACGCAACACAAGTACGCGTTCAATATCCTGCTCGACTTCAAGCCCGCGGAATCGCCCCTGCGTCCCACAGCCACTGAGGTCATGCGCCGGCGCGAGGCCAACCGCAACCCCGGGGCCCTTTGCGTGGGCGTCCCCGGCTTTCCGCTGGCCGGTCTCCTTTCGGAGCCGATTAAGATCATTCAGTCCCCGCGTGTGACCGCTGTCCTGTATGAAGCCGGCGACCTGCATCGCCAGATCTTTACCGACGGCCGCACACTCCCGCAGGAGTTCGACCTTCCGGCCTACCTCGGCTACTCAGCCGGCCACTGGGAGCGAGATGTGCTTGTAGTGGAAACCGCGGGCTTCAACGATAAAACCCCGCTGGATGTCGCTGGCCACCCACATAGCGAATCCCTCCACGTCACGGAACGCTTCCACCGCCGCGACATGGGACACCTCGACGTGGAAATGACCTTCGACGATCCCGTGATGTACACCCGGCCATTTACTATCAAAGTCCCGCACGACCTCGTACCCGATTCCGATCTCTTCGAAATGTTCTGCGAAAACGAGCAGGACGGCAAACACATGCAGAAGCAGTAGTCTCTCCGGTGGGACTGAAAGCCGATTTCCATACGAGGGCGGCGTTATATAATTCGCCCATGTCAAAGAACCCGCCGATCGTTCGCCGCGCTTTTCTGGGCCGCGCTTGTCTCAGTATGGGCGGCGCTGCCGGGCTCGCGCACTCGGTGAGCGAAGCCGGCCTCGCGCAAACGCCCAACGCGTCCGGCGCTTCCGGCATTCAGGTCGAAAGAGAAGTCGTGGTTGGCAAAGGCGGCGATACCGAACTTCATTGCGACATTTACAGACCGCCTTCGGGAACCGCGAAGCGCATGGCTCTGATTCACTTTCACGGGGGAGGGTTTGCTCGCGGGAGTAAGGACACGCTCGCCGCCAAAGTGACGCCGATCACAGCTCGTGGCTACGTGTCCATCGCGGCGCAATATCGCCTGAGCGGCGCTGCCAGATGGCCTTCGCAAATCGATGACGCGAAGACCCATATCCGCTGGGTACGCGCCAATGCCACTTCGCTGGACATAGACCCAAAGCGCATCGCGATCGTCGGTTACTCGGCTGGCGGGCAGATCGCCCTGTATACCGCAGGCCAGGCCGACACCGAACTCGCCGCCTGCATCGCCTTCTATCCCCAAACTGACGTGAAGAACATCGCCGGGGTGCTGATGCCCCCCGGCAGCGACGAGGCGGCGATTAATAACGCCAGCCCCCTCGCTCATATCAAAGAGGGTTACCCGCCCACCGTGATTTTCCACGGTTTGTCAGACGTGACCATCCCTCCGGAGAACAGTCAGCGTTTATTGCAGGCTCTCCGCGGCGCCAAAGTTTCGTCCGAGCTGCACACCTTCGCCGGTGTTCCGCACGAATTCGATACGCATCCCGAATTTGCCGAAGCCTGCGCGGCGCTCACTGATTTCTTTCTCGACCGCAATGTCCTGCATCCGCGAACATACCCTCCCTTTGCACCCGGCGGGGGACGCGGCGCCGCATAGCTGAACGAAGCTTGCCTCGCAACGCTTTTATTGGCCGGTTACGTATATTGAGAAGCCGGGGCTGAAAGTTGAGCCCAGATGCAGGTAGATCGCGCCGTACGAGGCGTAAGGAGCGATACGGAAATTGATCTGGCTGACTCCGGCGACGAGCGTTGGAGCAGGTCCGGCGTACGTAACCTCGAAGGGCACGTCGATTTCGGTTCCGAAGGGAATCCCGACTGTGTAGATGGCTTCGACTCCAAACGTGAAGGTGTTGGTGGGCAGAGGGACGCCGATCAGCGAGCCGTCGGGCTGGGACGGTGTAATGGGGCCGAGTCCCGTGGCGTAGACCGTGACGATTGAACCGGGCGCGGCGGGGTTGTTGGCGGAGTTATAGGTTCCGTCCTGATTCAGGGCGGCGGCGTATCGGCTGTCGACCATGAAGACAGCGGGCGTTGCCGGAACCACCGGCAAGCTTAGGCAGTTGGTGTTCACGTTGTTGTAAGAGACACAGACCTGCGTGTTCTGATTCGGAGTGATCGACCAGGGCGCCACGAAGTTGATTTGCGCATCCTGCACCCAGAGCAATGGGGCGGGAATCCCGTCAAGAGTCACCTGCACGTTCGCCATCCTGGTCGGGTATGGGTTCGGGAGAACAACACTGGCCTCCACTCCCTGCTGTGGCCCGAGCCCGTTTCCGAACAGAGTGACCAGTTCTCCAGGCGAGACGGACCCGATGGCAAAGCTCGCCGAACTGCCGGCACAAGCCAGGGAATACGTCGCAGCGGGGGAAGTTGACGCGGTAGACGAGAGGTTCGACAGAAACATGCCGCCTGTAGTTCCCGCGGGGAAGGGTCCGGTTTGCGTGGGCGTGAAGCCGGGGCCTGCGGTTGCAGCTACGAGGACCGTTCCATTCTGAGTTACCGCCAGCAGCGGGGAGCCGAGATCGTCTCCGCCGGGGATGTAAGTAGCCTGGAGGATGGAGCCGTCGGGACCGATGACGTTGAGCAATTCGGAGTAGCTGGTCAGGGTTGTGGCGGGGTCGAAGCGGCAGGTCGCAAGACTATTCCTGACGGGGTAGAGCTGGTTGGTGACCGCTGTGACGTAGGCATTGCCGGCCGCGTCGAGCGCGAACGCAACCACGGGGCCGCCCACTGTGGTTTTGACAGTGACCGCGCCGTTTGCGTCTATGCGCTGGACTACTCCGGGGGCGAAACCGCCGAAGAGAACCACGTTTCCGTTCGCGTCCACGGCAACGGTTTCGCTGAGGCCCAGGGGGAAGATCGTGTAGTATCCGGCGGTGCCGTCAGATGCGACCCTTGCCAGGAAGCCTGTGTCGGCCCCCGGAGGGTTGGCGACTATCCCTGCGATGTACGCCGCGCCGGAGGGGTCGAGGGCGATTGAGGTGGGCGTGCCCATGATCTGAGTGGTGAAATCGATTGCGCTCCCCGAGGCGTTGAGGCGAACCACATAAGCGCTCCGGGTGATGAAGTTGTTGACAGCGTATTGAGCGGCCAGGTAAACGCGGCCCTGGGAGTCGGCGGCGATAGCGGGTGGCGACTGCGGAAGGAATCCGACGGACGTCTTCCAGGCGAGGCCGGTTCCGGTGGTGCTGAGCTTTGCGACGTAGGCGGTGGTATCGGACTGCTGGCGCACGGGTGCGACATAGACGCCGCCGTTCGGGTCGACGGTTATGGCGCTGGCGGCAAAGCCGAGCTGATTCTGCCAGAGGATCGCCTTACCGTCCGGGGTCAATTTTGTGACGGTGGACAAGACGACGTTGGACTGGAGGACGCTGGTGAGAAAGTAAGCGGCGCTGGAGTCGTCAGTGGCCAATTGCGCGCCATTGTTGGCGGGGAAACTAAGCCATTCGCTGTAGTTGACGCCAAGCTGGAAGTCGGCCGTGGCGGCGGTAGCGCCGGTCGCGCTTAGCAAGATCAGACAAATAAGTTGGCTCACGCCATTAAATTGAGGCATTTTGAAGGCCAGTAAATCAGGCTTTGCCTTCAGCAGATGGGTCCGGTTGGGTGTGTCATTAGCCCACAAATGGGACTATTCCGGCGCCCACCGCTCGACGATTCCGATCCGTCCTGGCAACGGCCAGGTACCAGCATCTTTGCGCTCCGGCGACCTTATCGCCTTCCCTTCGGAATCACTGATTGCCTTCGCGGAATCTTCGCATGACGGCTACCGCATCCTGGAATCAGCTGCCCGGTATTTAGATTGCGTGGGGCGGGCCTCGGTCCGCCGCCGATGCGTTCATCCGCTGACTCGTGGTTGCGACTTCAATCTTACGCCGAAGCGTTTCGTCCTACTCGGCGAACATCGCGGTTACGCTCTGCTTGACACTCATTCGCTGAGTCCACCCCAACCTGGAATCACCATCCCGCTTAACCTCTATTTCCTTTCCCCTCAGCAAATCCCTGGCGTTTTTCCGGTTTTCCCTCGTCTTCTGCCCCATAATGAATGTCGCATGACCCGACCGCTATCCCATCTCCGCGCCGCTGCCTCTCGCGCCACCCTTCCAACCCCCGCTCCCACCCCCGGAAATCAGAACCCGGGAATTTTCAAAACGTCAAAACGAACCCAGGATGCTGGTGAAAACAAATGATCGGCCTCTCGGGTTACCCCCCGAACCCAGGACACCCAACGAAACGCGTGGATCGGAGATTCCGTGACTCAGTTGCACCGCCACGGCCAGACGAATCACGTGATGTTGCCGCCATATCTGCCCGCCGCTCGTCGCCGCTCGCAGCCGCACGCCGTACGCCCCTTCTATCCGCCACACATCTCTGATACGATTCGATTTTTCCTTCTTCGCAATATCAGGAGACACTCGCCATGAAGCAACCCTCTGACTCCGCTCCCAAATCCGGCCTCGGCCGCCGCAACTTCCTCAAGTCCGCCGGAGTCTCCGCCGCTGCCGGCGCTGCCTCACTCGTCGCGCCCGTCGTCGCGGAAGCCCAGACACCCGCTACCCCGGTCGCCGCCAAGCCCGCCCCCGAACCGCGCGAAACCGACCCCTCCCCCATCTCCCTCGAAGTTCTCGACGGCGTCCGCCCCGGCTCCGACTTCATGATCGACGTCCTCAAGCACATTGGCTTCGATTACATGTGCGCTAACCCGGGCTCCTCCTTCCGCTCCCTCCACGAATCGCTCATCAACTACGGCGGCAACAAGTCTCCCGAGTTCATCACCTGCACCCACGAAGAAGCCGCTGTCGCCATGGCCCACGGGTATTACAAGATCGAAGGCAAGCCCATCGCGGTCTTCGCTCACGGTACTGTCGGCCTGCAGCACGCATCCATGGCTCTCTACAACGCCTGGTGCGACCGCGTCCCGCTCTTCCTCATCCTCGGCAACACGCTCGACGTCACTCAGCGCCGCCCCGGCGCCGAATGGTCTCACAGCGTGCAGGACTGCGCCGCCATGGTGCGCGACTTCGTCAAGTGGGACGACACGCCGATCTCGCTCCAGCACTTCGCCGAATCCGCCATCCGCGCCTACAAGACGGCCATGACGCCGCCCATGATGCCCGTCATTCTTGTTGCCGACCTCGGCCTCCAGGAAGACGCCATCAAAGATGAAAAGGCGCTCCACATCCCGAAACTCATCGTCCCCAGACCTCCCGCGGGAGACTCCGGCTCTGTCGACGAAACCGCCCGCATGCTCGTCAATGCCGAATACCCCGTGCTTGTGGCCGACCATCTCACGCGCACGCCCAACGGCATGAAACTCCTCGTCGAACTGGCCGAGCTTCTCCAGTGCGCCGTCGTCGATCCCGGCATCCGCCTCAACTTCCCCTCGCGCCATCCCCTGAACCAGACGGAACGCCGCGCCGCCGCCATCTCCGCCGCGGATGTCGTCGTCGGCCTGGAACTTCAGGATTTCTGGGGCGTCGTCAATGCTTATCAGGATGTCCGCTACCGCAACTCCCGCCCCCTCACCAAACCTGGCACAAAGATGGTCAGCATCACCTCCGGCGACCTCTATATAAGGAGCAACTACCAGGACTTCCAGCGCCTCCCCGAGGTTGACCTCGCCATTGCCGCTGACGCCGAAGAGACTCTGCCTTCGCTCATTGAAGCCTGCCGGAAGCTCATCACAGCCGATCGTAAACGCGCCTTCGAAGCCCGTGGTGTCAAACTCGGCGAAGCCCGCCGGGCCGCTCTGGATAAGGCGCACAACGACGCTGCCGTCGCCTGGGACTCCAGTCCCGTCAGCACCGCCCGTGTCGCCGCCGAACTCTGGAATCAGATCAAGGGTGAAGACTGGTCACTCGTCTCCGATACCGAACATTTCAGCCGCTGGCCCCTTCGCCTCTGGGATTTCAACAAGCCTTATCAATTCATCGGCGGTTCCGGCGGCGCTGGCATCGGCTATGGCGCTCCCGCAGCTGCCGGCGCGGCGCTGGCCAACAAAAAATACGGCCGCCTCAGCGTCTCCATTCAGGATGACGGCGACCTCATGTATTCTCCCGGCGTCCTCTGGACCCAGGCCCACCACCGCATTCCGCTCCTCAGCATCATGCACAACAATCGGGGCTATCATCAGGAGATGATGCATGTCCAGCGCGTCGCCAACCGCCACAACCGCGGCATCGACCGCTCCTGGATCGGCAACGCCATCATCGATCCGCCCATCAACTACGCGAAGATGGCAGACGGCCTCGGTGTCTACTCCGAAGGCCCCATCACGAATCCGAACGATCTCGCCCCGGCCCTCAAGCGCGCCATCGCCGTGGTAAAGAAAGGTGAACCGGCTCTCCTCGATGTCGTCACCCAACCCCGCTAACGTAGCGCACGCACTCCTGCGTGCCGCGTCGAGACTCATCTCGACGCTCGTGTTCGTTCTCGCGGCGAACTCGCTTTTTGCCGCCGACATTCCCGAGCCCGGCAAAACCTGGACCCTCGCCATCGGCATCTCGAAATATCAAAGTCTTCTCAGGGATCTCTGGCTCCAATATCCGGCGGTCGACGCGCAGACCTTCGCGAAGTTCATCGCCAGTCCTCGCGGCGGCGGCGCTCCGCCCGAGCAGATCCGCGTCCTCACCGATGAGCAGGCGACCACCGCCGCCATCCGCCACGCCTTCTCGACCTTCCTCAACGGCGTCGGTAAGAACGATACCGTCTACGTTCTGATCGCCGGCCACGGCACGGTCGACAACACAGGCGCCTATGTCCTTACTTACGATTCCGATCCCGCCAACCTCGCCGGCACCGCGCTTCCCATGGCGGACCTGCACAATTTAGTCGAAGAGGAAGTCACTCACGCGAGCCACGTCATCCTCCTTGCCGACGTTTGCCGTGCCGCCGCCATCGCTGGCCAGAAGACCACCACGCTTGCCAATCTCCTCGAAAAGGTTGGTGAAACGTCAGGCGAGATGCTCGGCCTCATGGCCGCGCGCCCCAAAGAAGTGTCGTTTGAAGGACCCACTTTCGGCGGCGGCCACGGCGCGTTCACATGGTCTGTGCTGAAAGGTTTGAACGGCGAAGCCGATGCCGATCACGATGGCGTGGTCACTGCCGGCGAACTGATCGACTATGTAAGCGGGGATGTCCCCAAAGGCACGGACGGCAAGCAGCATCCGCGCGACTTCGGCAACATGGAGAACACCACCAAACTGGCCGACCTGTCGAGACCCGGCCTCTGATTCCGCGCTAACTCGCTTGTGTGGCCGCACTCTTCAGGGAGTTGCTGGCGCTGCTCCAGATCGTTTGCGTGCTGTTTCCCGTCGCGATGTAGATTGAGGCCGATCCCAGTGCCACAACGGCTAACAGCAGGGTGTACTCAATGAGGTCCTGTCCCTGTTCATCACGGAGAAAACGGGCGATTCGATTCATTTCACGATCATCGCCCAATAGTACCTTAAAAACCGGATTGAAGGTAGTTAACGTTGCCTCGACAAGAGTTACTATGCTGATGTTATCCATTTTGGAGATGTTCAACGGAACGTGGATTCAACATCATTCCTGTATTATGAGTTCTTTACTTCGCTCTACTTTCTTTCGGTTTTTGCAGGACGAGCAGGGCCAGGACCTGATCGAATATACGCTGTTGCTCGCATTTATCGCGCTGGCTTCGGCATCCATTTTTGTAAGCGTCGGCAACAGCGCCACCACCATCTGGGGCGCCGCCAGCAACCAGCTCAGCAATGCCGCGACAAGCGCCAGTTGAGCATTTGTCCGCGGTGCGCGCCAGCGGCTCCGGCCGATGCTATGCTGGATTCGCGAAAGCCCGCGCCGTGGACCTGAATCTCGAAAGCCTCAAAAACGAAATCCTCGACTACCTCGAGCATTCGGAGTTCGCCGTCTTCCGCAGCTTTTCCGGCGGTTTGGATGGCATCCCGATGATTACGTGGGACATCGACCGCTTCCCCGATTACCGCCAGTTCCTCGAAGTGGCCCGCAAGGCCGGCGTCAAGCTCGTCATGTTCGCTTCGCGCGAACTGGAAGAAGACGAAATCGACGAGTTGCTGGAAGAAGTGGAGGAAACCAACCTCACGCGCGATGAGCGGCGCGACGTGGATCGCCGCATCAATGAGGTGCGGCGCAGAATAGGTGCCGTGTGCTCGCTCGAACTCGCCTTCGATTACAATTCCCATCTCTACGTCTACGAGGCGCAGCCCGACTGGTACGAAGAATTCCTCGACCTTTCCGAAGAGATCAGCGCCGCCCATGACACCATGGAAGACGGCGCCGACGGCCTCGGCGGCTACTATTCGGCAAACTAAGTGACCCCCGAGTTCGCCCGGGTAAAAAGCCCCGCTCCGCGCGCATGCCGGTGGCTCTTTCCGTCTGCCGACAACCAGGCCGCTATCGCGGCACTCGCCGAGTCTCTGTCTATGCCCCGGCCGGCGGCCGAAGTCCTCTGGCGGCGCGGTCTGCGGGACCCTGAATCCGCGCGGCACTTTCTCGATCCCCGCATCGAAGACCTGCACGATCCCTTCCTGCTGCGCGACATGGACCTGGCGGTGGAGCGCATCCGGCGCGCCATCCGCGACGGCGAGCGCATCGAGATCCATGGTGATTACGACGTCGACGGCGTCACCTCCACCGTGCTGCTGAAAACTGCGCTCGATATGACTGGCGGCGACGCCGGCTGGCACATTCCGCATCGCCTGCACGATGGCTACGGGATGCAACCCGCGGCAATGGACGAAGCGGCGACCCGCGGCACCCGGCTCATCGTCAGCGTGGATAACGGCATTCGCGCGACTGCGGCGATCGCGCGCGGCAACGAACTCGGCATCGACACCATCGTTACCGATCATCACCTGCCGGAAGCGGAGTTGCCGCCCGCCGTTGCTGTGATCAATCCCAATCGTACGGATTGCGATTATCCGAACCCCAACCTCTGTGGCGCGGGCGTGGCGTTTAAACTCGCGCATGCGGTACTGTCGCGCGCGGGCTGGCCGGATGCGAAGCTCTATCGTGTCCTGGAATCGTTCCTCAAAATGGTGGCCATCGCCACCGTGGCAGACATTGTTCCGCTCACCGGAGAGAACCGCATCATCGTGAAGCACGGGCTCGCGGGCCTCGCCAATGTGCGCAACGCCGGCTTACGCGCCTTGCTCAAAGCAGCGGGCTTCACGGACCGTGTTCCCGATGCGACGGAGGTCGGCTTCCGCGTGGCGCCCGCCATCAACGCCTCCGGCCGTATGCAAAGCGCCGGCCAGGCGGTGCGCATGTTCCTCACTACCGACGCCGAAGAAGCCGCGACAATTGCGCGTGAACTGATGGCTCTCAACCAGGAGCGGCAGACCGCCGAACGCGCCATCGTAAGTGAAATTCTGGCTCGTTGCGAAGAGACTCCGGTGAGCGATGACGACGCGGCGCTCGTCTTGTGGGGCGCAGGCTGGCATCGCGGTGTCGTGGGAATCGTGGCCAGCCGTGTGGTGGAGAAGTTCCACCGGCCCGCCATTGTTCTCGGCGTCGAAAACGGCGTGGCGCAGGGTTCCGGCCGCAGCATACACTCCTTCCATCTGTTGGAGGCGCTGGAGAGCATGCGGGAACTGTTCACTAAGTTCGGCGGCCACGCGCACGCTGCCGGTCTCACCTTGCCTGCGGCGTCGCTGGATGAATTCCGCACCCGCCTTCGCGCATGGGCCGGCGCGCGACTGACCGCCGAGGACCGGATGCCGTCCGTAGAGCCGGATGCTGTAGTGGACCTGAGCGAAGTTAACGACCGGCTATGGCTCGCACTGCAGCGCATTGCGCCCTTCGGGGCGGAGAACCGGCGGCCCCTGTTTGT
>ODAK010006445.1_pt1 | contig 11845 bp, 11 predicted proteins | sample 1539591 | NCBI WGS metagenome assembly ODAK01 (sample SAMEA3539303, study PRJEB22396) | soil metagenome | biome: tundra; feature: field; material: soil | place: USA | collected 2010-05 | depth 0.15 m | reverse complement strand
GGCGCGCTGAAAGTGCGCATCTACGCGCTAGCGGGATTGTTCTTCGGCCTCGCCGGCGTGATGCAGATGTCGCGCTTGCGGCAGGGCGATCCGACGGTCGCAGTCGGCGTCGAGCTTGACGTGATCGCTGCAGTCGTCATCGGCGGAGCGAGTCTCAGCGGCGGCGAAGGCAGCATCGCCGGCGCGATGATCGGCGCGCTGGTCATGGCCTTCCTCCGCAACGGCAGCCAGCAAATGGGCTGGCCGAATTACGTGCAGGAGATCATCATCGGCATCGTGATCGTGCTCGCGGTCGCGGCGGACCGCTGGCGTGCCTCACGCGCGGCCGAAAGGACCTGAATCATGTCCGAGCCGCTTTCCGCGTCACTCCGCCGCGACCTCGGCACGATCGAGTCCTACGCCACGCTGCTGGGCATGCTCATCGGCGCCGGCATTTTCAAAGTCACGAGCGATGCCTGGGCGCTGACCGGCCCGAGCGTCATTCTCGGCTACCTCGTGCTGGCGCCGGCGATTCTGGCGACGTCGGTCGCCTATTCAGTTTTCCTCTCCACACCGCTCGGCCGCGAGCCCGGCGGCGAGTACACGCATCTATCGCGGACGTTCGGCGGCTACGGTCTCGCGTTCGTCGGCGTGTGGCTCAAAGTGATCTCGTACATCGGCGCGCTGGCCTACCTGTCGCGCGCGCTCGGCGACTACATGGTCGAGCTCTTCGCCGGTGCGTTGCCGAAGAGCGCCGCAATGCCGGTGGCGATCGTCAGCCTCCTTTTCTTTTATGTCATCCACGTTGCCGGCGTGCGCTGGTTTGGCCGGATTCAGGTCTGGATGTGCGTGCTTCTCGGACTGTCGATCGTCGTCCTCGTCGGTCCGGGCCTCTTCGCCATCCATGCGCACAACTACCAGCCATTCTTCACGCACGGCCTCGGAGGATTCGCCGCGGCGCTTCCCTTGGTTTTCTTCGGCTACGCCGGCTTCGAGTCGCTGGCACAGACTGCAGGCGAAGTGCGCGACTCCACACGCCGTCTTCCCCGCATCTTCCTCCGCGGCATTCTCGCGACGACGGTCATCTACTTTCTGATGTCGGTCGTCGCGTTCGGCGTTCTTCCCGGCGCCGAGCTACGCCAGGCCGCCGCGCCGATGGCCGCGGTGGCGTCGCGCTATCTGCCGATGGGTGCGGCCTGGTTCGTGACGCTCGGTGCGGTGATGGCGCTGACGACCTCGGTGAACGCGACGATGCTCGTTCCGTCGCGCGTCGGCATCATGCTGGCCGAGGATGGATTGGCGCCGGGGTTGATCGGCGCGATATCGAAGAGAACCGGAACGCCGATCGTCGGATTGACCTTGACGCTAATCGTAACGCTGCTGCTCCTCGTCAGCGGACAGGTCTCGCTTGCGCTGAACATCGCCGTCTTTGCGCTGGTGTGCCTCTACTTTCTACACAGCCTCGCGCTGCTGGCGCTGCCCCGCGCGAATCCGTCGCTCTACGCCAGCGTGACGCTCGCGCTGCCGCGTTGGGTGCAGCAAGTCAGCGCCGCGATCTCGCTGCTGTTCATGGGCACGCTGATCGCCGTGCAACTCCGCGGGGACGTGGAAGTGCTGGGGCGCCTCTCGTTCCGCGAGCGCATCGAGCACGCCTCGCTGACCACGATCGAGCTGGTGATTTTCTGGCGAGCCATCGGGGCGGTGCTTTATCTGATTGCGGCGCGGGGGCGGAGAGCGATCCGCAGATGACGCAGATAAACACAGATAAAGACAGGCTTTTATCTGCGTAACATCTGCGTCATCTGTGGATCGGGTCTAGGGAACGATTGTCCTTCGCGAATGTGTCGTTTCGCGCGAGGCTGAACGATGATGCGCGCGATCATTCGTTCTGGAGCGACTTCTTCACATCCTCCCACGGCTCGCCATCGTCGGGATTCTGTTGAAGGTCAACCCAACAGCGCTCGAGCTCGTCGCGCTGCGCCGCGGTGATCTCGACGGTCTCCGGGTGTTCGAGCATGCTCTCCCAGATTTCCTGGACGATCGCAACGCGTTCCGCCGTCGGAAGTTCGAGGATGTGGTCGATCGGTACGCGACTCATAGTGTGAATGTTACTCCGTCACGTCACGATCGTCTGCTTCGCCGCCTGTCGTTTCCAACGATCGGTCCGCAGGATCTCATCGACCGTCGCGAAGGCGATCTCCAGCTCGTCGTCCGTCGTATAGAAATGCGGGGAGAAGCGGACGCCGGCGCCGGGGCGGAAGTCGCAGACGATGTCTTCGGCGTTAAGCTCGTAGGCGACTTCTTTTGCGTGCGGCATGAGAACGGAGACGGATCCGCCGCGCCGGTCTGATTCGCGAGGGGTACGCAGCTCGAAGCCGCGCGCGTCGGCGAGATCCATGATCCGCTGCGTTTGGCGCAGCGACTTCTCGCGGATGATGTTCATGTCGCCGCCGGAGGCTTCGGCGATTACCTTCGGACCTTCGCGTGCGGCGTAGAGCGCGGGGATGGGCGGTGTGCCGAGGGCGAAGCGGAGGGCGTCATCGCGGAAGCGCATTGGAGGCGCTTCGAAGGCGAATGGATTTGCATGCGCCATCCAGCCGGTGAAGCTCGGTTCCAGCTTCGGCCGCAGCGCGGGATCGACGTAGAGGAACGAGCCGCCCGGTCCGCCGCAGAGCCACTTCAGCACGCCGCCGACGGCGATCGGAACATCCCAGCCGGTCACGTCGACCGGGACGATGCCGGCGGATTGGAAGACATCGAGGACCAGCGTCGCGCCAACCTCGCGGCATCGCCGGGCGATCGCTTCGACGTCGATCATGTACGACGACTCGAAGAGGATGTGGCCGATCGGGACGATCTGCGTCTGCTCGTCGATCGCCGCGAGGAGGCGGTCGAGATCGAAGCCGAGGCCTGTGGCGTCGTGCGGCACCGTGACGATCTCGGCGCCGAGGCGGCGGGCGAGGCGGTCGTAGATATAGCGGACGGATGGGAACTCGCCGTCGACGATAACGACGCGGTTGCGCGGTGCCGTGTATTCGTACGACGACAACACGACCGCCTCGGCGGTGGTGACGTTCGGCAGCATGACCACGGAACCGTGCGGCGCGCCGATCAGCGGCGCGATGATGTCGCCGACCTCGATCGACATCATCCACCACTTGTCCCCCCACGCGCGCACGCCGCGCGAGGCCCAGAGGTCGGCGTATTCAACGAGAGCCTCGCGCGTCGCTTCGGGCATCGCGCCGAGTGAGTGCGAGACGAGGTACTTCGTTTTGCTGAGGATGGGAAAGCGATCGCGATACTGCAGCAGAGGGTCGGTCATTTCACCGCGTAGTCGTCTCCATAGAATTTGCTGGTGATGCTGGTGTGAAAATTGATCGCTTTCACGGGCGGGTATTTCGGGTTGGAAATGCAAGGCAGCACTTCGAGCATCTCGTCTTCCCACACATAAACCGCCATCGGGAACGAGACGCGGGTCTTGTTCCTCTGTTCGGAATCGCGGGGCTTGCTCACGCGATGCGTCGTCGACGGGAAGACGTCGTTGCTGATGCGCTGCATGTAGTCGCCGGTGTTGAGGATGATGCTGCCCGGCGGCGCGGCGATGCGCACCCATTTCATGTTGCGGCGATTGAGAATCTGCAGGCCTTCCACGCGCGGTGCCGGGAGGAACGTGAACATGTCGATGTCCTCGTGGCCGAGGAGACGGGCGGCGCCGGAGGCGTCATCGGAGGCGGAGACCGGCGGGTAGTAATTGAGACGAAGGCCGAAGTTCGTGCCGGTCAGCTTCGCGTCGAAGAGATGCGCATCGCAGCCGAGGTAGGCGAGGAGGCTCTGCATGATCGGAAGGATCAGGCGTTCGTGGGCGTGAACGATCTGACCAAAGAACGCGGCGGGGTCAGGTCTAAAGTCTAAAGTGCCGCACGCATTGTCGGATGAGGAATGGTCCTGCGCCGGCACTTTAGACTTTAGACCTGACCCCATTTCCGGCCAGAACGATGATGGATCCTCGAAGGCGCGGCGGCAGAACACCCATCCCTCGACGAGATCGGGATGCATGTTGCTCGTCTCTTTGATCGGAAAGTAGCCCTGATTGACGGAGCCGAAGCGCTCGGCGCGGAAGCGCATTTTTTCTTCAAGCGTCAGCGTGCTGAAGATCTCTTCGATCCGGCGCTCCGCCTCGGCATAAAGACCCGGATCGACACCATGACCTTCGATGATGGCGAATCCGATCTCGTGCAGAGCGTCGCCGAGTTGCATGGCGAACGCCCGCTTGTCGCCGGTGTTACCGTGGAGAAAGCGGCTGATGTCGACAGTGCGGACTTGGAAATCGTCGTCGAACTGATTCTCATCCAGCCCTTCGGCGAGCTGGTAGGTCTGGTGTTTCTCGACCTGGTCGTAGCGGATGAAGTCCTGGTTGGTGGCGCGGACTCCTTCTTCCTTGCTGGCCATGCGCGGAGCATAATCCCACGAAATGGTTGCAAAACTCGATGGTGGTTGTCTGGTTGCCGGGCTGAAAGAGGGCGAGCCAGCGGTCGATGGCGCCCTTCGCATTTGGAAGCATTTCGGCCGCGAAGCGGGAGCGAAGGCGATCTCGCTGCGCGTGCTGGAGTTGCCGGCAGGTGAGAGGGCGACGCTGCAGAACGAGGTGGCAGATGAGGTGCTTTACGTCATCGCCGGCTCTGGAACTGCGGGCGGTTCAGTGATCTCTGTAGACAGCGGCATCTACGTGCCGCCGTCTGCATCATTAGATATTGTGGCTGGCGAGACGCTGACTCTCGTCAGTTCGCAATGTCCCGACGGCGGCGCTGTGCTCGAAGGTTACGAGCCTGGAAGTGGCTCGCCACTCATCGTGGCGATGCGCGACCGCCCGGTTGAGCGCCCAGGCGATCGCTGGTATCGCGAAGTCATCAATGCGGACGACGGAAGCACGGAGGTCACGCAGTTCGTCGGCGGGATCCCGCCCGGTCGTTCGCCGGATCATTACCACCTGTACGAAGAGGTGATCGTCATTCTCGACGGAACGGGCGTGATGTGGGCAGGGACGTCGAGAACGCCGATCGAGACCGGCTCGTGCCTCTTCCTTCCGCACAGTCAGGTGCATTGCGTCGAGAATCGCAGCGACGGCGAGATGCGGCTTCTCGGCGTGTTCTATCCCGCAGGGAGTCCGGCGGTGAGGTACGCGGCGAAGTGAGTTGCTTCTGGATCTCGTGCGAAAACGACCTTACACTTCAACGGTGAGCGGGAAAACGGAAGACAACTCGAAGATCGTAAAACCAAAGAGGTCAATCGCCGACCAATTTGACGAAGTGCGCGAGATCTTGCGACAAGAGAACTATCGTTTGCCCTTAGCTCCGAGGACGACGCGAGACAACGCTTTCGTGAGAGTCCTCGATGAATGGGCTCGGGGCCGCAAACGTTCGTAGACCACGGCATCAGTCAACCTCGGCAATCCGCGCGCGACGGATAAGGGAGTGAACGGGAAACCATTGGCACCCCACTTTCGTCAAAAGCACATGCGCTGGCCCACTCTCGCACTTCTCGTACTCTCGACCGCGGCCGTTGCCGCCGATACCCACGTCACGCTGACAGGAGCCACCGAGGGGGCTGAGGTCTGTCGCTTTCAGGCTCGTGACCGGGAGAAACCGATCGAGCGCTGGTTGAGTGCGCAGGCGGTTACCTGCGTGGCGTCGGATGCGGCGCTGACGTTTCCTCCCGGACTCTGGAATGTCTTTGCGCGGGCGAAGGGGATGGTGTCGGTTGATCCGATGATCGTCGATGGCAAAAGCGCACCGGCGAATCTGGCACTCTCTCTCGTTCCGGCGGCAACGCTTGTGCTTCAACTTCCGCCGGGGGCGAGCGGCGTGCTGTACGCGCCGAAACATGCCATCGCCTTTCCTGCGACGGAGCGGGCAACGGTGCCGGCGGGCGAGGAGCTCTCGCTCATCGTCATCGTGAAGGCAGTCCCGGTGGCCGTCGTCCCCATCGCAGCGCTCGAAGTGGGAATCGAGCGCGTTGTCGATGCGCGTGCTGTCAGCGATGCGCCCGCGGTTCTCGGTTGGATCTACGTCTCCGATGTCGATCGTGCCGCGATCAAGACAGCGCGCGGCGTCCAACTGCCGCGCATCGGGATCAGCGCCGCCGGCAAGGAAGTGGTTGCCGCCTCGTTGCCCGTCCAGGACGCCTTGAACGGCGCGTTCGTTCTTTTTCGCGGCCTGTCCGCGGGGAACGCAGATCTTCGGCTCGATGGGCGGGGCTGGCTTCCGGTCCGGCGCTCGGTCCGCATCGCGCCGCAATCGGTGACGCTGCTGCGCGAGCCGATCGCGGCGCGTGCATCGACGACAGTGATGGTGAACTGGAGCACGTTCGGCGATCTCCCCGCGCTCGATCGCTCGTTTGGATCGTGCGAGACACCGAAGGAGGCTCCGCCATTCGAGCTCACCATCGCCGCGTGTCCGGAGCCAAAGCCCGGCAAGTCGCTCGACCCCGCATCATGCTCCGTCATTCGTAAAGAGACGCTTCGCACCGACTTGAATTTCGGCTCGGTCCGAGTCGATGAGGTTCCGCCCGGGATGTACCGCGCAGAGCTGCGCTTCGGCCGGCTGCCTCCGTTCGATGTGTTGGAGGAAGTGCCGCCGCTGCAGCAGCGGCCCATGGAGCCGTTACAGGCCAGGTATTTCGAGGCGTACGGCAGTCTCACCCGCGGCGGTGAGCCGCTCCACGAAGACGCCCGAATCGAGTTTCCGCTGGAGGGCGTCGGATTCTCGCCGCGCGAGTCGGGAGAATATCGCGGCGTCGTGAAGGACAGAGTTCTCCGCTCGGATGCGAAGATCGACATCGTGACCTGCGGCGGGAAGCGGTCATACGTGATCACCGACCGTGAAATGGCGCCCAAGTCGCGGTTCGACATTGACATCCCCGACAACACGCTCACGGTGACCGTCGTCGATACGTTCACACAAAGGCCGTTGCCCACGGCGACGCTGAAGTACGTGGTCATGTCGCTGCGCGGGCGGTCTCCTCTGCTCACCCGCGAAGTCAGCCAGAGCGACGAGGGCGATGAACCGGGCAAGCACGTCGCGGGACAGTTCGTGATCAAGGAACTGCCGGAGCGCAAGCTGTTCCTCACCGTGAGCTGTCCCGGCTATAAGAAAAAGGAGATCGATGCCTTCACGATGACGAAGAGCGAGAAGAAGGACATCGACGTCGATCTCGTTCCCCTCGGCGGGTCGGAAGCGAAGGTTCTCTCCGCCCGTCCCTTCGCAAACGGCATGATCTTCTGGTTCTCATCGGCGGGCGCGGAGACGGAACGCGCCGAGCTCGCTCCCGACGGAACGTTCCATTTCGAGCAGACGCACTATCGGGACGAGACCATGACCGTCGTCTCGCTGTCGCATCCGCTCTGGATTCTGCGCGCTCCGCCGGTCGAGAAAGCGACGCCGCTGCAGGTCCGGTTTCCCGATGCCGCGCCGCAGCGTGATGCCGAGGTCACGATCTACAACATGCCGCCGCGGCTGCTGACGCCGATCGGTGTGGCCATCGGCGGACTGCGGGTTCCGCAGCCGGCGCTGGCGCAGCACCTTGCGCTCCGAGGTACTGCGCCGCTTGTCAATGGAGGGGGACCGTTGCTCATCCCCGGCCTTGCTGAGAGCGGCCCGATCGACATCCTGCGCGGGCCGCCGGGTGTGCAACGACAGCCGCAGTTCATGGAACCAGCGATCCGAAACTTTGCGCCGGTGGCGACGCAACGGCTCGAGCCGGGGAGCGCGGTGGTGTCATTCGACGCGGTCTCGAAGTAGGAAACCCTTCTAACCACAGAGACGCCGAGGTCGCAGAGTACGGCTTCACGTCTGTGTCCTCAGTGTCTCTGTGGTTCGATCTTGTCAGATCATTCGAAGTCGCTCACCCGAGGCGCGTTCTCAAGACCGTGAAGACGTTCGAGGACGTGCGAGACACGCTCGCGCTCTTCACCCGGCGGAAGACGCTCCAATGTTCCGGCGACGCTCTCACGAATCGTGTGACGGCCATCCTCGTCCGCGTGCCGAAACTTGGTCGCCAGCACGTAAGCAATGATCGACGCCTTCGATTCCGACAGCGCCACGAGATCGGGAAGGTCGCGCAGCAGGCGGCCGGTCGGGCGCGCTTCGAGATCTTTGACGAAGGCCTCCAACTCGCTGAAGGTCTTCGCGTCGATCGCTTTCATCACGATCGATGACGTCGGTATCTTGTCGTTTCTGTCAGGCGCCATAAGTGCGTCGATCGTACATGAATCGCGCCGAGTCCTGACTTTTCGCCGCTGCCGGCGTGATAACGAACGGTTACGAATCACTTGCGCTCCGAGCGCACTGCCGACTCTGGCGGAGATCCGTCGCCGGCTGTTGCGCCGATTGTGCCCTCGGCGAGCACCGTACCGGCGACGGACTCCCTGCGCTCAGTCACATCGTGCGAAAAGGATTCGCGACTACCGTTTCTTCTTCTTCAACGCTTTCCCGATCGTGAGCTTGTATCCATCGGGGTCGTCCACCGAGATTTCGCGGTAGCCCCACGATTGATCCGTTGGCTCCTGCGCCAGCGTTCCTCCAGCGGCCTTGATTCGTGCTGCGATCTTGTCGATGTCCTGACCGGTTTCGCAATACAGACGCACTCCGACGCCTTTGACGCGGTCGCGTCCTTTCTGCCAATCGTCCTGCCCGATCATGAACAGCACATCGCCCGCGGAGAGCTCGACGCCGCGCAGCACGCCGTCCATCTCCCAGCGATCGCCGACAGTGAAGCCGAGGACGTCGCGATACCAGGCCAGACTCTTCTCGATGTCGTTGACAGTGAAGCTGGGACTTGCGGAGAGGAGACGGAGGCCGCCATCCTTCTTCGCGCTCGCCCTCTTCGCGGCGCTCTTCTTCGCGGCCTTTTTCGCGGCTGGTTTGGCGATCCGCTTCGCGCTCTTCGCCTTCGCAGCGGTCTTCTTCGTTTTGCTCGTTTTCTTTGCGGCGCTCTTTCCCTTGGTAGCTTTCTTTGCAGCCATGGTCATCCTCCTTCGATGTTCGTTCTGCAACTATCGCTCCGGCCAAGCCCTGGCGGTCAATGAGCGCTTGATTGCTTACAACCGGATTACTTATCGAAAGGGTCGACGATCTCGACGCCTGCCTTCGCAAAATCGGAACGGTTGCGAGTGACGACGACGAGATCGTATTCGAGGGCAGTGGCCGCAATCAGGCTGTCCTTGATTGGCATTGTCCGGCCCGAGTTACGAAGCGCAACCAGCAATCTTGCCCATCGCAGTCCGCACTCCGCTTCCCACGGCAGACACAGAATGCATTTCACACCGGCTTCGAACCATCGTTCGAGCCGAAGGCGGCGCTGTCCCTTTGGAAGGAGGAGGATACCGAAGCGAACTTCGCCGAGGATGATCGGATCGACCGCAATGTCTCTCTCGTTCTTCCGGAGCCAGCCGACGACACCTTGATTCGGAGCCGGTTTCGTCGGCTCGCTGAGTACGTTGGCGTCAACCAGAAATCTCACAACGTGTCGGTCGATTCGGATTCAATGGGAACAAAGAAACCCTTCTCCGGACAGGCGAGCAGCCAATCGAGAACACCTTCGTTCGGCTTTGGTGCGCGCCGCACCAAGCGGTATTCACCCCGGTCAATCCGTTCGACGATGAACTCCTCGCCGGGCTCGATGCTGTCCTGCTCTCGCAGCGCGGCTGGCAGGACGATCTGACCCTTCGACGAAATAGTGGTTTTCACGCACGGTAAGATAACGTCTTACACGCGGTTCGTCAAGGGCTCCGCATTTTCGGGCTCGCCGCGGTCGCGAGGTCTATTTCTTCGGCGTCGCCACGACCAGATCGCTCAGCTTTCCCAGTCCTGAATGCGCCAGGTAGACCGTGCCGTCGCTCGTGACCGCGGGATTGCGCGCGCCGGTGTGCACCGATACCTTCGCCACGATCGACAAGATCCCCTTGGCGTCGACGCGTGCGACCGTGAGCAACCCTGCCTTCGCCGCGCCGATGTAGACCGTGTGCGTGGCGGGTGAGTAATCGAGGTCATCGGCGCCGTCTCCGGTGTCGATCGACGACAGCAGGGCACCGTCATGCGCCACATCCATCACCTCGGTGCGCGTGCTGCAGGCGATGAAGAGATGTCCTGCTTTCACATCGACGCGCAACCCGTGGGGACCGTCTGCGCCGCAAGTTGACTTCCATGTGGCAAAAGTCTTGTGCGATACCAGATCGATCGCCAGCGTCAGGTCTTTGTCTTCCATGTTCGTGTAGAAGCGGCCGCGTTTTGCGTCGACTGCGAAGCCTTCCGGATTGCCCTCGAAGGTCAGCTTTGCTTTTTCGTTCAAGGTTGCGGCATCGAGGATGCGGATTGATTTGTCGCGCGGCGTCGTGACCCACACTTCCTTCGTCCCCGCGACGTAGGCAAGTCCGTCAGGCATCGAGTCGACCTTGTGGCAGGTGCCGCGAACGAGCGTCTTCGGGTTTACGGCGCAGACCGTCGAGTCGCCGCGGTTGCCGATGTAGATCAAGCCGTCGCCGATCGTCACGGAGCTGGGGCCAACGACCCGTTTGCGGTCACCAGCACCCACCTCCGCGGTCGGAAAGCCGGTAATCTGACGAACCTTGCCGGTGGCTGGATCGATGACGTCAACGGCGCCGGTGTTCCCGGCGGGAACCCACACGGAATGTGTTGCCGGATCGAAGATGATGTAGTCCATTCCGATGCCGGCGTCGCTGGCGCCCGGCAGTGCCTGCATCGACACCGCGTAAGTTGGGTCGGCAGCGCGGAGGGTCTGCGCGGGTAAGAGGAACGTGCCGCCGAGGGCCAGGATGGCGAGGCGCGAAGCGGCGTTTCGTAGACTCAGGTTTTGCATGATGGCTCCTTTTTCGTGCGCGGGGAGTTCGGGCGGAAGGTAGTCTAGCCCGCTTTTCTCACACTTTCATCGCAACTCTTTCGATTGGAAAGCGCTCCAAGACCGATCGGTCCGCAAAGAACTTGTTGACGACCGGCAAACAAGCGGAGAACGCGAACGACGGCGAGAAACACATCAACGTGGCCACCGTGGCTGCAGTAGAAGCATTAGAACGAAGCCGCTACGGTCGATTGCACAGCATCGGCGGCGGGAAGCACAGCATCGATGGTGGGAAACCCAGCGGCGGTGGCGCGAAACACGGCATCGATGGTGCGAAACACGGCATCGATGGTGGGAAACACAGCGTCGGTGATGCGAAACGCAGCATCGATGGTGGGAAACGCAGCGTCGATGGTGGGAAACGCAGCGTCAATGCTTGCTTACCATCAACTCTGCCCGCGGTAAGCGTCGATGGCTGCTTTCCTTCAGGCGGCTATTACCAAGGTAAGCATCGATGCTAGCTTTCTTTCCTCGCGCTCCTTCCAAGGTAATCATCATTGCATCTTTTCGAACCATCGTTGAAACGCCCAGAACCTCCGATGCCCGCTGAAGATCGCTCGACTCATACCTTGGTTTGAGTGATTCATTCATATTGAAGCGTCAGCGCTTTCCGAGGAAAGAGTCGTTGGTTCGATTCGTATTAATGACTGCAACCTTGGTATCAGTTGTTGGATCCATTTCAATCATCCGCTCTCCTGAATGGAGCATCGATGGGATATGCGTGGCATCGGATCATTCCATGGTTTGAACTGGAGGTGAGTTATGATGCATCAATGCCACGCGCAATGCGAATCGACCCTGATGCGGCACGTTTCGGCGCGATCCTGAAGCGGCTGCGCGAGCAGAGAGGGTGGACGCGGCAGAAACTTGCGCAGCGCGCCGGTATGACGCCGACGTACGTCGGCATTCTCGAGTACGGCGGCAACACCCCGAGCCTGCCGACCGTCCTGGAACT
>ODAK010006444.1_pt1 | contig 11845 bp, 10 predicted proteins | sample 1539591 | NCBI WGS metagenome assembly ODAK01 (sample SAMEA3539303, study PRJEB22396) | soil metagenome | biome: tundra; feature: field; material: soil | place: USA | collected 2010-05 | depth 0.15 m | reverse complement strand
CTGGTCGCCGCACCGCTGCAGGAGCCGAGCGGCAATCGCCAGCGCGCCGGCGTAGGGGCCCTCCATACCCTCGAAGCGCAGACCGCGGGCACCCAGCGTGCGGGCCTGGGTGTACGGCGTGTCGGAGGCGTAATGGATCACCCCGACCTCCATTGCCGGGCGGGTCAGGTCCACCTGCTCCCGGTTGGGATAGCGGGAGCTGTCGCCGGCCTCGAAGACGGCACCCAGATAGGGACCGGCCTCCATCTCGACGACGGTGTAGGCGTCCCGGTAATAACGCTCAAGATATCCACGATTCTGCAGGAAAGTTGAGCGCACCGAGACCGCCCGCTGGCGGTCCAGCACCGACCGCGAGGTGACGAACGGTGAAACTTGCGAGAAAGAAAAACAGTTGTTGAGCCAGTAGGTGTTGCCGCTCTGCTCGTCGTGCACCACATCGGAGACCAGCACATCGCCGACATCCGCATTCAGCGTCGCGGCCTTGCCCAGGACGTAGACGCCATCGACGTGCTCGGTGGCCTCCATGACCTGACGCAGGATGTGATAGGCGCCCAGTCCCAGCGGGTACTGAATGTTGAGGATCACGTAGGGCGAGCGCCCCAGCGCCTCCGCCCCCACCGCTCCCTGCAGGCGCGGGTCCAAGCGGGAGGGTTGGAGGCGGTCCAGCACGATCAGCTGGGCGGCCACGTCGGTGCCCGACTGGGACGGGACGTGGAAGATCCCCTCACTGCGCTCCTCGCGGGCCCTTTTCTGGCGCTCCTCGGGGTGCCCTTGGAACCAGCGTCGGGCCGCGTAATAGAGGAAGTTCTCCGCGGAGAGGCGCGAGCCCTTCTCTCCCAGCTCCGAGGCGATCAGTTGCAGCTCGGGGTCCCCGGACTCCGCGACCCAGGCCGCCACCTCGGCCGCCCGCTGGCGGGCCACCCCGGAGAGCAGGTTGACCAGGCAGTGCGCGTTGCTGCTGACGAAGTAAAGGGGCCGGTCGAGGAGCTGCTCCCGGCGCAGCACGTCCCCCAGGGGGCGCCACCATTCGCGGGTCGCCCTGGCGTACCCGACCTGGGAGCCGCCCAGGAGCTGGATCCCGAGGTCCATGGGACGGCTGGCCACCTCGGCGAGGAAGTCCGGCAGCCTGACGCCGAAGACCCCCCGGAACCGTTCCCAGTCGCCCTCCGAGATTCCGAGCCGGGCCGCCGCCTCCACCTCCGACCCCAGGCCCTCGGGAGGGGGCTCGCCCTCACCAACCGACCGCAGCAGCGCATGGGCCTTGTTCCACTCGATCTGCAGCGCAACCAGGGTCGGGACCAAGTCGTCCAGGTCGGAGCTGCTGGCCAGCGCCACCGCCATGGTCCGGAGGTCGTGGTTCCACCACCAACGGCGGCGCCGGCCGGGGGCCATGACCGGCAGCCAGTCGTCGGGAACCGAGCCCCCAAAGTGCAGGAGCTGGTCGGGCGACTGGCCGAGACAGACGTGGGCCAAATCCAGGACCACCGGAGGCAGGCGATGGAGGGCGTAGAGCAACGCCCCGCTGTCGAGCTCCTCCTCGCCCCCCAGCTGGTGCAGCGAGGACTCCATCCCGAGGTGGGCCCGCTCCAGCACCTGGAGCCGGATCTCCCCGGAGGAGCGGAGCACCGAACGATAGGTGCGGACGTAGAGCTGGACCTGCTCCTCGCCAGGGCTAGCGGGCCCGGCGGCCGGCCCGTCCCCCGTCACAGCTGCACCCCGGCTGAGCGATCCCCCAGGAAAGGCGCCGCGCCGGGAAGCGCTCGGCTCACGGCGGCAGCCGGGCCGGCTCAGCCCAGCTCACCGGGGTCTCAGCGGGCAGGGGATCGCGGCTGGGAGGCCGGGGGAGCAGCCGGACCGTGAAGCCGTACTCACCGGCTGCCCCCAGCACCAGGGTGCCCAGGTAGCGGTGGCTCCCATTGGAGTGGGGGTGGTCCTCGACCATCGACTCGACGCTGGGTGAGATGAGTCGCCCATCGGCGCCGATGGGGCCGTGGAGCAGCTCCACCTGGACGTCCTCGGGAGGCAGCATGCCCAGCTCCACCAGTGCCTCGACCACCTTCTCCGCCCCTTCGGGCTGGAGTTCGCCGGCGCCCTCCCTTGAGATCGCGCGGGCTGAGACCCTGGCACTGGGGAAGTCGCGCCGGACCCGCTCCCACCAGGCAGCCCTCTCCCTGGCCACCCCGTGACGGTCTTGAGGGGTGAACACGGCAGCGTCCACCGCCGGCTGGTACACGTGGCGCACGTAGTCCGCGACCATCCGGGACCCCAGCACCAGCGGCCCGAGCTCCTCCAGAGAGTGCCGGACCTTGGCCAGCCAGCGGTGGGGCGGCCCTCCCTCCGGCCGGCCGTAGAAGGCGGGGACAACGTCGCGCTCCAGGATCTCGAAGAGGGCATCGGCCTCCAGCCGGTCGCGGTCACGGTGGTTCTCCACCTGCTCGAACGAGGGGATCGCAAAACCGGACTCCCCGTCCCAGCCCTCGTCCCACCAGCCGTCGAGAGTCGAGCAGTTGAGGGCTCCGCTGAGGAGGGCCTTCTGGCCGCTGGTCCCGCAGGCTTCCATCGGGCGCCGGGGAGTGTTCAGCCAGAGGTCCGAGCCCTGGTAGAGCATCCGCGCCACCCCCATGTCGTAGTCCTCCAGGAAGACCACGGAGGACCGTAGTTCGGGAGAGTGGGTCGCCTGGGAGAGAGTCTGGATGATCTCCTTGCCCAGCCGGTCTTGGGGGTGGGCCTTGCCGGCGATCACCAGCTGCACCGGCCGGCTGGGGTCGAGGAGCAGTCGCGAGAGCCGTTCGGGCTGAGAGAAGAGCAGCAGGGCCCGCTTGTACTCGGCGACCCGCCGAGCGAAGCCGATCGTGAGGGCCTTGGGATCGAGCACCCTTTTGGTCCACTCCAGTTCCCCCTCCGGGACCCCTCTGCCGCGCTCAGCTAGCTCCAGACGGCTCCTCACCCCCTCGATCAGCCGCAGGCGTCCCGCCTGGCGGGCCTCCCAGAGCTCCTGGTCGGAGGCCGCCTTGAGCCGGGTCCAGTCGACGGCTGCATGGACGTCCCACCTCGGACCGAGGTAGCGCTCCAAGAGGTGGCGCATCTCCCCGGAGATCCAGTTCTTAGCGTGGACCCCGTTGGTGACCGCGCGGATCGGGACCTCCTCGGGGAGGAGGTCCGGCCAGAGGCCGGCGAACATCCGCTGGCTGACCGTCCGGTGCAGCTTGGAGACGGCGTTGGCCTGGCCGGAGAGCCGCAGCCCCATCACCGCCATGTTGAAGGGGTCCTCTTTGGCCTGCCCCGGGAAGTGCCCCAGCTCCATCAGCTGGTCCAAGGGCACGCCTACGGCGTCGCACCAGGTCTGGAAGTGGCTGGCCATCAGCTCCCTCGGGAAGCGGTCGATGCCGGCCGGCACCGGGGTATGGGTGGTGAAGATGGTCCCCGCCCGCGCTGCCTCGACCGCCTCCTCAAAGCCCAGCCCCTCCGCCTCCACCAGCCGGCGGATCCGCTCCAGCACCAGGAATCCGGCGTGGCCCTCGTTGCTGTGGAACAAAAGGGGATGGTCGCCGGCGAGCTCCAGAGCCCTGACCCCCCCCATCCCGAGCAGGATCTCCTGGAGGAGCCGGTGCTCCATGTCCCCACCGTAGAGCCGGTCAGTGACCCCTGCCAAGTCATCGGGGTTGTCGACGCCGGTCGTGTCCAGCAGGTAGAGGGGCACCTGGCCCACCTGTTGCCTCCACACCCTCGCCCGCAGCACCCGGTCGCCCAGCTCCAGTTCGATCGCCTCGTCCCCAACCGCGACCAGGCCGAAATCCTCGGGGTTCTGCTCCCGGTAGCCCTCGTGCTGCCAGCCGCTCTGGTCCAGCCGCTGGTGGAAGTACCCGTGGTGGTAGAAGAGCCCCACCCCGACGAGCGGCCAGCCCTCGTCGGCGCAGACGCGCAGGTAGTCTCCAGCCAGGACCCCCAGGCCCCCTGAGTACTGGGGGATCCGCTCGCTGACCCCGAACTCGGGAGAGAAGTAGGCAACCCGGGGCATCGACCCGGGGGCCAGGGGTCCGGCCGGCGCTGAAGCCTGCTCCACGCTGAACCTCTCGACGGCGCGCACAGTGACAAAGGTAGCGGCAATCCGGTCCCATTCGCCCAGCTGTTCGGAAACGGGCGGGGCGGTCGATCAGCGGTTCGCTAAGATCGCCCGGTGATTGGAGAGGAGCAGCAGCCCTCCGGGGCTCCGGACGCGGGGGGCGCCAAGAACCGGTCCCGCGCCTCCCACGACCAGACTCCTCCCTCCGCCCTCCTGGAGTTCATGACCAAGGGGTGGGCGGCGCCCAGCGCGAGCCCTCCGCCTCCGATCCCCGGGGTCGACCGCTACCGGGCCCGCCGCAAGGAGCTGTCTCAGAGCTTTCCCGGAATGTTGATAGTCGTCCCGGCCGGGATCGAAAAGGTCCGCGCCAACGACACCACCTATCTCTTCCGGCCCTCGACCGACTACCTCTACCTGGTCGGTGAGGGCGAGCCCGATGAGGTCCTGGTCATGGAGCCACTCGAGGGCGGCGGGCATCGGGATCGGGTCTTCACCGAGCCTGCCGCGGACTTCACCAAGAGCGACTTCTTCACCGACCGGGTCAAGGGAGTCTTCTGGGTTGGTCCCGGACGGGGCCTCAGCGCCACCGAGAGCCACCTCGGCATCGACGCCCAGGCCCTCGCCGAGCTGGCGCAGGTGGTGGCCGCCCACGACCGCGGGGTGGTGCTACGCGGGGTCGATCCCAAGGTCGACCAACTGGCCTCGGACCTGGCCGGCCCGGACGACCAGCTCGCGGCCCAGCTCTCCGAGATGCGCCTCATCAAAGACCAACTCGAAGTCGAGCTGCTGGAAGAGGCCTGCGAGCTGACCCGGCAGGGCTTCGAGGACGTGGTCCGGGCGCTGCCCAGGGCGCGCACGGAGCGTGATGTCGAGGTCGCCTTCTTCGCCCGGGCCAGGGCGGCTGGGAACGACACCGGTTACTCGACGATCGCCGCCGCCGGCAGTCACGCCACCATCCTCCACTGGAGCCACAACAGCGGCGACGTCCGCCCGGGCGAGCTGCTGCTGCTCGACGCCGGGGTGGAGACCAACCGCTACTACACCGCTGACGTGACGCGGACCATGCCGATCAACGGCCGATTCAGCGAGGTGCAGCGGCGGGTCTACCAGCTGGTCTACGAGGCCCAGCTGGCGGCGTTCGCCGAGGTCAAATCCGGCAACGAGTTTCTCGCCCCCAACCGGGCGGCGATGAAGGTTCTCGCTAAAGGGCTGGAGACGATGGGGCTGCTGCCGGTCAGCGCCGAGGAGTCGCTACAGAAGAAGAGCCAGCTGCACCAGCGCTACACCCTGCATGGGGTCAGCCACATGCTGGGGCTGGACGTGCACGACTGCGCCCAGGCGCGCGAGGAGAGCTATCGCCTCGGCGCGCTTCGACCGGGGATGGTGCTGACCGTCGAGCCGGGGCTCTACTTCCAGCCCCATGACCTCACCGTGCCAGAGGAGCTCCGGGGGATCGGGGTGAGGATCGAGGACGACGTGCTGGTCACGGAGGACGGCTACCGGCTCCTCAGTACCGGGCTCCCGTCAGCCCCCGACGAGCTGGAGCACTGGATGGCGGAGATCTGGGCAGGCACCAACAGCTGAAGGGGCCCTCACCCCAGCTCAGCCGACGCTGAGCGCCTCGACCAAGCCCTCCTGCACCCAGCTGAGCAGGTGGAGGGTCGCGAGTGGCGGCCGCCGGTGCTCCTGGAGGGTGTACTGCTCCTCCCAGCCATCGGCGGTGATCCCGAGCCGCTCCGCCAGCGCCAGCCGGAGCAGGTTCAGCGCCCGCAACCAGGCCATGGCCCCATCTGAGGACAAGAGGATCCGCTCGTCGGATTCCAGAGCTTCCCGCACCCGGGCCAGGTCAGCCGCCCGGGAGTCGGCCAGGTCGTTGCCGACCAGCCGCTGGAACTCCTCCTCATCCGCCTCTTCCTGATAGGCGCGGGGGCGAGCCAATTGGGAATGGTCCACCAGCGGTTCCAGCCGTTCCAGGATCTGCAGCAGCGCTCGCCGCTCCCCGCGGCTGACCCGAAGGTAGACCAGCTCACCCTGCCGGTTGATCTGGGCCAAATTCAGTCGCGGGCCAAGGTCGCCTGGAGGCCGTGGGCGTGGAGCTGCGCCACCGCCATCTCGGCGCGCTCGCGGGGCTCGGTGGCCACCACCGCCTTGCCCTCGTTGTGCACCTGAAGCATCAGGCGGGTGGCGGTCGCCAGGTCGAAACCGAACAGCCTGCGGAGCACGAAGACGACGTAGCTCATCAGGGTGATCGGGTCATTCCAGACGACCACCTGCCACGGCCGATCACGCCGGTCCTTGTCTTTGCGCTCGGAGCCGGTCTCCTTGACCGCGAGCTCGTTGGTCGCACTCACCGGCAACTACGGTAGCGCGCCGCCACGCGAATGGCATCCGTAGCGCTCGGCGGCAGCCGCCGACGCTGTGCCATCCGGTACCCTGATCGGGATGCAAGGTGCCGGCCCAGCCCTGGTCAACCGGAGAAGGCGCCGCCTCGACTGGACCCGGCGCAAGACGGTGGGACTCGGGCTCTCGCTGGGGGTGGCGGCAACCCTGGCCGGCTGCGGCGGCAACCCTCTCAACACCGCTGACACCGGGGTGGGCTGCTCAGTGACGGTCCTGATCCCCAGCTCGGGCAACACCCTGCTGGGGAGCGTTCGGGTGAGGGTGGGCGGCACGAGCCACGACTTCGCCCGCAACGTCAACACGGTCGCGGTCGCCTGCGGTCGCCAGGCGACGCTGTCGGCGACCTCCGCCGATCCGTCAGTTCACCCCTTCACCAAGTGGACCCTCGCCGGCAGCACCAGCTCCGCGGCCAGGCTCACCGTCACCGTGGATGGGGTGCTCTCGATCCGGCCCGGCTTCCGGGTCCCCAAGGTAGCTCCGGTCCCGACTCCCCCGCCGAGTCCCAGTGCCAAGGTGACGCCGACCCCCTCGGCCACGCCATCCACGGTCACCCTCGACCAATGGGTCTCCTATGACTCCGCGACCCAGAGCGTGATCTGGAAGCTGGTGGCCGCCTACCAGGACGTCAACCACGGCCTCAGCTTCGATGGGGAGGCCCACGGCGCGATGAAGGTCACCGTCCCCGCCGGTTGGAGCGTGACCGTGGACTTCAGCAACGGGGGCACCACCAACCACTCCGCGGTGGTGGTGACTCCGACCGGCCTGGACCCGGTCTTCCCCGGCGCCGGGACGCCCAGCCCCATGCAGGGCACCGCCCCCGGGCAGACCGCCTCCTTCACCTTCACCACCAGCCAGGCGGGAAGCTACCGAATGGCCTGCCTCATGCCCGGGCACGAGGCGGCGGGGATGTGGGAGACCTTCATCGTGGCGAGCGGCGGACTCCCGGGCGTTCAGATCTAAGGGAGGCACCTCGTGACCGAAACCACCATGTGGGCGGCCGTGATCGACCGCCTGGGGGCAAGCCCCACGTATCGCGAGATCACCCGGCCGACGTCGGCCCCAGGTCAGCTCCTAGTCCAGGTCAGCGCCGCGGCACTCAACCCAGTCGACCTCCAGATCGCCTCCGGCGGCTTCTACGGGGGGGTCCCGGAGTGCCCCTACATTCCGGGCTCTGAGGGTGTCGGGGTGGTTACCGCGGGCAGTCGGCAGCTCCTGGGGAAGCGGGTTCGCTTCGAAACCAGAGGCAGTGCCAGCGGAGCTTTGGCGGAGTGGGCGGCCGTTGACCAGACCGCCTGCCTCCCGATCCCCGACCAGCTGCCGTCCGCCACCGGCGCCGCCCTAGGGGTGGCGGGGATGGCGGCCTGGATCTCTCTCGTGGACAAGGTCAGGCTCCAGCGAGGAGAGCGCGTGTTGATCCTGGGGGCAACCGGGCCGGTGGGCCAGCTGGGAGTGCAGATAGCCAGACTGCTGGGCGCCGGCCGGATCGTGGCCGCGGGCCGAGATCCCCAAGTGCTGGCGAAGACTCTGGAGCTCGGGGCAGATGCCGTCGTGGCCATCGCCGGGCAGACCGTGGAAGATCTCCAGGCCGAATTTACCGCAGCCGCCGGCGGCCCCTTGCAGGTCGTCTTCGACCCAGTGTGGGGCATCCCGCTCCAGGCGGCGGTGGCTGCCTCGGGACAGTCGGCTCGGATCGTCAACCTGGGCCAGAGCGCCGGCGCCGAGGCCACGCTGAGCTCGGCGATCGTGAGAGGGCGACAGCTGACCATCGTCGGCCACTCCAATCCCAACACCAGCTGGAAGGGTCGGGCCAACGCCTTCCGAGAGCTGGCGGACCACGCCGAGAGGGGCCGGATCCGAATCGAGGTCGAGGAGTTGCCGTTGCCAGAGGTCGCCTCGGCCTGGGCCCGTCAGGCCTCATCCCCGCACGCCAAGCTGGTGTTGGTCCCCTCTCCCTGACCGGCGCCGCAGCGGCCGGACAGGGGACCATACTGGCGCAGCCGACCGCCACCGGAGGAGCTGCAACTTGAACCCTCCCCAGATCCTCCCCACCCGCATCCGGGAGGGGCTTGCTCCGGGAATCACCTACCTCATCGAGGGTGAGCTGGTGCCGATGCTCCACTGCAGCATGGACGGATCCATGCCGGTCTACTTCGAGCACCACGTGGTGCTCTGGAAGGAGCCACAGGTGGCGATCAAGCTGAAGGCGGTCCGGGGAGCAGTGCGGCGCCTGGTCGGCGGGCGGCAGCTCTTTCTAACCGAGGCCCGAGGTCACGGCGACATCGCGTTCTCGAGGGACGCGCCCGGCCACGTCTTCCCGCTGGACCTTCCCCGCGGGGCGGCCATCCTGGTGCGCGAGCATCAGTTCCTGGCCGCGACCGCGTCGGTTAGGTACAGCACCAGCCACCTCCGCGGACTCAGCAACAACCTCTTCGGCAACAGTGGCTTCTGGGTGGATCGATTCGAGGCCCACGACGCCGACGGGGTGGTCTGGTTGCACGGCTTCGGGAACGTCTTTGAGAAAGTGCTTGAGGAAGGCGAAGAGATCGATGTCGAGCCGGGCGGCTGGGTCTACATGGACCCCGAGGTGAGGATGCGGCCCGCGGTCTACGGTCTCCGCACCGGCCTCTTCGCCGGGGTCGGTGAACTGATCTTCAATCGCTTTCGCGGGCCTGGCCGGGTGGGCATCCAGACCATGTACCTCCATCTCCCGAGCTCGGAGTGACAGGAGAGGATGCCTCGGCGTTCTCTCCCCAATCGATCGACGAGCTTGGCCGGACCAGCTATCGAGCGCCCCCTGAAGACGTGGCTCCTGACCGTGGGTCACGGGACTTCATCTGCCGAGCAGTTCGCAGCGCTGCTGCGCGGGGCAGGCGTGACCGACCTGGTCGACATCCGGTCGGTACCGGGAAGTCGGCACAATCCTCAGTTCGCCCAGGCAGAGATGGCCTTGTGGCTGCCGCAGGCGAGGATCGCCTACACCTGGGAACCTGCCCTCGGGGGTTTCCGGAAGACCAGCCCGACGTCGCCCAATGTGGCCCTCAGACATGCGTCGTTCCGAGGCTACGCGGACTACATGCAGACTCCAGCATTCACCACGGCACTCGCGGACCTGCGGCAGCTCGCACGAGAACGGGAGGTCGCGGTCATGTGTGCTGAGACCCTGTGGTGGCGGTGCCACCGGCGGCTGGTGGCCGATGCAGCCGTGCTGTGGGGCGGCGCCACGGTGGAGCATCTGATGCCCGACGGGCACCTCCAGATGCATCGGCTCACAGAGGGCGCTCGGCTGGACCCGGAGGGCACGCTCGCCTACGACGGAGTGCCCACACCAACCGCGCAGATGCTCCTGCTGGAGCCCGAGCAGGAGGGCGCCGCGAAGGACCGGAGCAGCCGATCCAATACCCATGACGCCCAGCCGAAGCCGCCCTGATGGAAGTGCGGGTGGGGCTGGCGGTACAACCCCTGCATCACCAGGACCGCTCGGTCATCGAGCCTGACCTGAGTCTGTTCGGGGTTTTCGACGGAGTCGGTCAGTTCGAACAGAGCGGCGAGGCCGCCGAGTTGGCGGCGACGACGATTACTGAGGTGTGTCGTGCCGGTGGTCTGGCGCCGCTGGACGCCCTGGTCACCGGGTGCGAGCGAGCCGACGCGCTGATCAGGCAGCGCCGTCTGGGAGCCACCACCGCCACTGTGGCCTGGCTGGTTGGCGCTGAACTCCACTACGTCTCGGTGGGCGACTCCCGCCTCTACCACCTGCGGGCCGGCGATTCGCTGCTGGTCCAGATCACGGTGGACGAAGGCGAGGGCAACGTGCTCTTCAATGCCCTGGGAGAGGACGGTGGCCGGGGTGGCCGGTCGGTGGCCCCGCAGCGGGGCACTCTCCAGCTCGCCCCCAAGGACAAGCTACTTTTGGTGACCGACGGCATCACCGGCGATTTCGTCCCCGATCTGCTCACGGAGCAGGATCTGGCACCCGCCATCGACGGTGACGACCCGCAGCGGGCGGCAGACAGGTTGGTCGAGATGGCGCGCAAGCAAGACGACCGCACTGCCTTGGTCATCTTCGTCGAGTGAGCTAGCAGGCTAGAGAGGCTCGGCACCGCCGCCTATACTTCCCCGGTCGTGCGCGTGGCCGCCCAGATGCAGCAATCCTTTCTACGTTTCCATGCTTGGGCCTACCAGCGGACCGGAGGCCGCCTCGGCCACCACATGATCGGCGTACCCACGCTCTTGCTGGAGACGATCGGGCGCCGCAGCGGCACTCGCCGCACCAACGCGCTGGTCTACGCCAAAGACGGGGCCAGCTACGTCGTGGTCGCCTCCAAGGGTGGAGCTGACCAGCCTCCCGCCTGGCTGCTCAATCTGCGGGCCCAGCCTCAAGTCGAGATCCAGGTGGCGCGGACGCGGATGAGGGCCCAAGCCGCCATCGTGGAGCAGGGGGACCCCGACTACGAGCGGTTGTGGCGTCTGGTGAATGACCACAACCACGATCGCTACCACGGCTACCAGACCAAGACCCAACGTCCAATTCCGATGGTGGTGGTGACTCCCGTCTGAGCTGGGACCCGCTTCGCGGGGCGGCCAGGTGGGGCTCGCCAGAGGAACTCTGCTACCCACTACCCTTCATGCAAGCGACGTTGGGGCCGCGTCGCGGCCCGAGGTGGTTCGGCGAGGAGGTTGGCAATGCCCTCACTGGCGCGTCCGGTCGGCCTGGGGCTCAACGCTCAGGGCGAGGTGCGCGACGCCATCCACCAGGCCGAGCTGGCCGAGCGGGCGGGTTTGGATTCGATCTGGTTCCATGAGTCCTACTTCGCCCGGGACGCCGTCACCTACGCCACCGCGGTCGCCACCACCGTGCCGCGAATGAGGATCTGCCTGGGGGCGCTCAACCCCAACACTCGCCATCCGGTCGTGCTGGCGATGACGGTGAGTGCCCTCGACGACCTGGCGCCGGGCCGGATCACCCTGGCCCTCGGAACAGCTCTGCCCCTCCGGCTGGCCCAGATGGGGATCCCCTATCAGCCGGACGCCGCCATCGCCAAGGTGGAGCAGACGATGGTGGAGTTGCGCCAGCTGTGGCGGGGCGACCGCGTGGCGTTGGGGGCATCAGGCGTGCCAGAAGTGGAGCCGATGTTCCCCCCGGTACACCAGGTGCCGATCTGGGCCGCAGGATACCGAAGGGAGTTCCACGAGCTGGCCGGACGTGCCGCTGACGGTTATCTGGCCCGGCCGGCAGAGCCGGTGGAGGCGGTGGCGCTGGCGGCTCGGCGGATCAGGGCCGCCGCCCGTCAGGCCGGGCGGGACCCCGCCTCGGTCGTCATCGGCGGCTATCTGCTGGCTCTGATCGACAGCAGCCGTCGGGCTGCTCTGGACCGCGCCAAGCGC
>ODAK010006443.1_pt1 | contig 11846 bp, 9 predicted proteins | sample 1539591 | NCBI WGS metagenome assembly ODAK01 (sample SAMEA3539303, study PRJEB22396) | soil metagenome | biome: tundra; feature: field; material: soil | place: USA | collected 2010-05 | depth 0.15 m | reverse complement strand
TAAGAATCAAGCTCACAGAAAAGCGAGCGAACCATGCACATGGCTGCCATGCCGATTTCGACGGTTCCGCCCGGGCAGGTGGTCCAGTCGGGCAAGGACTCAACTCATGCCCCGCGCTGCCGTTCCTTCCGCGCCGCGCTGGCGTTGCCGGGCTCCGCTCCGTGCCTTTCCACCCCGGACTCCGACCACCCATGAAGACTGTGACTATTTGGCAACGCCTCAACACGGCGTTCTGGCTGCTGATCGTGCTGGTCTTGGCCGGCGTCGGCTTGTCGCTTTGGGCGGCCGCCGCCGGCTCGGCCAGGGTCCGCCGCGGCGACCAGTTATCCGAACCCAAGAACAGTATTAAATACGATGTCCTCTTTATTAGCGACACCGTTCGCGGCTTGTTGCTGGACCCCAAGAACGAAGCCGAGAAGACACGCAAGGGCGAGGCAGAAAAGGACCTGGCAAAGCAACTGGAAACCATCCGGACTGGATTCCCCGACCACCCCGACCTGATGGGCTCGGTAAGCAACCTTACCGATTTTACTTCACGAACGCTCAGCGACTTCCACCGGCAGGTGCTGGACCAGGCGGAAACCGACTCCGCCAGCGCGGTAATGCTTTACGTCAAGGGCTATCCTGACATCCGCGACAAGCGCAGCAAGCTGTTCACGGACCTGACCTTAGAGATTGAGCGGGCGCGAAATGCCGAGGTGAAGAGCGGCGAGAGGCTCGCGCTGATCGGCTTGGCCCCCTTCGCCATCATCCTTCTGGCAATCCTGATCGTCGGCCGCTTCCATTATTCCTCGACCGTGGCCCAGCCGCTGAATCGCCTGGTCGCGGCCCTCGAACGCATGCGCCAGGGGGACTTCACCGAACGGGTCGCTTTGCAACGGCGCGATGAATTCGGCATCCTGGGCAATGGCCTCAACCGGCTGGCCGATGACCTCTCCGAACTCGTCGGCCAGGTCCAGCGTTCGGGCATTCAGGTCAACACCACCGCGACCGAGATCGCCGCGACGGCCAGGGAACAACAGAGCACCGCCCACGAAATCGCGGCCACAACGGTGGAGATCGGCGCCACCTCCAGGCAAATCTCCACCACCTCCAAGGATCTCGAGAAGACGATGAACGAGCTAAACCAGGTCGCCGAACAGACCACCGACCTTGCCGGGAGCGGTCACGCCGCGCTCACCCACATGGAAACAACCATGCGCCAGATCACCGAAGCGTCCGGCTCCATCACCGCCAAACTCTCGGTCCTCAGCGAAAAGACCAACAACATCAATTCCGTCGTTACGACCATCACCAAAGTCGCCGACCAAACCAACCTGTTGTCGCTTAATGCCGCTATTGAAGCCGAAAAGGCGGGCGAGTACGGGCTGGGCTTTGCCGTGGTCGCCATGGAAATCCGCCGCCTGGCCGATCAGACCGCCGTCGCAACCTACGACATCGAGAAAATGGTCAAGGAGATGCAATCCGCCGTCGCCGCCGGCGTAATGGGGATGGACAAGTTTTCCGAAGTAGCGCGCCGCGGCGTGGAGGAAGTCCGGCAGGTCAGCACGCACCTCGCTCAGATCATCCACCAGGTCCAGACACTCACCCCGCGGTTTCAGACGGTGAATGAAGGCATGCATGCGCAGGCCACCGGCGCCCAGCAGATCAGCGACACGCTGGCGCAATTGAGCGAAGCGGCGCAGCAAACCGCCGAATCCCTGCGGCAATCCAACCTGGCCATTGAACAATTGAACGGCGCCGCCCGCGGCCTGCAGACCAGTGTGGCTCGATTCAAGCTGACAACGTAATCATGTTGTTCCTGCTCTTCCAACTGGGCAAAGAACGCTACGCGCTGCAAGCCAGCCGCGTCGTTGAGGTGGTGCCACTGCTGGAGTTGAAGCAACTGCCGCAGGCGCCCAAAGGCGTGGCCGGTATTTTCAATTACCGCGGGCGTCCCGTTCCCGCCGTTGACCTGTGCGCCCTCACCCTGGGCCAGCCGGCCAGCGAGCGCTTCAGCACCCGAATCATCATCGTCAATTATCCCGATGACCGCGGGACCAACCATTTGCTCGGCCTGATTGCCGAACACGCCACTGAGACGCTGCGCAAAGATATCAGCGATTTCGTGGATTCCGGCGTCAGGCTAAGCGAGGCGCCATACCTGGGTCCGATCCTCATGGACGACAAGAGCCCGGTCCAGTGGATATACGAGCAACGCTTGCTTCCCGAACCTGTGCGCAACGTGTTGTTCGCCGAACCGGTGGCCTGATGTCATGAACCAGATTGAACATCTGCTCCGCAAGACGATTGGCCTCGATTCCGAATCCATCGGCTCGACGTCCATTCAACGCGCTGTCCGGCTGCGGATGAGGAGTCTCGGGCTGAGAAGACTTGAAGATTACGAGCGCTTCCTGGAAGGATCGCGCGCGGAATGGAATGAACTCGTCGAGTCGGTAGTCGTCACTGAAACCTGGTTCTTCCGCGACCCGTTGGTCTTTGCCGCTTTCGTTCATCTCGTGCTCGAGGAATGGCTGCCCTCCCATCCAGCCACGCCCATGCGCTTGCTCAGCCTTCCTTGCGCCTCCGGCGAAGAATCTTACTCGCTGGTAATGGCGCTCCTGGACGCCGGTGTGGCACCCGAAAGGTTCCAGATCGAAGCCGCCGATATCAGCGCGCGCGCGCTCGCCCGCGCCGAACGAGGAGTTTATGGCAAGAACTCCTTTCGCGGCAAAGACCTCGCTTTTCGCGACCGCTATTTCCAGCCCTCCAAGGAGGAATTTGTTTTGGATCCGGCCGTTCGCAGTCGCGTCCGTTTCTACCGGGGCAACCTCATCAAGGATGACTTCCTGCCCAGGCGCGCCAGCTACGATTTCATCTTCTGCCGCAACCTCTTGATTTACTTTGACCGGCCCACGCAGCGGAGGGCCATTGAAAGGATCGAGCGCTTGCTTGCGCCCTCCGGCGTTTTGTTTGTCGGTCCGGTCGAACTGCCGATCGTCCTGAATCACGGGTTTGTCAGTGCCAATATGCTCAAGGCTTCCGCCTGCCGCAGAGCGGGTCCTCCCGTGCGCCGCCCACGGCTGGCCTGGTTGCCTAAGCGGCCGCCCATCCCAGCCGAGCCCCAGCCCAACGGCGCTCTCCAGCCGCGACCCCCTGCGAGCGGCGGACCGCAAACTCCGTCCGCATCTCGACCAGCTCCTTTTGTTCAACCCGACCTTGAAACCGCCCGCCGCCTCGCCGATGCCGGACGCTTGAACGAGGCGGCGGAAATCTGCGAGGCCCACCTGCGCCAAAGCCGGGCGTCCGCCCAAGCGCATTATCTGCTCGGCCTGGTGCGCGACGCCAGCGGCGACGCCAGCGCAATCGATTGTTACCGCAAAGCCCTCTACCTTGAGCCCGATCACTACGAAAGCCTGCTCCAAATGGCGCTCTTATTGCAGAAAAACGGCGAGTCCGCCCGCGCGCGCGCATTCAGAAACCGCGCCCAACGCATTGAAACGAAGGCGTGACGGAGTCGTGAGCACCTCGGCCCTACAGCCCAACGCACCCGCAACGCCGGACGAGCGGTCGCGGCCCTTGCCGAACGGCCAGGCGCTTGAAATTCGGCCTTGCTGGAACGACATCGGCGTGCAAGGCAATGCCACTTGCCCGGAGTTGCAGCAGGTCATCCATTGCCGCAATTGCCCGGTTTACTCCAAAGCCGGCGTTCAGTTGCTTGACCGTCCCTTGCTGCCGGAATACCGCCGCGCGTGGACCGAGCATTTCGCGCAGGAAAAGAAACTCGCTAGGCCAGGCAGGCATTCCGCCCTTCTCTTCCGTGTAAACTCTGAATGGCTCGCGCTGCCCACGCCGGCCTTCCAAGAAGTGGTAGAGCTTCGGCCAGTCCATTCGCTGCCACATCGGCAGCAAGGCATTGTGCTGGGGCTCGTCAATGTTCGTGGTGAATTGTTGATCTGTGTCTCCCTCGGCCACCTGCTTGGGCTGGCCAGGAGCCCCCTCCACGAAACGCCTCGCACGACTTACAACCGGCTGCTGGTGGCACAGTGGGAGGGCCATCGCTTCGTCTTCCCGGCGAACGAGGTCCGCGGCATCCTTCGGTTTCAGACGCCGGAATTGCAGGAGCCCCCTGCCACCCTGGCGAAATCGAGGCTGAGTTACACGCAAGGCATTCTTCGCTGGCAGGATCGAGCCGTCGGCTTGCTCGATGCCGATCTTCTCTTTTCGTCCCTCAATCGGAGCCTGATGTGAGCAAACACAAACTTGAGGAGCCGGGCAATTTGCCGATGCTGGAACTCTTCCGCATGGAAGCTGAAAACCAAGCGGCCATTCTGACCGGCGGGTTGCTCGAACTCGATCGTGGCCAGGGAGCGCCCGGGCAATTGGAAATTCTCATGCGCGCGGCTCACTCCTTTAAAGGGGCCGCCCGCATTGTGGATCTCCCGGCCGCCGTGGGCGTCGCCCACGCCATGGAGGATTGTTTCGCCCTGGCCCAACAGGGGAAACTTGCTCTGCGCCAGCCGGAGATTGACTTGCTGTTCGGCGGCGTCGATTTGCTGCTCCAAATTTCCAAGCACGCGGAAGCAAGTATCACCCGTTGGGAGACGGATCATGCCCATGAAATCCGGGAGTGCCTCAATTCCCTGGGGCGGCTGACGCGAGCCATCGAGACGCCGGTGCCCGCCTCCGGTCAGACCGCCGCGCACGCGAAGCCGGCCGCTCCCGATAGTTCGACGGCGACTTATCAACCGGGTAACCCGTCCCTCCCGGCCGCCATGGAGCCAGCGCCCTCGAAGACCCTGTCACAGCCAGTTGCGACGCACAGGAACGAAACGCCCGAACGTGTAGTGCGGCTCACGGCGGAGAACCTCAATCGGCTGCTGGGTCTGGCGGGTGAGTCTCTGGTTGAATCGCGGTGGCTGCGTCCATTCGCTGATTCCCTCCAGCACCTCACACGCCAGCACACAGAGCTGTCAGAAAAGCTGGATGACCTTCGCCAGCATGTTCGTGAAGCAGATTTGTCCGGGCGCGCAGAACAACAAGTTGGCGAGTTGGCCCAGAAAGTGGCTGGCTGCCAGCAGTTTCTGAGCCACCGCCTGCAGGAGCTGGACCTGTTTGACCGGCGCTCAGCGCACCTTTCGCAACGCATGTATCTCGAAGTGCTGCGCACCCGGATGCGGCCCTTCAGCGATGGGGTCCGCCGCTTTCCCCGCATGGTGCGCGACCTCGCACGAGCCATCGGCAAACAGGTGCGGCTCGAAATCATCGGCGAGAATACCCAGGTGGATCGCGACATCCTGGAGCGATTGGAAAGTCCGTTGGCCCACCTGTTGCGCAATGCTGTGGATCACGGCTGCGAAACGCCGGAGCAACGCCAGCACGCCGGCAAGTCCCCCGAGGGCACCATCCGCCTCGAAGCCCGCCACAGCGCCGGCATGCTGGTGGTAACGGTCACCGATGACGGCGCCGGCGTCCAACTGGAGCGAGTGCGCGAGATGATCCTGAAGCGGAAACTGGCAGCGCCGGCCGTCGCTGCAGGCTTCACCGAGGCCGAGTTGCTCGAGTTCCTTTTCCTGCCCGGCTTCACGCTTAAGGAAACCGTCACCGAGATCTCCGGCCGTGGCGTCGGCCTCGACGTAGTGCAGAATATGGTTCGGAGCGTGCGTGGCAATTTCCGTGTTAGCACACAACCCGGCCATGGCCTGCGCGTTCAACTGCAGTTGCCGCTCACGCTCTCCGTACTCCGCGCCTTGTTGGTGGAAGTGGCCGGCGAGCCGTATGCCTTCCCGCTGACGCAGATTGCCAGGGCTTTGAAATTACAACACAAGAGCATCGAAACCCTCGAAAGCCGTCAACACTTTCATTTCGACGGTCAGCAGGTTGGTTTGCTCGCCGCCCACCAGGTCTTCGATTGCGGCATACCCAAGCCACTCCGCAATGATTTGCCCGTGGTCGTGCTCGGAGATCGCAACGCGCGTTACGGCTTGCTTGTGGACCGCTTTCTGGGGGAACGTGAACTGGTCGTGCAGCCGCTCGATGCCCGGCTCGGCAAGGTCAAAGACATCAGCGCAGCGGCGCTCATGGAGGACGGCGCACCAGTCCTGATTGTCGATGTAGATGACATGTTGCGCTCAATCGAGAAACTGCTTTCGGAGGGGCTCCTCCCCCAGGTCCAGCGCAACGGCCTCGAGCTGATCGGCCGGAAGCAGAAGCGCGTTCTGGCGGTGGACGATTCCCTGACGGTCCGCGAGTTGGTCCGCAAACTCCTTGCCAACCACGGCTATCTGGCCGATGTGGCCGTGGATGGCATGGACGGCTGGAATGCGGTGCGCACCGGCCATTACGACCTGGTGATTACCGACGTGGACATGCCACGCTTGGATGGCATCGAGTTGGCGACTCTGATCAAGAAAGACCCGCATTTGAAGTCGCTGCCCATCATGATCGTTTCCTACAAAGACAGCGAACAAGACCGGCTGCGCGGCCTGGAAGCGGGCGCAGATTATTACATCACCAAAGGCAGTTTTCACGATGAAACACTCTTGCAGGCCGTTGTGGATTTGATTGGCGACCCCGATACATGAGAATCGCACTGGTCAATGACGTGATGGCAGCGGTCGAAGCGATGCGCCGCGTGATCCTCAGCCAGCGTGAACATGAGGTCGCTTGGATCGCACGCAACGGCGCCGAAGCCCTTGATCTCTACACCAGCGATGCCCCGGACCTTATCCTGATGGATTTGATCATGCCGGGCATGGATGGCGTCGAAGCCACACGCCGCATCATGGCCCGCAAGCCCTGCGCCATTGTGGTCGTTACCGCCAACGTCACCAGCCAATCGGCGAAGGTATTTGAAGCCATGGGTGCCGGCGCTCTGGACGCAGTCAACACGCCGGTCCTCGAACGCACGGGCGCCGGCGACGGCACCCGGGCCTTGTTGGCGAAAATCGAAACCATCCGCAGGCTGATTGGCGCCGACTCCGGCAGGAATCCCTCGACATCCGCCCAACAGGTGAAACGGCAACCCGCCCAGCACCACAACCCCCTGATCGGCATCGGCGCCTCCGCCGGCGGGCCCACAGCCCTGGCCAAGGTACTGGCCCATCTGCCGGCTGGTTTTCCCGCACCGGTGATCGTCGTTCAGCACGTGGATCCACACTTCGCGCCAGGCCTGGCAGACTGGCTGAATGGCCAGACCCCACTTCAGGTGCGCCTGGCCCGTGAAGGTGACCGCCCGCAAGCTGGCACCGCACTGGTCGCTGGCCAGGATAATCACCTCGTGTTTGCGAGTCCTAGGCGGCTCATCTACACGCGGCACCCGGCCGATTGTTCTTACCATCCGTCCATTGACATCTTTTTTAAGAGCGCAGACCAATTCTGGCCCGGAGACGTAATCGGCGTCCTGCTCACCGGCATGGGCCGTGATGGAGCCGAGGGACTTCGCACGTTGCACTCCAGGGGCCATTATACTGTCGCCCAGGATCGTCCCAGCAGCGCGGTTTACGGCATGCCCGGTGCCGCGGCGGAACTTCGCGCCGCCAGCGAGATTTTAGCGCTCGACAAAATCGGTCCCAGGCTCACGAATATCATCGCGCGAAATAGGAAAGTGCATGGCTGACGAACTCACCAACCACATCATGAACCTGGATCAGGAGCACCCGGCGCATCCGCCGGAGCATCACGTGATGGTTCTGCTCTTGGACGACCAGGCCATGGTGTGTGAAGCGGTCCGGCGCGCATTGGCGAATCAAACAGACATTGATTTTCATTACTGCGCCGACTCCCGTGAGGCCCTCACGATTGCGAACCAGATCAAGCCCACGGTGATTCTGCAAGACCTCGTAATGCCCGGCGTGGACGGCCTCACCTTGGTCAAGCAATTCCGCGCCAATCCGGCCACGAAAGACACTCCCATCATAGTCCTCTCCACCAATGAAAACCCCCAGGTCAAAGGCCATGCCTTTGCCCTCGGCGCCAATGACTATCTGGTAAAGCTGCCCGACAAGATCGAGTTGATCGCCCGGATTCGCTATCACTCGAAGGCCTACCTAAACCTGTTGCAGCGCGACGCTGCCTACCGGGCGCTCCGAGAAAGCCAGCAACAGCTTATCGAGAGCAACGCCGCTCTCATCTCGCTCAACCAGAAGCTTGAGGAAGCCACGCTCGCCAAGTCCCAGTTCCTGGCGAACATGAGCCATGAAATTCGCACACCCATGAACGGTGTCATTGGCATGACGGGCCTGTTGCTGGATACCGCCTTGACGGATGAGCAACGGGACTATGTCGAGGCCACCCGCAGTAGCGCTGACGCCCTGCTGACGATCATCAATGATATCCTTGACTTCTCCAGAATCGAGTCCGGCAAGCTCGAATTGGAACACCATCCCTTCGAACTCCATACCTGCATCGAGGAGGCCATGGATTTGCTGGCGCCCAAGGCAGCCGAGAAGAATCTCGACCTCGCCTATCTGGTGGACGACGCCATTCCCAAGATTCTGGTCAGCGACGTTACCCGGCTAAGGCAGATCCTCGTCAATCTTATCGCCAACGCAGTGAAGTTCACCCAGCACGGCGAAGTCGTCATCACGGTTGCCTCCGGCGGGCGCGCTATGCGCAACATCCCGTTCGGCCACGAACACGACACCGACTTTCTCCGCCACCCGGAACAGTGGTTGCTCCATTTCTCTGTACGCGATACCGGCATCGGGATCCCTTTGGATCGGCAGAGCCGCCTGTTCAAATCGTTTCAACAGGTCGATGCCTCCACCACTCGCCACTACGGCGGCACGGGGTTGGGCCTCGCCATCTCCAAACGCCTGGCCGAGTTGTTAGGGGGGAAGATCTGGGTCGAGAGCGATGCCGGCAAAGGTGCCACGTTCCATTTCACCATTTCCGTTCGGGCGCCTGCCAACACCACGCCGCCGGCGTGGCAACACCCGCAGACCCAGCTCGCGGGCAAGCGATTGCTGGTCATCGAAGATAACGCCACCAACCGGCGCATCATCACGCAGCGGGGCCAGCAGTGGGGGATGACCGTCGAAGCGGCTGCGAGCAACCGCGACGCGCTCGCTCGGCTCGCGCAAGGCGATCTGTTTGATGCCGTGATCCTCGATTTGGAGCTGCCGGACAAGGACGGGCTGGCGCTGGCCGAGGAAATTCGCAAGCAACCTGCCGGACGTTACGCGCCCCTGCTCCTGCTTTCATCCCGGCGCCCCAGCGGCGATGACGCGCACCCTTTGCCTGCCGGCGTTTCTGTCGCTATCCATAAGCCAATCCGCCCGGCGCAATTGCTCGACGCCCTGTGCCGCGCCCTGAGTGTCCACGTTCAGCGCGAGAAGAAAGCGCCGGTCGCGCCGACGCTCGACCCCGATCTCGCCCGCCGCCTGCCCCTGCGCCTGCTTTTGGCCGATGACAATCCCATCAACCAGAAGGTCAGCCTCAGCGTGCTGCACAAGCTGGGGTACCGCGCTGACATCGCCAACAACGGCCTTGAAGTCCTGAAGGCGCTTGAACAGAAGGCCTACGACATCCTGTTCCTCGACGTGCAAATGCCGGAGATGGACGGCCTCGAAGCCGCGCGCCAGATTTGTCAACGTTGGCCTACCGAGAAGCGTCCGTGCATTATTGCCATGACCGGCAACGCGTTGATGGGCGACCGCGAAAAGTGTCTGTCGGCCGGCATGGACGATTACATTTCCAAACCCGTCCGCGTCGGTGACCTGCAGTCAGCGCTGCAACGCTGGGGCCCAACGAGAACCAGAAAGTCCGACACCGCCTTCGTATCGCGCCTTAAACCCGTCACTGCCGACAATCTGCTCGATCTGGCCACCATTGCCGAGTTGCGCAACCTGCCCGCCTCCAATGGCGTCAGCATGCTCCAGGAACTAGTGGGCCTTTTCCTCGAAGCGGCCCCTCAGCGCATCGCGCAGATCAGCCAGTCGATCAACGACGGGCCGATGCTGGCTTTCCACGCCCACGCGCTCAAAAGCATGGGCCTCAGCCTGGGCGTAAAACGCATCGTCGAGCTGTCACAGAAACTCGAAGACCTTGGCCGCACCAGGAATGTGCACGCCGCCCCCGCCATGCTCCAGGAACTTGAAACCGCCTTCGCTCAGACCCAGGCCCAACTCCTCATGCTCCACAGCCAATGACCGCCTCCATCAAAGCCTCAAGGCCAAAGTCTGAAGGTCGAGAGCGGATTTCGGCCTTCGGCATTCCTTCGGACTTCGGCCCTCGGCCTTCGAACTTCGCACTTTAACACTCATGCCCATCAGACCTGACCGCCTGAACTACGGCGACACCATTGGAATCATTGCGCCCGCGAGCGCTCCGCCCGACCCGAAAACCATCGACCGCTCCGTCGCCGCCATCGAGCATCTTGGCTTCAAGCCCAAGCTCGCTCCCAACGTCCGAAAACGCTGGGGATTCCTCGCTGGCAGCGACCGCGACCGCGCGGGCGACCTCTTGAAGATGTTCGCTGATCGCAAAGTGAAGGCCATTATCTGCATGCGCGGCGGCTACGGCACCGCCCGCCTCCTCCCGCGGCTCGACTACGAGATCATTCGTGCCAACCCGAAGATCTTCGTCGGCTACAGTGACATCACGTCGCTTCACTGCGCCTTCTTGGTTAAGTCGAACCTCGTCTCCTTCCACGGCCCGATGCTCAACTCGGACTTCGTCAAGCAGGACCTCCCCGACTTCACGCTGCAAAGCTTCTTCAAGACCCTGATGCAGCCCTCCGCCCCGGGCAGCATTTGTGCCGGATACAAAAAGAAAACCGTCACCGTCCTGCGCCGCGGCATCGTCTCCGGCCCGTTGATGGGCGGCAATATCACGCTCCTCTGCGCCGCCCTCGGGACTCCCTGGCAACCCTCTTACAAGAACCAGATACTCTTCTTTGAAGACCTGGACGAAGTGCCCTATCGCTTCGACCGGATGTTGACCCAATTGCTCAACGCTGGCCTGCTCCAGCAGGTCGCGGGCATCGCCATCGGCGTCAACGCCAACTGTCAGGACCCCAAGGCGAAGAACGCCAAAGAATACCGCCAGACCCTTGAAGACGTATTCAGGGAACGCCTGCTCCCACTCAAAGTCCCCATCGTGGCAGGCTTGCCCTTCGGCCACATCCCCTTGAACGCTACGCTCCCGGTCGGCGTGCGCGTCACCCTCGACGCCCTCAAGGGCGACCTGACCATCGACGAGCCGGCCGTAAAGTAGTCAATCGAGGAAACCCCCAGCCCCCGCCGCCATCCTGGCGCTCCGGCGCCTCGGGTTTCGGCCTTTCCCCTCACTCCGCCCGTCCTGCCTCATGGACGCGGATATAGCGCCGCAGCAGGATCAAGCCGACGGGAGCGACCGTGGCCGTGAGGGCGACAAACAGCCACATGGTTCCCGCATGCCGCACGCCATGCTCCGGGCAGTACCGGGCCAGCAGAATGCCCGAGAATGTTCCAATCAGCAGTTTGGCCAGGAGGAAGGGCACATAAGAGAGCGCCGCGTAAGAGGCTTCCTGGCCTTTAGGCGCAATCGCCGCCGCATACTCATAAACGCGCGGCGAATAGAAGGCTTCCCCGCAGGACAGGAGAACGACAAAAAGCGCGATCATCACGTAATAAGGGTGCACGCTGCCGACCAGGCCAAGATAGCCATGCCCAAGCCAATCACTCACCAGGCCGTTCGCCAGCGGCTCGAACCAAACCGTCGGCAAAGCCATAATGAACACGGACGCAGCGCAGACAATGCCCCCAAATGTCACCATCCTATAAGCGGAAACCCTTTGCGTGAGCGCGCCAACGAACGGAACGAGGACAATAATGAGGATAGATCGGAAGAGCGTCGTGTAGGGAAAGAGTGTAGATCTCGGTGGT
>ODAK010006441.1_pt1 | contig 11848 bp, 4 predicted proteins | sample 1539591 | NCBI WGS metagenome assembly ODAK01 (sample SAMEA3539303, study PRJEB22396) | soil metagenome | biome: tundra; feature: field; material: soil | place: USA | collected 2010-05 | depth 0.15 m | reverse complement strand
CGATTCCGCGACGTCACCCACGTCGTAAAAGACGAGTGCGCCAAAGCGCTGCGAGTAGACGGCGAGCGGGGCGCTGCGGAGCTCGGCGTGAGCGACTGCCTGGCTGGTGCCCTGGAATTCGCCAATCTGGTAGCCGCGCAGCCCGCTGTTACCGCCCAGGAAGAAGCGCGTTCGATAGGTGTCGGCGCGGACCGCGTCGGCCTCTGCCGACAGCACCAAGCGCGCGGCGCCGGCAATCGGCGGCGAGGCGAAGTAGAGAGCCGCGGACAGGCGCTGATCGATGAGCTGTCCGGCCCGGGCGCGCGCCGACGTCTGCACCTGGGCCAGGCCGTACCCCGAGGTCCAAGGAGCAACGGCCCAGTCTGCCGTCGCGCTCATCGGGTACGCAAGGAAGTCGGCACCAAGCGCGGGCAGCCCGGCCGCGAGCTCGACAGCGACAAGGGGCCCGAGCCGGTGGCTTTCGCTTAGATCGAACGTGTCGAGGTCGTGGAAGACACCGTACCGCGCGAGGAACATCTCGTAACGCAGATAGGGCTCCGATCGGATCTCGGACAGAGGTGCCCAGTTTGCCAGGAAGTCGTTGGCGAGACTCGGGTCGTTGGGGTCGGCCGGAAAATCCGGCAAGACGAGCGAGCGCCTGCGGTCTAAGCGCCAGCCCGCGGTCACCCGCTGGATCACCGCGTGCCCGAACGATCGTACGACGTTGCCGTCGACCGTAAGGGTGCGGCGCCGATAGGCGAGTGGAACCACGGCTCCAGCGACGGCCACCGGGCACACCTGCTCGTCGCAGAACTCGCGGACGACGACGTCTTCGTGGGTGACATCGAAGGCGGCGCCCCAGTGGCTCGCCAGAGCGTAAAGCGGGTAGCGTAGCGAGAACATTTCAGTATCGCCTTCGTAGCGATCGGAGCCGCGCTCGTACCAGGCGGTGGCGGTGGCAAGGAAGGTGAGTCGCGAGCCGGCGACGTTGGGATCGAAGTACAGGGGGCCGACGCCGAAGCGGCCTTGGTCCAGCTGAAATCGAGCGGCGAGGTACTTGCGCCAGCCGAGCAGGTTGTTCTCCGCGATGGACATCTCGAACAGCGACAGCGTGTCCTTTTGAAACTGGAAATCTGAGTTGAAACGCAAGCTCCATAGATCCCGCGTGACCGCTAGAAGATCGACTGTCCCGGGAACGAATGACGTCACGGGCACCAGCGCGACCACGCTCGATACCTGTGGGGCCGCGAACATGGAGCCATCCTCGAAAAAGAGCGGCAGTGGCGATTGTAGGCTGCGCACGCTCTCGTCCGCCAGGGCCTGGTCCCAAAGCTGGCCCGGCAATAGCAAGAGCTCGCGCCTGACGATGTCTGGCAGCGTAGTCCGGTGAAAGAAATTGAGCAGCGGAAAGTGCCAGTCGTGTTTCGAGAATACGTCCTGGTTGGCGACGTAGACGTGTCCAATAGTCTTTCCGTCCGGCCTCGGATCGATGGTCAGGCCGAACAGCGTGAGCGCGTCTGCGACCGAATCACGTTCGAGGCGCCCAAGCGACGCCAAAGATGGCACTATTGGAAGGTGCGGCTTCGCGCCTGGATCGGCGCCCCAAATCCCATCTTGCTGCGACTCCTCTGCCCACACGCGCGCCGGCGCAACAAGCACCAGCGTCGCCGCCGCCGCCGCAGTCGCGCGCAAAATCGGCCCGCTGCATCGCCGCATTTCTTTCCGGAGCACTTTACTTCGTCCCGGATCGTTTCCGATGGTTCTTTAAGGAGAGCTTTCGTAACAACCTGGCGCGCCAGCCGAATCGACAAGCGTGGTTGAATACGCCGTGACGCGTCGACACACAAGAACCTGCATTCCATCCCCGGAATCTAATGCCGAGGCGCCCTCAGGTGCTAAAAGGATGTCGAAACACGACTTCGCGACCGACGGGAAAACTACATCATGAAAAAACGACAGTCCTCTCTTAACTTCTCTCTGACTCTCTTTGCATCTCTCGCCTGCCTGCCGCTCCTCGGAGCCTGCAGCAGCGGCGTGGTTGGCGGGGCCTCCGACGCTTACAATCCGAACCCCGGCGACCTATCGATCGTCCTCAACCTGGACGCGGGCATCGGCCAGTCGTCCATCGATGCCCCGGCTGGCACTCCCTACGATACAGCGGGCCTAGGCGACGATGTTCCTCAGGCCGCGCTGTGTGGCGATGGAATCTTGCAGACGGGCGAGGCCTGCGACGATGGCAATCTGATCCCTGGCGACGGGTGCTCGGGCGTGTGCACCCTCGAGCCTGGCTATGTGTGCCCAACTGCGGGCCTCCCCTGCGTGGCCTCGATCACGCAAACCTGCGGCAACAGTCTCATTGAAGGCAGTGAGGCCTGCGACGATGGGAATACTTTGGGTGGCGACGGCTGCTCATCGGTGTGCGTGGTGGAACCGGGATGGTCCTGCGCGACGCCGGGCCAGCCGTGCTCGGTCGCTGTAACGGCCAGCGTATGTGGCAACGGGGCCGTCGAATCCGGTGAGCAATGCGATGATGGCAATACGCTCCCCGGCGACGGCTGCAGCAACACCTGCCAACTCGAACCCCACTGGACTTGTCCTACCCCAGGCAAACCTTGCGTGGCCGTCGCGTATTGCGGTGACGGAGTCGTGCAGGCGTCGCGCGGCGAGCAGTGCGACGACGGTAACGCCACGCCCGGCGATGGCTGCTCCGGCATTTGCGCCTTGGAAGCCGGCTACAGTTGCCCGACGCCAGGTGTCCTGTGCACCAAGACGTGGGTCTGTGGCAACGGCATCGTGAATCCCGGTGAGGCATGCGACGACGGCAACACAGTCGCCAGCGACGGGTGCTCCGCAGACTGTACGACAGTCGAGCCGGGCTACACCTGCCCCAAGGCCGCCAACAACACCGGCGGTCCATGTACGAAGGCGCCGGCGAATGTCTGCGGCAACGGCATCATTGGCGCCGGCGAAGGCTGCGATGACGGCAACACCGCCTCGGGCGACGGCTGCTCGTCGACCTGCAAGCCCGAAGCCGGCTGGACCTGTCCGGCCGCGGGACAGGCGTGTAAGCGCATCGAATTCTGTGGCGACAGTATTGTCAGCCTGGATATCAGCGAGCAATGCGACGATGGCAATACTTTGGGCGGCGATGGCTGCAGCCCCCAGTGCACGATCGAGCCCAATTACATCTGTCCCACGCCAGGCCAGCTATGCATATCCACAGTCAAGTGTGGTGACAGCAAGATTAGCGGGGCTGAACAGTGCGACGACGGCAACACGGCTTCTGGCGACGGGTGCAGCTCGGCCTGCCAATTGGAATCCGGATGGACCTGTCCGGTGGTCGGCGCCGGCTGTGTGGCCAAGGCCTGTGGCGATGGCATCCTCGCCGGCACCGAGCAATGCGACGACGGCGACACGGCTTCGGGCAATGGGTGCAGCTCGACATGCCAATTGGAGCCTGGCTACGCTTGTGGACCTGACACGTGGCACGCCACTGCGCCGTCCACCCAGTGCTATCAAACGGTTTGCGGCGACGGACACAAGGAAGGCACCGAACAGTGCGACGACGGCAACTTGAGGCCGTTCGACGGATGCTCGCCCACCTGTACCAATGAACCCAAGTGCGGCTATCTCAACAACGACACGAGCCAAGCCTACCAATGCTTCTCGGTCTGCGGCGACGGGATCAAGATGCCGGACGAACAGTGCGACGACGGCAACTTGCAGAACGGCGATGGCTGTTCCTCGACGTGCAAGATCGAAGCCGGCTTTGCGTGCGATGCCACGGCGCCAGCGCTGGGTGCTCAGCTCACCGTTCCGATTCTCTACCGCGACTTCAATTGGCACCACCCGCAGTTCGAGGTCGCTCCGGCCTACGATCAGCGCCAGGCGGGCATTGCGGCCAACGCCATCGGGGTCAATGGCAAGCCCGTGTACAACCCGTCCTATGTCGGCAACAACAGCGGCACGTCACTCGGCCGCGCGACCACCATGGACGGGCCAGCCATGGACACGTCCGGCACGCTGATGACCGATGCCACGGGTGCGACTTTCCGAACCAAGACCGCGAGCAATGCCGCGTCCCTCAGCGCAACCCAGGCGGCGCAGAGCTACGCCCAGTGGTACACGGATGATCCGGCCGCGACTGGCAACGCCGCGACCGACGCTGCCAATCCGGCGGTCTTGCGCATTACCATCCAGGACACGTTGACCCTCAACAAGCTTGGTACGGGAATCTACCAGTACTATGATGCCGCATTCTTCCCACTCGACGGGAAGGGCTTCGGCAACATCACCGATCCGGAGACCAACCCGTCCCTCGTCCACAACTACAGCTTCACGAGCGAGACCCATTACTGGTTCCAATACAGCGGAGGCGAGAAGCTGGAGTTCCGCGGTGACGACGACGTTTGGGTTTTTGTGAACGGACAGCTCTCGGTGGACCTGGGCGGCATCCACAACGAGCTGCGGGGGATCGTCACGCTGAACGGCGCCACCACCCAGGTGTGCGTCGACGACAAGACGGTGCAGGCTTGCGTAGGCCAGACAACGTGCGACACCCCCGCTCCGGCAGATTGCACGGCTATTACCAACGGTTACGGCCTCGTGGCCGGCAACATCTACGAGATCATCGTGTTCCAAGCTGAACGCCATGTCACGAACTCCAACTACAAGCTGACCTTGAGCGGCTTCAATGCTCCCAAGAGCACGTGCCACAGCATCTGCGGCGACGGGATCGTCACGCGCGGCGAGGCATGCGACCTCGGAAGCGCAAAGAATACCGGCGCCTACGGCACGTGCAATTCGGACTGCACCTTGCCTCCTCGCTGCGGCGACCAGATCGTCCAGAGCCCTCAAGAACAGTGCGACGACGGCGTGAACCAGACCATCTATGGCGGCACATCGAAGAAGTGCGGACCCAACTGCCAGTGGGCGCCGTATTGTGGCGACAGCGTTGTGTCGAGCGGCGAACAGTGCGACGAGGGCACCGCCAATGGCTCGGGCTATGGGCATTGCACTGCGGCCTGTACGCTAGGCCCGCGCTGTGGTGATGGCGCCGTAAACGGCACGGAACAATGCGACGACGGCGTCAAGAATGGCACCAGCGGCAGCGCCTGCACGGCAACCTGCACATTGAAATGCGGCGATGGAATCGTCGAGCCGGGCGAGGCATGCGATAATGGCGCCGCCAACAACACCGGTGGCTACGGCAAGTGCAATGCGAATTGCACGCTCGGCCCGTACTGTGGCGATGGCATCCAAAGCGGCGCTGAAAAGTGCGACGACGGCAAGAACGACGGAACCTACGGGACTTGTGCGCCTGGCTGTCTCTTGGCTCCGTACTGCGGGGACGGCATCCTCAATGGCACCGAGCGATGCGATGCGGGCGCCGCGAACAGCGCCAACGCCTACGGCGCGGGCCAGTGCACGAACCAATGCACGCCTGCCCCCTACTGCGGCGACAAACAAGTCGAAGGACAATTCGGTGAAGTTTGCGACGACGGCGTCAACAGCGGCTTACCTGGATCATGCACCCCAGACTGTAAGGGTTTCGTTCCGTTGGAATCCTGTGGAGACGGCGTCGTTGTACCACCGGAGCAATGCGATGAAGGCGCCAACAATGGCACCGCCCAAAGCACCTGCGATACCCACTGCAAGATCAAGTGCGGAAACGGGATCAAGGATCCGGGCGAACAATGCGACAACGGTGTGAACGACGGCAGCTACGGTACCTGCAATCCCGATTGCACCCTCGCATTTTATTGTGGTGACGGCGTCAAGAACGGCTCCGAGCAGTGCGATTTCGGTACCGCCAATGCCTCGCTCACTACGGCCTACGGTCCGGGCATCTGCACTTCATTTTGCACGTGGGCGCCTTACTGCGGCGACGGTCGCATCCAGAGCAAGTTCGGCGAGCAGTGCGATGGCGGCAACAGCTGCGACGCTAGCTGCAAGACGACGGGCTTGTGGATTCCGTAGCCCAGCTCTAGCGAATAGGTGCCGTCGGCCGCAGGCAAGCTGCAGCTGGTGGCGCTGCGAACCAACGACTCGCTACGACCGAGACGAACGTCGACCACAGGTACGCCAGGCTCGCCGAAAAGCAGGTCCAGCGACAAACAGACCCAACTTGAGACATATCAACCGTCGCCTGGGAGCCTGGTAGCGCATTTAATCAGAGCTAGTCAATCCTGTTCTGCTGGCCGCATCCAAGGAGGCGTTTCATGCGACGTTCGAAGCGTGCATCTCAATTGGAAATTCTCTCTGCCGTGCTGTGCTTGTCGGTCGCCGCGATCGGTTGCTCGTCCTCCACACCAAGTGGGAATGGCGCAAGCGGCGGTGAAAAGGGCTCCGGGGGAACGATGGGCTCGGGCGGGCAGCCGGGGACAGGCGGAGCGATCGACACCGGAGGTCGCATCGGCTCGGGCGGTATGATGTCTTCGGGCGGGGTGGGCTCGGGCGGCCAGCCGGGAACAGGGGGCGCAAGAGACACGGGCGGTCACCTCGGCTCGGGCGGGGCCAGCGCGGTCGGCGGCACGGCGGCGGACGGCGGTTTATCGGGCACTGGGGGTGCCACTCTCTTGGGAGGCACGACGACCGGCGGACACCTTGGTACCGGCGGAAGCACTGTTGTCGGCGGCGCCGGGGGCGGCACCAGCACGGGCGCCGCGGTGCCGAGCGCCGGCTGTGGCAAGACGGCCACGCTAAAGAACAGCCCCGGCACGACCAAGAACTACAACATGGTCGCCAGCGGTCGTCAGTACATTCTTCGGCTCCCGGACAACTACGACAATAGTCACCCGTACCGGCTTATTCTCTCCTACCACTGGGCCACCGGCAGCGCGAGTCAGGTCTTCGACTGCACGACTGAAGGAATCAATTGCTACACGACCCAAAGCCCATTCTTTGGGCTCTTGGCGCTCGCGAACAACACCACCATCTTCATCGCCCCTGACGGAACCGGCGGGCTTTGGTCCAATACCGGCGACGCCGACGTCACCTTCACCGACGACATCCTCAAGCAAGTCGAAGACGATCTGTGCATCGACACATCGCGAATCGAGCTGGAAGGGTTCAGCATGGGCGGCGCCATGGCGATGACCCTCATTTGCGAGCGCCCGGGTGTGTTCCGCGCTGCAGCCACGCACTCTGCCGGCGGGCAGCCAAAGCCCACGGCCTGCCAGCCCATCCCGTATTTCGCTTCCCTGGGATCGCAGGAGTCGGGAGGGCAAACATCCACTGCCGATTTCTTTGCCCAGTCGAACGGCTGCACAATCGAGACTCTGCCCAAGGCGCCCACCGGTGGCCACGTCTGCTCCGACTACAAGGGCTGCTCGGCGGGTCATCCCGTCCGCTGGTGTCCCTTTGACGGTGGCCACACCCCGTCGCCCAAGGATTCTGGGCAGAACACGACCTGGATGCCCAAGGAAGTGTGGACGTTTCTTAGCCAGTATTAGGTATTAGGGACGCCCTATCCCAGCCAGCGCGCCGGCGCCGCCATCGTGACTGTTGGCGGCTGGAAGGGCGGCGAGCTGGTATCGGGCCATGGGCTCAGCGTCGACGCGCCGAAGTCCTAACTCCGCGCCCTCATAGCGCAATCCCGGATTTGCGCGTTTTTTCTGTCGGCGAAGGTCGAAGGCCCCTGAAGATCGGCCGGAACCGTGCCGAAACGATCACTATGTCAAGTGTAGGCGGAGTTACAGGTCTTAACGGCGTAAATGGTGGCCTCGATATCTCCGGACCCCTGTCCGCAGCAAATGCACTAACGGCCATCCGCCGTTATGGCGCCACGTCGGTCACCATTTCCGATTCCACGCAGAACATCCTGAAAAATCTGGACGCTCTGCAAGCCGTGGCAGTCAAGATCGGCTCGCTTACCACCACCGACACGAACCAGAATATGGTCGTAGCGGCCACGCAGTTTCAGAAAGACGGAGCTGCGCTGGCGCTGTGGGGGGCCGGCAGCGGCCAGACCGTGTCGGTCGTCAACGCCAAAGCGACCTTCACGGCAACGCCGCCAAGCTACGTGTCGTCCGTGTCCGTTCTCGACTCTCGCGTGGGAGTTCAAGCCCACCTCGACAATCTGCAGACACTCGCCGCGAGCGGCGTGCTCGAAGAAATCGTGCAATCTGGTTCCGCTACCCCACTGACCATCACTGCCGCCCAGCTCGTCGCGGATCAAACGGCACTCGGCAAGATCAAGAACGGCGGCTATTCGCTTGCCATCACCAACGCGAGCGTCAGCGACGTGCTCGGTCTTGACCCCGCCAACCCAGCATTGGCTAGCAATGGAAAGGTCAAGTCGATTGCGATCGTCGACACCACCGACGCCATCGCCAGCAACCTGGATGATTTGCAACGGGTAGGTCTGCGGGTCAAGACCATCACGCAAACGGATGCCACCGCGCACCTCGAAGTGACCGGCCAGCAATACCAGCAGGACAAGCTCGTACTCGGCAAAATCCTGACCAGTGACATGCTCGACGTAATGGATGCTTCGGCCTCGCAGGCGCGCGCTCTGGCTGCCGACACGCACGTCGTCACCGTCGATATCAACGACAATGCTGCGGGCATCGCGAAAAACTGGGCGCTCCTGCAGAAGCTGACCGACCTGACCTCGGTCACTGTAACAGACCAAGGCACTGCCATTCAGCTGACCGCGGCTCAATATAACGGCGGAACGGCCGTGCTGAGCAAGTTCGATGAAAGCAACGGCAACACCTACAAGCTGGCCGTCACCGGCGTCAGCGCTGGCACGGCAGCTAGCGTTGCTGCGGGTCACAACGTGAGTTCCCTTGACGTTACCGACAGCAGCTCGGCCATCGCGTCCAAGCTGGACGACCTCGTAGATATCGATGGTCAAGGCAAGCTAAGCAGCGTCACCCTGACCAGCCCGTCTGGAGCGATTACGATGGATGCCGCCGCCTTACAGGGCGACGCATTGACCGCCACTCAAGGCGTTCTCAACAAGATCAAGGGCGGCAGCTACAGCCTGAGTGTGACCGGCGCCGCCACATCGGCACTGGGCGACTTGGCGGCTAATCGCCACGTCACGGCCATTGCAATCAGCGACTCAGGCGCCAACATCGCATCGGCGCTTGACACTCTCCAACAACTGGGTAAGCGCATCAGCACCATCGGCCAGACCGATGCCGGCGCGGTGATCAACGTAACCCAGTCGCAGCTCGAGACTCGCGCAGCGGTGCTGGGGAAGATTCTCGGTGGCTACACCATCAATGTCTCCGGCGTATCCGCGGCCAAGGCAACGGCGGACGCAAACAACATGCATATCGCAGACATCTCGGTCTCCGATACGGGCAAGAACATCGCTGCCAACTGGAGTGCGTTGCGCGCGCTCGGCGCGAATGTCGCCGCCATCACCAAGACCGACGGCGGCGCCATCACACTGTCCGCCGCTAACTACGAGCTGGGCGTGCACGACAATTTGACGGCCAAGTTGAGCGGAGGCACGACGTTTGCGGTCACAAGCGCCAGCGTCGCAGATGCGCAGTCCCTGGCAAGCGACAACGCCGTTACGCAAATCGACGTCGCCGATGAGAGCAGCTCCATCGCTAGTAATATCACTGCACTGGAAACACTGGTCGCTGGCGGCACCAAGCTCCACAGCATCACCAACAGCACGCCGACGGACAGTCTATCGCTCGCCGCGAGTCAGCTTACGGACGCCCAGTCCGTGCTCGGCCTTATCAAAGGCGGCAGCTACACGCTTTCCGTGAGCGGTGTCGATGCATCCGACGCGAAGGATCTACTCGCAAACAATCACAAGATCGCAACCATCGCGGTCACGGGCGATGCCGCGAGCATCGTTGCGAACTTGCCCGACCTCAATTCTCTGGGTCGCAAGATGACAACCATCACGCAAACCGATGCGGGCACGGTGAACCTGCAGATGACCGGTAGTTTGTTCCTACAGAACGCCGGAGCCCTCGCGAAGATCGAAAGCGGTTACCTGGTGGACCTGACGGACGTGGATGCGGCGAAGGCAGGGGTATTTGCCAGCAACACGGCCGTAAACACCGTGGCGGTGTCTGACACCGGCGCGAATTTGGCGAGTGGCTGGGGCACGCTTGCGCAACTGGGCGGCAAGCTCGCTGGTGTCGCGCAAAGCGATTCGGCGACGTTGCAATTGAGCATGGCCGATTGGAGCAGCGCCCAAGGCACGCAAGGCTTGCGCTCCAAGTTTGAAAGCGATCCGACGGTTTCGATTTCAGGCGCTGCCGTCTCGCAGGTCAGCGACCTCGCGAGCGATAGCGCCGTCGAGTCATTTCAAGTAAACGACACCGCCGATGCCATTTCAGCCGGGCTCGCCGATCTGGCCGCCCAGACCAACCTTACGCAAATCGTGGTCAGCGATCCCAGCGTGGCACTCACCATGTCGTCGGCAGACTACGCCAACTCGACCGACGTCCTCGGCTTGATCCACGGCAATTACACCGTGGCTCTCAGCGATGTCACGGCAGCAGACGGAGCAACACTGGCCAGCGACGCACACGTCTCTTCCATGGATGTCGTCGACACCAGCAGCGAAGTCTCGACGAACTTCAGCGCGCTTGCCGGCGCGAGCAACCTCAACTCGATTACCCTCAGCGACCAGGACGGCACCGTTTCTCTCACCGCCGCGCAGATCTTCGCCAGCGGCAGCACGCTCGACAAGGTCACCGGCTCGTACCAGCTGGCTGCCACCGGTGTGGCCATGGCCGACCTTGCCGACATCACCAGCATCCCGCAGGTATCGTCCGTCTCCATCAATGACAGCGCCGACAACGTTTCCGCCAACTTCAGCGACCTCCTCGCGCTCGGCGACAACTTGAGCAGCATCGACCTTACGGATGCGTCGCCGGTTCTGTCGCTCTCCCAGTCGGACTGGTCGAGTGGCACGACGGCGCTCGGCGCCATCAATGGCACCTACCAGGTCGACGTCACCGATACGGTTGCGGGCGATGCGCAGGCCGTGGCTGCGGACAGCACGGTTCGCAACGTCGAGGTATCCGACACCGCAAGCAATATTACCGGTCAATGGGATACGCTGGTCGGACTTTACAACGGTGGCAGCGGCAAGCTGACCGCGCTTTCGCTAACCGACACGAATCCGCTGATCTTGACGGCCGCCCAACAGACCGCGGGCGCCGACATGATCGCAGCGCTCCTGCCCGACGAAACCATCCAGACGGCGTAATTGTCGGTTCGACCCTTGCGTCGATCGCTTGGGCGCCCAGCCTCAGACCACAAACAGCCCGTAGATCAGATAGAAAAGACCGACCGCACCTAAGAATCCCGACGCCGTCCACAGCGACTTGCGTTTGGTGATCATGCAAACCGAGGCCAGCGCGATGGCAATTTGCAACGCAGCGATGCCGGTGCCAAGCGGCGGGCCGTGCCTGGCGGCCTCGTCGCGCACCGATTCGTACGCCTTGGCACGCGCCTGGATTTCGTCCTGGTCTTTCTGGTAGCGATCCGCGCGCTGCTTGGCCTCGGCCTGCGCCTCCGGCGAGCCCCCACGGGCTTCCATTTCGGCCAACGAGCGTTTGATGCTCTTGGCCTGGAAGAAGGCCCATTCGTCCGATGCCTTGGACTGACTAAGCAGGACCCTGCTGCCGTAGCCGCCAGCTTTCAGGCTACCGTAGGCGGTGATCACGGCCAAGGCAACGATCATCAGGGAAACATATTTGGTCCAGGATTCGCGGCGCTCTTTGTCCTTGGCGGCTTGGCGATCCTCGTGGATGGCCTTGATGAGGGCGCTGATATCTTGTTCTTGCTGCGTTTTTTGTTCCATGGCTTGTGTAATTTTCGCGTCAGGTTACACCCAATTCGCTTTTCTTTTGAGCCAACTGGCGACGTTGAGGCAACTCCT
>ODAK010006439.1_pt1 | contig 11852 bp, 9 predicted proteins | sample 1539591 | NCBI WGS metagenome assembly ODAK01 (sample SAMEA3539303, study PRJEB22396) | soil metagenome | biome: tundra; feature: field; material: soil | place: USA | collected 2010-05 | depth 0.15 m | reverse complement strand
GACTGCCGTTTGTGCCATTCAAGACACGGCGCACCTGCTCGAGTTCGGGATGTTGGAGGTTTCGTTGGACAGAAGTCTGGCTGGACATATGTGAACTCCAAGATGGAAATCCTGCCAGCGGTCACGAGGTTAGCCGTGTAACCGATGCTCCGAATTACGATGCTGAGGTGTATCGGAGAAGTCGGTTTTTGATCGAATTCAGACATGGCACGACTGCGACCGCTACGAGCACACACAACCCGGGCGGAAATTCTCCAGGGCTGTTGATCAATCGTCCACCATGGGCCCAGATGGTAGGCTGTCAACCAACTTGACCGATTCCTGCCGCCGTGTCTAATGAATTTTCGGAAGTCTGTTATTCCTTCCGCGACTAATAGCTTCCAGAAATTGATGCATTACGTCAGATTCTCGTTGAACGGTGGGCTTCGCGGAGGTTTAGCTTATTGAAATAGCGGGACTTGTTGAAACGACAATCATTCGACAAAAGAGCCAAAGAACCTCAAGACAGCGGTGGCACCGGCCTCGTCCCGGCCTTGTTCCGCGGCTCCCGAGGCCATTCGTCTCATTCCAGCGGGTCGTCCAAAGGGCGTGTTGGTGCGCGAAGAGTTTGCGAAGTGATATTGGCTATGTTTTTTGTTACTAGGCGGATGGAGATTTCTTCTGTCTGCCTCGACTACGAATTCACCTGCCAAAGCGCTATAACGAAAGGCTATTATTCCTCCGGGGAATAACAGACATCCGAAATTTCATTGGACAGCCTAATTGAGTGCGGTTAGGTTTTGTCGAACTCGCTGTGCGCCGAATATGGCCGAGCAGGTCGATCAATATGCCGCTTTCGTCCACGCATCCGCAGACGACGTTGTGGACAAAGCGCTCAACTATGTTTTCTCGAGGGACCGCGACTTCCAGGACTTCCTCAAGACGCCTCAGACCAAGCAGGTTCGCCGAGCAAGGATGCGGCGGAGCAGCCGGCGAGGACGCTTACAGTCGGGGTGGAGTCCACGGGTTCTGCGCGGGTGTCGAAGGCATGATCCTCCATTCAGTTTCGTGCCGGTGCCAGGACGGTGCTTCGCACCGGAAGGAATGTGGACACGTCACCCCCAAGTTGGGAACTGCGGAGCGCCAAACGGCGCTTCGATGTTTACGCAAGTTAACTTCAGCCGCATCACCAGATTTGGTCGCGCAGGGAATGACCGCGGTATCGAACGATGACGTTTGTTTGCGACAAAGCGCCCGAAGCATTGATCACGTAAACGCGTTGAAGCGCAAGAACTTCGTGTGAACGAGACATTCCGCTGCTGAATTGTAGCGGAGCCGAGAGCAGCATGGGCAACGAGGCGGTTTTCTCGATGAGTATTCCCCGAATTCAAGCTACTCCAAAGTCCGATAAGCCTGGCTTTCGCACCAAGACGGTCGCCACGCGGCTGACTCCCGACGAACTGGCCGAGATAGAAGCTACCGCTGAAGGCGCGGGCCAGGCTGTCTCCGAGTGGCTGCGCGAGACCGCCTTGTGCGCGGCGCGGCAGCGGCCCGCCGATTCCGCCGAACTGGTGCTGGCCGAAGTCTGGGCGGTCCGTTACGCTCTCCTGAATCTCTTCCATGCAGCCGCTCAGGCAGCCTCGGAAGGCGGACAACTGCTGCCGGATTCCATCCTCAAAATCCGCGACCAAGCCGATGCACGCAAGCTCCAGCGGGCTCGCAAACTGCTTGAGGACTTCTTCGCTCCGGAGGTCAAAGAAACGGGGCATATGCCATGAATCCCATGCCCTTTGCCAGACGCTTTCCGTGGCTGCCGGCCCTAGTAATACTGGCCTTTTCTGGAGCGCTCTTTCTGTGCAATTGGCTGGTCTGGACGCCCGTGCAACGCTACTACCTGGGAACTTATTTCAAGTGCGGATTGCTGGGGAATGATCCGGCTTTGAGGACCGAGGTTCGATGGCTGTACAAAACGGCACCGACCGGGAAACAGGAACTGGCGCTGACGGCGACGTGGTTCCGGCATCTTCGGGCGGCGACCTTCGCATCCCGATGCAGCTTTCGCCGGCGGCGCGGCAGGCCGACTGGGCCGGACTAATTCAAGGACCGGACGAATGGCTCCCGACAGCCAGACTCCAACCGTTTCTTCAGGCGCAGTTCTACGCCGGAGAGAGCATCTGGAGAATGCTGTTGACGCCTCTACTTTGGGGAGCCGCGATGTTCTTTTTCCTACTGGCGTGGTGGAGTAGGTTGCAGAGCCGGTCCCCAGATAACCGGTGGGACATTGAGGCGATCGAATGGGGCGAACCTCGGCCGAGTTTGCTCCAAAGATGGAGGACGAAGATGCGCAGAATTCAATTCAGACTGCCGGGATTTGCGAAGCAGCGGATGCCAGACATTGCGCCAAAACCAACGCCATCAGCACCAGCGAACGCTCCCGCCGATCCGCTGAAGAAGCCCACCCAGCCGGTGCTCGCGCTCTTCCGTCCACCTAATGGCGAGCCCAAAGAGGGATTCGCCTGGGAGGAAACGAAGGGAATCGAATGAGAGACCAATTGCCAAGAACACGACTTCACACTTGAGGAACGCTCGGTATGCTCACGATCTCGAAACCGCTGTCAGCCAGCCAGGTACGTACTTACCATGCGCGTGAGTTTGCCGCGCAGGAACAGAACTACTGGAGCCGCGATCAGCAGGGCCACAGCGAATGGCAAGGCAGGCTTGCCGAGCAGTGGGGGTTGCAAGGTGCCATTGGTCCCGAGCACTTCGCGCGGCTGAGTGAGGGCCAGCATCCGCACACCGAAGAGCAGCTTGTCCGGCATCAGGTTTCGAGAACCTACGAAGGCAAATTCGGCAAGGAAGTGATCAGTGCCGAACACCGCGCCGGGTGGGACGCCACGTTTTCCGCGCCGAAGTCGGTATCGCTCACCGCGCTTGTGGGCGGCGATGACCGGGTGCGGGAAGCCCATCGCGAGAGTGTTCGCACAGCGCTTCAGGAACTTGAGCGGTACACGCAGGCGCGGATCGGCAATGTGCACGCCCCGGAGACGACCGGAAAATTCATCGCAGCCACTTTCGAGCACGATACCGCGCGGCCGGTCGATGGTTACGCGGCACCGCAGCTTCATACCCATGCCGTGATCTTCAACATGACCGAGCGGGAGAACGGCCCCGAAAACGGGAAACAGATGCGAGCCTTGCAGCCGCACGAGATGTTCGTGTCACAGCGCTACGCCACGGCGGTCTATCGATCCGAGTTGGCACTGCGTCTGGAAAAGCTGGGCTACGAACTGGAGCGCGGCAAGTATGGACAGCCGGAAATAGAAGGCTATACGAAGGAATATCTGGAGGCTTCCAGCCCGAGGCGAGAACAGATCAAGGACCATTTGCGGGAGCAGGGAATCGACGGAGCCGCGGCGGCGCAGATCGCCGCCCATCATACGCGCGACCGCAAGGAATTGCTGTCGCCGGAAGAAGTCTTACAGCGGCACCGCGAGCTGGCCGCACAGTTCGGGCATCAGGCGGACCGTGTAGTCGCCCAAGCACGCGGACATGGGCATTGCCAGATGCAGGATCTGGAGATGCAGGCACAACGGGCCGTGACCTGGGCTCGCGATCATGTCTTCGAAAGATCGGCGGTACAGGATCGCCGCGCGATTCTTGAAGCAGCGCTCAGGCGTGGCATGGGAGAAACCACGTATGCTCAGGTCCGGCAGGAGTTCGAGCGCCGGATCGAGGCCGGGGAGTTCCGGGAAGTTTCGCACGTGGGCGCTGGCGAACAGTACACGACCGCCGCGATGGTACGCATGGAGCGTGAGATTGTCGGCCGGATGCAGGAAGGCAATCGGCGAGACTACAGCGATCCCATACTGGTCTCGCCGCAGGTGCGCATCGCGACGGAAGATCGCCACCCGGAGTTGAATGCTTCGCAGCGCCACGCTGTGGACAAAATCTTTCTTTCGCGGGAGAAAGTTGTCGGCTTAGATGGCATCGCAGGCGCGGGCAAGACAACAACTCTGTCCGTCATCCGCGAAGGCGCGGAGGCCGAGGGGTACAGGGTAGAAGGTTTCGCGCCAACCTCCCGCGCGGCGCAGAAGCTCGGCGAAGCAGGCATGGAAACATCCACGCTGCAGAAGCATCTGGCGCGAGGACAGCAGCCAGATACCGGCGACAAACGACTCTATGTGCTTGATGAATCTTCGCTGGCATCGACTCGGCAGGTCCATGAGTTTCTGGAGCGGCTTCATCCGAACGACCGCGTGCTGTTGGTCGGTGATCGGCGGCAACATGAGGCGGTCGAGGCCGGGCGGCCCTTCGCGCAACTCCAGGAGGCTGGCATGAAGACAGTGAAGCTCGAAGAGATCGTGCGCCAGCAAGACCCTGAACTGAAACAGGTGGTCGAGCAGCTTGCGCGGGGCGATGTGCGCGAAGCCATACAGAATCTTGACCGGCAAGGCCGAGTCCATGAAATTCAGGGCCACGACGAACGCATCGAAGCCATCGCCCGCGACTACGCAAAATCGCCGGAGAACACGCTGGTCATTTCTCCCGATAATCGCTCCCGCACGGAGATCAATGTGCGCATCCATACGGAATTGCTGCGGGGCGGCCTCGTCGGCAGTGAGGAGCACCACATCCGGACGCTGGCGCCGCGTCAAGACCTCACCGGTGCTGAGCGCACCTGGGCCGAGCGGTACGATGTGGGAAACGTGCTGCGCTACTCGCGCGCATCGAAGGAGACCGGCATCGGGAAAGGCGAGTACGCACAGGTGAAGAGCATCGACGCTCCGAACAACCGGCTGACGGTCGAGCTGCAGGACAGCACGGAGCGCACTTACGATCCACGCCGACACCAGGGCGTCTCCGTCTTTCGCGAGGAGATGCGGAGTTTTTCGGTGGCTGACCGCATCCAATTCACCGCGCCGGCCAACGAACTGAAAGTTGCGAACCGCGAGTTGGGGACCATCGAGAGCATCGGACGGGACGGGCGGCTGCGCCTGAAGATGGACGGTGGCCGCGCGGTCGAACTCGATCCACGCGAGCATCCGCATCTCGACCATGGCTATGCCATGACCAGCCACTCCAGCCAGGGGCAGACTGCAGACCGGGTCGTGATTCACGTGGATACGGAGTTAAGCGCTAAGGATCTGCTCAACAGCCGCATGGCCTATGTCTCTGTCTCGCGTGGACGCTACGACGCGCAGATTTATACGAACAATGCAGCGACGCTGGGGCAGGAACTCAGCCGCGACGTGTCCCATTCCCCCGCGATTCAGCAGGAGCCAGTGGCGCAGAAGATAGAACCACAAACCACACACACGAATGAGATTGCTCAGGGCTTCGGTCTTGGTCTGTAGTGTTGCAATTCCGAAATGACATTCCCCGGATAGCCAGAGCGTAGCCGAGGCCCGGTCTGTGTCAAGACTCTGCGACCGCGTTACGCGGCGGGCTTCGCCCGGTCTTGACACAGACCTCAGCGGCCTCGGCGTAGCGTTCCTCTATCCGGGGAATGTCAGATTTTCCTGTAACACCCTTCCGATCTCTTCGATCTAGGCATTCCCGACACGGCAAATTCATCTGAGTTCGGTCACAGGTAGCGCCCGAAATCCATTCGCAAGCGGAAAGCCGTTTGGTGTGCGGCAGACGATCGCACCAGCGGCTACCCGTGATTTTCCCACCACGTTGCGCACGAAGTCGAGATTTATGGTATCGCCGACATCTGGCAGTTCTGTCCACTTCGCTTCAAACAGTTCCAGGCGTCCGCCCGTATCCACCACAAAGTCCACTTCGCGGGTTCGGTCACGCCAGAAAAAGAGGCTGCCGGTGCGCCCTCCGCGGCGTTCGCGGTCCCGAAGCTGGGCGATAACAAACGTCTCCCAGACTGCACCTACTGCCGGTGATTGCCGAAGAGTTTCCTCGGACCGAATATTCAGCAGAGCGCAAAGCAGGCCAGTGTCAGCGAGATAAAGTTTTGGGCTCTTGACGATGGACTTGGTTCGATTCGAGAACCACGGCTCCAGCAATATGATCTGACCGGAAGCTTCCAGCATGGACAGCCAATGGTTCGCTGTTGAAGGGGCAATACCGACATCGCGCGCCAGATCTGCTTTGTTCAACAGGTTTGCAGAACGGAGTGCGCAGGCGCGCAGAAATCTCTCGAAGTCCCGCAGGCTGCCAACATTGGTTAAGGAGCGCACATCGCGTTCGAGATACGTTGCGAGGTAGGAATTGTAAAAAGCTACAGAATCAATATCCGGGTTGGCGTACAACTCCGGGAAACCACCACGCACGATGGCTGATTCTATCCTGGTGTGCGGCAATGCCGCTTGAATCTCGGCAAAGGAAAGGGTTTCAAGTTCCACGATGTCGGCCCTGCCTGCCAGCGATTCGGAAACGTTCTTCATCAGGGTGAACTTCTGCGAACCAGTAAGCAGGAATTGTCCGTTGCGTGCACGGTTGGCATCCACGGCCACCTTGAGGTGCCGGAATAGTCCAGGCGAATATTGAACCTCATCAATGAGCACGGGCGGCGGATGGCGTTGAAGAAAAGTGTCCGGTTCCTTTTCAGCCTGCTCAGCTTCGTTGGGCAAGTCGAGGGAGACAAACGCATGTTTCGGGAACAGACGCAAAAAGGTGGAGGTTTTGCCAGTCTGTCTGGCACCGGTAAGTACCACCACTGGCCGCGTCTTCGCGGAGCGTTGCAGGCGAGGTTCAACAGTGCGCGGAATCCACATATGCACAATATACGATAGAATCACATATTATGCACCACCTGGAGAGTTTCGCCTATCGTCAGAGCGAGTGCACCGAGAATGGTTACTGCGATAAGGGAGTGCGATGAAGCATCCCGCGCGAGGATGTCAAGGTCATCTCGATCCGCATGCGAAGCTCTATCGGGCGGCGCGCAGCTTCTTCCCGACGGTCTGTAACCGACCGCCGCCGGCGAACCCAGAATGTTTCTTGGTGTTTCTCAACCACGCGGCAGCTCTGTTTTCGGCCTCCGCCAGTTGCTGCGGAGACATTGTCCGGCTGATGTTGTTCTTGCCTTCCTCGACTTGTCCGAGCATTGGGGTCACCGCTTTTTCCGCGAGCAGATACCACATGTAAGCGGAAACGGAGGCGGGTTGGACGCCCGTGTTTTGCCCGTCTTCGTTGTCCTGAACATCTTTGATCTGAGAAAAATGCTCGGCCAAGCGAAGTTGTGCACAGGGGTCACCGGCCTCGGCGGCTTCAACAATTACAGAGAATGAGTGGCTCTCTTCGTTGGCGGTGCGTTGTGGCCGCGCTTGCGAGTGGTTCATGGTTAGGTAGAGCAACTCGGTGCGGCTGGAGACGCCTAGCTTGTCGAAAATACGGAACAGATAATTCTTGATGGTGTGCGGGCTGAGGTCGAGAGCGTGAGCAATCTCCCGGTTGGTCATACCCCCGGCCAGATGCTGAATGACCTGGCGTTCGCGCGCGGAAAGCAGTTCAATTCCCTGGTGATTGGTGGCGCGGACGAGCGGCGAGTTGGCCAGAGCTTCGAGCACATGATCCAGATCGACGCTACGCGCCCAGATTTGTCCTTCATGGACGCTGCGAATGCATTTGCAGAGGCTCTCCAGCCGCTCTTGCTTGGAAAAAATACCCCTTGCGCCAGCGCGGAAACACTCCAGGACCTCCTGGGGCTTGGAGGAGTCCAGCAGGATGACGCCTTTGATCTGGGGCCGGAGCGCGCGCATCTCCCGTAACACCTGGGTGCCGCGGCCAGGCTGGTCGTCCAAATTGTGACTGATGACCACGACATCGATGGGCACGCGAGTGATGGCGGCCAACAGCTCCTCGGAATTCGAGGCCGCAGCTACCACCTGCAGGCCGTGATCATTGCGCAGAGCGTCAGCCAGGAGCTGGGTGTGTATGCACGTACCGTCGGCAACTACGATGCTGACAAAGTCCGCGCCAATCTCTTGATGGGATGGCATCCGGCCTCCTGATATTTAGTTGTACGAACCGAAAGGGGGCAGAAAGCATTCCGTTCGTTTAGACGATGGCCGCTGGGGAGGAGGCTGCAGGTGAGGCAAAAAACCGACCAAAGTCTCTTGCTACAACAACTGACAATGTACCACTAAAATTCCGGACCGGCAAGCAAAGGCTTGCAACCTATGCAAACGGATGCACTCGCGAGAGTGGCCGCCGTCGCAGTTTGAGAAGTGGCACGACCATGCACAAGATCGGCTTCAATTTCTGGCCTAAACGACGTTTCGGCTGTGCTTTGGCATCCGGGAAGTAACGTTATTCTTATCAATAAGATATAGGTGAGACTTCGGCCCGATCAGTGGATCCAGAAAAGGCGGACCCAGACCTTAGTGGGGTGTACATCCCACGGCTGTGCCAAAGAACAACATCTCTAAGCTGTATGGCGTAGGTCGGGAGACGAGCAGCTTATACGCTATAGGGTCGGTACGTTCTGGGTAGTCCTACCACTTGCACGCTCTTGCAAGTGACGTTAGTGTTAGCGCCAGTAAGTACCTTCCCCTTGTTGTCACACAGGTTTTTCCTCCCCCGCAGGTGTTGCGTCGAAGTGTCTCCGTACGATTCAAGCGGACCCAGTGCATGGGACCCAGAGGGCGAAGCTATGAGTACCTCCAATCAGAGTTACGAAGTGGCCGGCGGGACGAGCCCATGGGTGGCGCAGGAAGAGCTGCGCTGGTACGCACTGCACACCCGAGCGCGCCACGAAAAAGCGGTCGAGCGGCGATTGCGCGATCAAGGCATGGAGACGTTCGTGCCCACCACGATCCAGGTGCATCGCTGGAGCGATCGCAAGAAGAAAGTGGAAGTGCCACTGTTCAGTTGCTATGTGTTCATCCGTTGCGCCTTGAGCGCGGAAGACCGGACGCGTGTGTACCAGGTGGAAAGCGTGCACGGTTTTGTGGGGACGCGCGGAGCGAGCCTGCCGATTCCCAACGATCAGATCGAAAGCATCCAAAAAGTTCTCAGCCAAACTGCACCCTGGCGCTCGTACCCCTTTCTCAAAGTGGGGCAACGGGTGCGGGTGCGCGGCGGCGCGATGGACGGCGTGGAAGGCGTATTCCTGTCGGAGAACGGCGATCACAGCCTGATTATCTCCATCGATGCGATTCAACGATCGATGGCCGTGCGAATTGATGGATACGACGTCGAGCCCGTCTGAAGAACTGGTTGCCGTCCGCCAATAAACCAATCTGCTGGTCAGCGATCCGAGATTTTCCTTATAACCTTCCGGCTGTAACTCTTCAATATGTACCAAGCAGAAATCGAGCGCATCAGCGAAGAGCTGTATTTCATTGCTGCCAGTCCGGCCACACGCCGGCTGCGGACGCAAGCGGAATTGCTCTCGCAGACCGACGTGCCGGTGCTGATTACCGGAGAAGCGGGGAGCGGGAAGACGACTGCTGCCCAGCTGATCCATTCGCTTTCGATTCGGTCCAGCTTCCCCTTCATGCAGGTCAAGTGCTCGGCGCTCACCTCCGACCTGCTGGAGAATGAACTGTTCGGTTACGAACACGCTTCCGCCAACGGGCGGCCGGAATCGACGTTAGGGAAGTTCGAGCAGTGTGCCCAGGGGACGATTTTGCTGGAGGAATTCGATGCCATGCCGGGCCCGGTGCAACAGCGGCTTCTGAAACTGCTGGAGACGGGAGAGTTTGTCCGGTGCGGCGGCCAGAACCCGATCCGGGCCGATGTGCGCATCATCGCGGCCACGTGCGGCGATCTGGAGTTGGCAGCGGCGGAGAAGAGAGTTCAGGAAGAGCTGTTCTACCGCTTGAGCGTTTTCGAATTGCGCGTGCCACCCCTGCGGGAGCGGCACGAGGAAATCCCGTTGCTGCTGGGGCACCTGATGAACCGGCTGACCCGGCGCTATGGCGTGCCGGCCCCGCGCTTCTCAACCGCGTTGCTGGATGCGTGCCAGCAGTGTGCGTGGCCCGGCAACCTGCACGAGTTGGAGAACTTTGCCAAACGCTTCCTGGCGCACGGCGATGAGGGCGAGGCGTTGCACGAATTGCTTTCGCGTCCCGATTACGGGCCCGCAAGTAAGGGTGAGAACGGAAACGGCCACGCGAAAAGCAGCGGTCCGCCTTCGAGCCTGTCCACATCGGAAGAAAAGTCGTCTCTGAAGTTGCTGGTAAGAAACGCAAAAGGGGAAACCGAGCGCGCCGCGATTGCCCAAGCGCTCGAACAGACACACTGGAACCGGAAAGCGGCAGCTCGTTTACTGAATGTCAGCTATCGAGCGCTGCTTTACAAAATCCAGGAGTACCACTTAGCGCCGCGCGCAGAGTCTGCACGACTCTTTGGTACCGACGGTTGGCGGGACGCGAAGTAGCACGGAGATGGAAGCAGCGACGATTGGACCCGGGGGCACTGAACAGTTACGATTGGACCAGCTACGATTGGACCATATGCGATTGAACTATCTTATGATTGAACCGGGGAATGGCGGAGGGGCATTGCTTATGACGGAACCCATGGCGGCCCATCGAATCACGGCGGTCCTGACGCTTCTGGTGCTGGTGTCCATCGGAGCGTTCGCGCAATCCGGATCCGCATCGCAACCACCGGCGCCCAGCGCCGCGGCAGCCGATAAGCAAGCCGGCGAGACGAAAGCGGAAGGCTCGCGGGCGGCACATTCAGACAGTTCCTACGTGATTGGCGCCAACGATGTGCTGGCAATCAATGTGTGGAAAGAACCGGACATCTCGCGTTCCGTTCCCGTTCGTTCCGATGGAAAGATTTCTTTGCCGTTAGTCGGGGAGTTGCAGGCGGGTGGTCAGACGCCACGGCAACTAGAACAAGAGATCACAAAGCGCCTGCAGAGCTATATCTCCGAGCCTGAAGTCACGGTCATCGTTACCGATAGCAAGAGTCAGAAAGTGAACATCTTGGGTATGGTGGCTCGACCTGGTGCCTATTTGTTGACGAGCTCGACCACCGTGCTCGATGCGGTTGCGATGGCCGGGGGTTTCAAAGACTTCGCGAAGCAGAAGTCGATCTATGTTCTTCGGCAAGCTCCGGACGGAACACAGAATCGACTCCCGTTCAACTACAAAGAAGTGATCAAAGGTAAGAATCCAGAGCAAAACATCCGCTTGCAAGCTGGCGATACGGTGGTGGTTCCGTAGTAGTGGTCATGAGCATTCGACGCTGTTTGATTCTCGGGTGGATGGTGGCCGGATTGCAAGTTCTCTCGGCGGGACAGAACCCGCCTCCGCAAAACCCCCCGGTCCAGAGTCCCAGCGATAACGGTAACAGACAGGCTCCGGCCGCGGCACTCTCTGCCGTAGCAGGAATGCAGTCCGAGGGCGGCACCGAGGATGCGAGCAGCGATTTGCCCAGAATACCGGCACTGCTTGGGGGAGCCGGAATATCTGCGGCCTTCCTCTCCGAGTTAGAACGATCGAATTACCTGCGAGCCGGGGTGAATGTGGGCACGGCGTACGATGACAACCCGTTCCTGGCTTCAAGCGGGGCGACAAGCAATACAAGCGTGTCGATCTTTCCAAACATCAGCATTGAGGAAACGTCGTCGCGAATACGCTGGAAGCTTGGGTACGCAGGCGGCCTGACCATTAATGAAAACCTCACGAACCAGAACCAGGAAGCGCAAAACCTGAACTTCGATTCGCAATACCGGTTGAGCCCGCACGTGAATCTGCGGGTGGCAGAAAACTTTTCCATGACCACCGGATTCTTTGACTCGGGCAATGGCGCCGGGGTCATCGGTTCTGGCGGGCCGAACGCCAGTCTGATTGCTCCGTTGTCCACACAAAGATCCAGCATGACGACCGTCGAGACGAACTACCACTTTGCCTTGAACGATCTGATTGGGGCGAGCGGGTCGTTCTATGATTTGCATT